>Ga0307435_1000017_pt1 | contig 73856 bp, 64 predicted proteins | sample SalMarWE160470MG_FD_202164 | JGI IMG/M metagenome (GOLD analysis project Ga0307435, IMG submission 202164) | Salt marsh sediment microbial communities from the Plum Island Ecosystem LTER, Massachusetts, United States - WE1604-70 | ecosystem: Environmental > Aquatic > Marine > Intertidal zone >... | reverse complement strand
AGAGACAAGACACTCTGCAAACAACTGCTCAGCCATCATAGAATCCGAATCCCCGGCTTCATTTCTTTGCCGCCCGGCCGGAAAGTGCGAGTACCGAAAACACTTCGCTATCCGCTCGTCGTCAAGCCCGCTTTAGAGGACAGCTCCGAAGGAATCTCCAACGCCTCCCTCGTTTCCGACCAAGCCACTCTGACCGAGCGTGCAGAATTCGTTCACCAGCGATGGCAGCAGCCCGCCATAGCCGAGGAATACATCGAAGGAAGAGAATTTTACGTCTCGGTCCTCGGCAACAAACAACTGTCTGTCCTGCCGCCCCGCGAGTGTTTCTTCGAAACCAACACGGGCAAAGGCCCTGTGCTGCTGACCTATCGGCTAAAATGGAACGAGCAGTACCGCAAGAAGTGGAATATAAGTTTCGGCTTTGCCGACCTCGAGCCGGCAATTCTCAAAAACATAGAGCGGGTCTGCAAAACCGTATACCGTGTTCTCCAGCTTCGCGATTACGGCAGAATCGACCTGCGACTCACGCCAGACAATAAAATTTTCATACTCGAGGCGAATCCCAACCCGGACATCGCTTACGGCGAAGAAGTCGCTGAAGCCGCAGAAAAAGCAGGCCTGCCGTACAAAAATCTTATCGAACGGATAATCCACCTGGCCCTTCGCAGACACTACTAAGCAACTCCACCACCGCCTCAACTGTCCGTCTCAATGCCGGCCCTCAGCGCCGCTTTGCGTTTCCCTCGCCTTCTGCAAGCCGTGCCGTGCCTGCTCGTTGTCAGGGTCGATTTTTAATACATCCTCATATTCGGCCACCGCCTGCTCAACCCGCCCCTGCCGCAGCAGCAACTCCGCCAGAACGCAGCGGGCGCGCAAATCCTCCGGAACCAATTCAACCACCTTTTTCAGATTCCCGACCGCCTCGCCAATCAATCCCTTCTCTACCAGCGCTGCCGCGAGATTGTAATGCGCATCCGGACTGTTCGGCTCGAGATGAGCAACACGGCGAAAGTTCTCTATCGCCTCGTCGAGCTTACCCGTCTGTGCCATCGCGACAGCCAGATTGCCGTATGCCTTAACATAATCCGGCTTTTTCCCGACCGCCTTTTTGTATTCAGCAACCGCACCGGCCAGCCGACCCTGCGCGAGATAAATGTTGCCCAGATTGTAGTGGGCCACAGCATTGGCAGGATTGAGTCGAATCGCCTTTTCAAAACACTTCATCGCTCTGTCACCTTCGCCCCTGGCCGATATTGCCAGCCCCAAATTCACGTATATACCCGAATCCGCCTTAAGTTTTACCGCTGTCTCAAGCTCCGCAATCGCCTCATCAATGCGCCCCATCTGCAAATACAGCGAACCAAGCCCGCCGTGCAAACCGCCGTCCTCGGGATTGTGCCTCAGACCCTCGCGATAAAACTCAATCGCCCGCTCAAACTCTACACTGTTGACCTGCATTAAGGCAAGCGCACCGTATGTCTCGGCATCGCCCGGCGCAAGGTCCAGGACCTGATTATAATACTCGATGGCCTCGTCTGTTTTGCCCTGCAGGGCCAGACCTTTGGCAACATTAAAAAGTGTTTCGACGTCCTCCGGCTTCATTTTCAGGACCGTTTCAAACTCACGCATCGCCGCTGCTATCTCACCCTTCTCTGCCAGGGCCACTCCGAGGTTACTATGCGCAACATAATTGTCGGTTGTCACGTCTGCCGCATGTGTAAACAGCGTAATCGTGTCACGCCAGTACCCAACCTGCCTGAACGTTAGAACACAAAGGACACCCAGAATCGCCACGCCGACAACGCTAATGACAGGTCCCTTGCTCCGCCACCCACTCACAAGGTCGTCAACCAGCCAGACTAACATAATAAAGATGCCCGTAAGCGGTATGTATGTGTACCTGTCCGCCATCGCCTGCGCTCCCACTTGAATAAGTCCGACGACAGGCACCAATGTTCCCAGATACCACAGCCAGCCGGCCAATAAATACCGGCGCCGCCGCAGCAATACCACCGCAACAGTCACCCCCATCAATACTACTATCGAGGCGGTTACTTTCCAGCCGTCAATAGCTCCTCGCGGATGAGGATAAAAAACCACCAGCCCGACGGGATAAAACATCTTAAGAATATAACTACAATAGGAAACCACCGCGTTGGCAACACGCTCACCCAACGGCATCAAGTTGAACCTCGCTACGGCGCCGCCCGCCCTCTGAGCAAGAAAAGTCATAACACTCGACATCACCGACAGGACAAACATCGGAGTCTTCTCAAGCACCAGCCGACCTGCCCCGGCACCAGCCACAGTCTCCTCAGGCCACAGACGCCGCAAAGGCCAATAATCCATAACAAGCAGCACAAAGGGCAATGTCACCAACATCGGCTTTGTCATCAGGCCAAGAGCAAAGAACACGAGCATAATGAAGTACCACTTCACCGCTCTACCCTTTGAGGATTCCGCATACCGAACGTATGCCAGCATCGTCAGCATCCAGAACAAGGTGCTGAGAACGTCCTTCCGCTCGGTCACCCAGGCGACGGATTCAACATGCAAAGGATGCAGTCCGAACAACGCCGCCACAAAAAAACTCGGCCACAGCGACCGCGAATATCGCTTCAAAACTAAAAACAGCAGCACCGTATTGACGATATGAAACAGCATGTTTACAAGGTGAAACCCACCGGCTCCGGGCCCGAAGATCTGCCGGTCAATCATCAGCGACAACCACGTCAGGGGAATCCAGTTGCTGCCATACATTGTGGTAAACGCCCATTTGATTCCGTCCCAGCTCAGTCCACCCGGCACCTTCGGATTGTCGGAAACGTAAAGATGGTCATCGTAATCGACGAAGCCGAAGCCGACGGCCTGACCATAGACCGCGGCAATGCTGATAATCAAAAACAAGCAAAGCCACAAGACAATCCTCCTGTCGCGATCCTCCCAAAGCGTCCTCAGCGGGGAATTATTCAGTTTCACTTAATCCATCCGCTCTAATTGCTCAATCATCTTTATCAGCCGGCCGGCAATTTGTCGTTTCGGCGCCTTAGCTATCCGCAGCCACTTCTGACCGGCCCTTTTTACCCAGACCCCGCACCGCTCGCTGCCGATTGCCGCGGGCGTGTTGGCAACAATCATATCCAGTTTCTTTTCCCGCAGCTTCCGTTCGGCGTTCGCCCTGATATCAGCGTCCTCAAGCGCAAACCCGACGACAACCTGTTCTCGTCTTTTGTGCGAGCCGGCCCACTTAAGAATATCCGGCGTGGGCTTCAGTTTCAGCATCATCACACCGATACTTTTCTTAATCTTGTGTCGCGATGGGCTAATCGGAGTATAATCCGAAACCGCAGCCGACATAATAAGGCAATCGCACCAGCCAAAGCTGCTCTTGACATGCTTGAACATCTCGCCGGCTGACTCGACCCCGACCACCTTTGCTCCTTCAGGACTGCGCTGTGAAGTCGCCGCCGATATTAACGTCACCTTATGACCGGCGGCAACTGCGGCACGGGCAACCGCATAACCCATTTTCCCGCTGCTGGCGTTTGAAATGAATCTCACCGGGTCTATGCGCTCGCGCGTTGCCCCGGCCGTGATTAAAAAGTGAAGTCGATGACGTCGTTTACGAGAGTGCATAGTCCGGCGAACGCTACTTGCCTTTTCGTTTTCCGACACGGGGGGCGACTATCTTCCCCATCGCCTCCAGAATATCCTGTGGCTCGACCATTCTCCCCACGCCCTCGGTGCCACAGGCAAGCCAACCACGCCCCGGCCCCAAAATCTTCGCGCCAATCTGCTTCAAGGTTTTCATATTCTTCTGCACAGCCGGATTGGCCCACATCTTCTCGTTCATCGCAGGCGCAATGACCATCGGCTTCGCCCAGGACGCACAAAGAACCGTACTGAGCAAATCGTCGCAGACACCATTGGCGAACTTGCCGATGATATTGGCCGTCGCAGGCGCGACAACAACTACATCCGCCCAATCCGCAATGCTGATATGCCCCGTCTTGAATCCCTCCTGCTCCCACATACTCGTATAAACAGGCCCGCCTGTAACGGCCTCAAAGCTTTTGGCCCCGACCAGGTGTTGCGCATTAGCGGTCATGACCGTTCCGACCTCAGCGCCAGCAGCAGTCATCTTGCTGGCAAGGTCAACCGCCTTGTACGCCGCAACTCCGCCGCTGACCCCCAATATAACTTTTACACCACCAAGCTTTCTAATTCTTCCTGCCATATCCTTCGGCCTACCTGGCTCCGGGCTGGTCGATGTCGCTGTGCTCATAGTCAATGGTAATTTTATCCTGTTTGATTTCGTCGACGACAATCTCAAGCTGCGTCTTGCCCTCCGTGTCCTCAATCAAAGGCCGTCCCCCCTGCATCAATTCCATCAGTCGTTTTTGAATCAACGCCGTCAGCTTAAAACGTCCGCCGACCTTTTCCACAAGCTCTATGCTCTTCAATTCGTCAATCATTCCATCCACTCCACAATTCTACTCACCTTTTAAGCGACCCGTATCGCCTCATATTGCGGACCAAATCCGCTATTCAATCCGCCCCTTTTTTGCCATCCTTGCCGCTTCTAACGATTCCGACTATCTCATCGACTGCATCTTGCAGATTCTCATTTATCACCATATGCTCATAATCCCGCCATGCAGCGGCAATCTCGATTCCCGCCAGTTCCAGCCGGAGTTTTGCGGTCTCCCCATCCTCTCTTGCTCTGCCGCGCATCCGCTGCGCCAACTCCTTCTCCGTAGGGGCCAGTATGAATATCATCACCGCCTCAGGATATACCTCTTTTACCTGCCTGCCGCCCTGCACGTCTATCTCCAGAATCACAACCTTGCCGGCGGCAAGCACCTCATCCATCTTGTCCTTCGGCGTCCCGTAATAATTGCCGAATACCTCCGCATACTCCAGAAGCAGCCCGTTTTCTATCCTCCGCTGAAATTCCTCTTTGCTGACAAACCAGTAATCCTTTCCGTCCACCTCATTGTCGCTTTTTGTTCGAGTGGTTGCCGATACACTCAGGTATGCGTTATCCAGTCGTTTTATCACCTCTCTGCAAATAGTGCTTTTTCCGACGCCGCTCGGCCCGCTTATTACAACAACAAGTCCCGAATTGTTCTCCATTCTTTTCATCATCTCTTGCTCACTCCAGGTTCTGCACCTGCTCTTTGATTCTGTCTATCCGGCATTTTATCTCTACCACCAGATGCACAATTCCGGCGTCGGATGCCTTGCTGCCGATGGTATTGGCCTCTCTGAGCATCTCCTGACAGATAAAGTCGAGTTTTCGACCCGCCTGCTGGTTGCCCTTCAGGCCCTTTTCAAACTGCTCAAGGTGCGAACTAAGTCGGGCAATCTCCTCCGAAATATCGGCCCTGTCTGCAAAAACTGCAACCTCTCGCCCCACAGTTGCATCGTCTAACTTGAGTTTCGCTGCTGCAAGCAATTCATCGACTCTCTTTTTGAGTTTCCTGGCATATCGCTTCGGCCCCGCGGCGCTACGGGCCTGTATCCGCTCAAGATTAACCTTTATTGCCACGCAGTGCTTTTGAAGGTCTGCTGCCAGGGCCGCTCCTTCCGCCTGGCGCATATGCTTTACCCCCCTCAACGCCTGCCGCGTAACAGACAGGACTTTTTGGCGAATCCGCCGAGCCATCGCTGCGCTTGGCACCGCCGGCGACAATATCCCCGGCAATGACAACAATCCACCCAAATCAAGCTCTCTGGTCATCCCGCCTGAAGGCGAAATTCTCTCCAACCGTTTCATCAGTGTCCCCAGCGCCTTGTCGTTTATCTCAAAAAGCGCTTCCGCTGGCGCTCCTTTTATCCTGAGCACGTAGTTGACCGTCCCGCGAGAAAGCTCCTGACGCAACCGGCTCTCAATATCGCTCTCTAAAAAACCCATTGAATCGGGCAGCCGCAATGTCGGCTTGAAATACCGGTTGTTAACCGTGCTGATTTCCACAGCGTAGGTAACACCGCTCAGACGGCCTTCCGCGCTTCCATATCCGGTCATACTGCTTATCATAGAGGTTAATCCCTCACAGCTTACATCTTCACGGCGCCCGGCCGCAAACTCGCACTACTCAGCCGGCTCCGATTGACCCGTATTAACATCTTCCTCGCTTCCGCTCGTAACTGGGCTTGTAACAGGAGCGCTCGGACGAACTTCAGGCCCGCTCACACCAGGCCGCCACCATTTGTCCAGCGCCAGCGCCAAAAGAAGAAACAGGCCGACAACACTTATAGTAATCCACGTCAGGACATCGCCGGTCTTGCTGCCCAATATCCCGCTTGCCATACCCCCGGCAAACGCGCCGCTCAAGCCGCCGCCCCTGCCCTTCTGAATCAACACGAGAAGAATCAGCGCTGCCGCACAAACAACGAAGAATCCGGCTATAATCGTTAATACAAGTCCCGTCGCCAACACTGGACAATTGCTCATATTCATTCCCCTATAGTGCTAACACACAACTCGCCAATTCATCTTAAACCGCCGCCTTGATAATCGCCACAAAATCATCCGCTTTCAAGCTTGCCCCGCCTACCAGACACCCGTCCACGTCCTCCTTTTGCATAATCTCGCGTGCATTGTCCGGCTTGACCGACCCGCCGTATTGAATACGAATCTCCTCGGCAATTGTCCTGTCGTACATTTGGGCTAACAATTTCCTTATCAATGCGTGCACTTCCTGCGCCTGCTCGGGTGTGGCCGTCAAACCGGTGCCAATCGCCCAAACCGGCTCATACGCGATTGTTACTGCCGCAACCTTCTCGGCAGTAAGCCCGGCCAGCCCTTCCTTAAGCTGCCGCGTTACCACCTCCTCAGTCTGCTCACGCTTGCGCTGCTCAATCAGCTCGCCGACGCACAATATCGGAAGAAGCCCGCTTGCTATGACTGCTTTAACCTTCTTGTTTATCAGCTCATCGGTCTCTCCGATAACGTGCCTTCTCTCGGAATGCCCGCATATCGCGTACGTGCAGCCGGCATCCTTCAACATCGCCGCACTTATCTCCCCGGTAAAAGCGCCCTTCTGCTCGAAGTAAACATCCTGCGCACCAAGCGCCACGCGCGAAGAACTAAGCGCCGCACCAACCTGCTGTAAATAAACAAAAGGCGGACACACGGCCACATCAACCTCGTGGTCCGCCATCTCTTTGCAGCCCGAAACAACGTCCTCGGCCAGCTTGACGCCGTTGTGACTGTCCGTATTCATCTTCCAGTTGCCCGCTACAAACACCTTTCGCATTATAACTCTCCTGAACGTAATCGCTCGCCGGCCACGGCTTCGCTTCTACCCCAGCACCTCCGTCGCACGCGGGAAACTGCCCGGCACCGAAAGCTGCAAACAGTGCTTGCGCGCCTCGTCCATCGCCTTCATAACGTTCTCATCGCTGCGATGACCCAGAAAATCGACGAAGAAGTAATACTCCCACTGCCTCTTCTTACTCGGCCTCGACTCTATATTCGTCAGATTGACGTCGTACTTCTTGAATACTTCCAGCACGTCAACCAGAGCGCCAGCTTTATGAGCCGTGCTGAACATCACCGCGGTCTTGCTCTCGCCCGTTGGCCTGGCATCGTCGCGCCCGACCACGAAAAATCTCGTAATATTGTTCGATGTATCTTCGATGTTCTCACATACAATCTGCAGGCCGTACAACTCCGCCGCAACCGACGAGCCTATCGCCGCCGCCCTGGCCTCCTTGGCCGCTTTCTGTGCCGCCCTCGCCGTCGACGGCTCGGGAACGGTCTTCGCCTCCTTGAAAGTAGCCGCCAGCCAGTTGCGACATTGCGTAAAGACCTCCGGCTTCGAATAAATCTTTTCAATCTCTTCCAGGCGACAATTCGCCAGCAGATTATGATGAACCACCATCAAAATCTCGGAGCAGACCTGCACATCCGAATCCACCAGTGCATCCAATGTCTCAATCACACCGCCGCCAAGTGTATTCTCTATCGGCACGATACCCAAATCACAATGCCCCTTGCTAACCTCATCGAATATGCCGCGAATATCTACAAGCGGTTCGTAATCAACGCTTTGCCCGAACTTCAATAACGCCGCCGTATGGCTGAAGCTGCCGCCAGGCCCTAAATAACCCACCCGCAAAGGCCTTTCCAAAACAAACGACCCGCTCATCAACTCACGCCATATCGCCAGCAGGCACTTGTCCGGCAGAGGACCCTTGTTGGCCCTGGTAATCTTCTCGAATACCTGTTTCTCCCGCTCCGGCGCATACACGGGCGAGCCTGTCTTGCTCTTGAGCTTGCCTACATCAACCACTACCGCCGCACGCTCATTGAGCAGCTTGACAAGCTGATGGTCAATTTCGTCTATCCGTTTCCGCAAATGGTCCAGAGACGACTCATCCACCAACTATATCCTTATCGCAAAACCGATGCCTGTGAAGGTTTATAAACCCGTTCTTTTAACAGAAATTGCACCTTGCGTCAACGGCTTTGCCCTGATACATACGATTTTTCGAGCTATTTTAGCCGCCGGTTTTACCAGGGATTGTCCTGTGAATGAAACGATAAAGTACACTATTTTCAAGACCAATTGGGGCTACTTCGGCCTAGCTGCCAGTGAAAAAGGGCTTCTGCGAACCTGCCTGCCTCTGCCAACCCGGAAAGCGGCCCAACGCCATCTCCTCAAATCGCTGGATAATCCCCAATTTAAGCAGGGCCTCTTAAAGCAATTGCAGGACCGAATAATCGCCTACTTCAAGGGCAAGCCGACTGCATTCACGACCCCCCTCGACTTCGGTCGGCTACCGCCTTTTACCCGCAAAGTTCTCATGGCCTGCGCAAAAATCCCATTCGGCCAAACGCTCTATTATTCAAAGCTTGCCGGCAGAATCGGCAAACCGGTCGCAAGCCGGGCCGTTGGAAATGCACTTGCGAGAAATCCTCTCCCGCTTATTATTCCCTGCCATCGAGTCGTCCGCGCCGATGGCTCCATCGGACGCTTCTCCGCCCCCGGCGGCTCCAGCACCAAAAAAAGACTGATAGAGCTTGAGAGAGGATAACACGCACATAGCAAGCTCGACGGGCCTACTCCATATGTATGACGTTGGTTCTGCGGTCGGCAGATAAGCTGGCCTTTTTGATGGCGTCGTAAAGCTCACGGGCGTATCTTATCTTTTGAAAAACAAACTCCGGGTGGCTCTTGTCCGTCGTCGTCAGCATCACCGTCCCCACCCCGACAAGACAATCCAGAAAGCTCCTGCGAAGCTTAAGGTCGATAACGCGGAACATATCGAGGTTGTCCACCCTGCGGTCGAGTATCCCCCTGGAGTATTCAATCCTTTCCGCCGAAACCGCATAGCTGGTCATTTTCAGTTCGAGAACCTTATAGGCAAGAACCATAAGAACCACTAAGCCCAGAGCCACCCCAAGCAATGGCCGATACCTACCCACAACAGCCGCGTGCTCAGCCGAAATCTTCAGTGCAGCAATATGCTCGATATGCCAGAACACCAGCACCAGGGCTATCGCCATTACCACGCTTGCCTTCGCTATCGCTCCCGCCATCGCCCAAAGCGACGGCTGGCCGGCAAATAGCAGTTGTTCCAAATTCGTCTGTTCGCCATTTTCTCCGTCAGCCACAGATGTTCCGCCCGCCTGGCGGGTGAGTGCTCTCGCACGGTCGGTATTTAGAAATTCTCCGCAAAACCGGCACTTCACTGCCGCCTTCAGTATGGTCTCAGCGCAAAACGGGCACTGTCTGGTTTGAACAGTCGTAACCTGCATACGGTATATATCGGAAAATCGCCTCTAAACCGCCCAGTACAAGATACAGCGGCGTTGCCACCAGTCATTTGGGAATGTTTCCTCAACCCGCGTACGTAAAATTTTTGCAAAAAAATGTGAAGTCTACTTGACATAATGTAATGTAGAGCTTACATTATGTTCGATATACCATACGCATGTAAGGAGAAGTATTTATGAACAGGACACAAAAAACGGCTTGGTTCACGCTGGTAATGCTGGCATTAGCAGCCGGATTGAGTTTGACGGCCTTCTGCGTGTTGTACTTCATTTTCGATTGGCCGGCCAAAAAGGCAACAGCCGGCTTCGCATTTATATCAATCATGGGATTCAGCGGACTGGCGCACGTGTTGTTCAAAAAAGAGAATGACAAGGTCAAAATGGATGAGCGGGACCTGATCATTAAGCAAAAGGCAATGTTTAAGGCGTATTGGATGTTCTGGCCGATGTTCGTGCTGGCCGCGTTTGTCCCATTTCTCTTGCTGGGTCCGGAGGGAACTGTGGGCGTCTTGTATCTCGCATGGTTGGTCTTTGGCGGGATATTCTTTATCCTACTAATCCAGTCAATAGTGTATCTCGAAGAATATGGCTGGAGGGACAAAGGAGAAAACCATGAATAAAGCGCAAGAAGCAATGTTTGGAATATTTTGGGGATTGCCTATTTTTCTCATCCCCAGCGGAGTCGCCATATTCATCGCTTATGACAGAGGCATGTCCTTGGCACCAATGGTTATGTTCGTGGGTACTACCATTTGGGGTGGCCTATTTTGGCTACTTCCTTTCATTTCCAACAGGAGACGCAAAAGGCAAGGAAAGACCAGTTTTGATGAACGGGACCAATTAATACACAAAAGAGCGGTTATGGCCGCGTATGTAGCCCTTTGGCTATATTTCGTTGCCGCATGTGCGATTCCCTGGTGGATAGTAGGTCAGCAGGGTTCCATCTCAGTTAATGTGATGCCTATTACACTTGTGGGAGGGCTTGTCATCTTTTCGTTTGTGCAAAATTTGGCTTCCCTAATTCTATACGGCTGGAGGAGTAAAGAAAATGAATAGAGCTCAAAAATCCGCGCTGTGTGCACTGGTGTTTGTATTATCAACCTTCACAATTACCGCCTATGTATTTTTTCGGATTTTTGTCTTAAAGAAGGCACCTGAAGGTTTCGTCGGTCGGTTCCTGCCTGTTGCGGTTTTGATTCTGGTGGGGGGCACACTATTTTTTTGGACGCTTAAGCGACAAAGTCCCAGGGAAGTAAAGGCAGACGAACGCGATAAATTGATTGACAACAGGGCGGCTATGGCCGCTTTCATATCGGCCCTGATAGTGTTTCTCGCCGTCAGCGGAATTCCGCGACTCATTCTCGGCGACAATGGCTGCATACCTGCCTGGTCACTTCCACTTATCAACTTCGGTGCTTTTATGATAGTTGTGATGATTTATTTTGCCGCGATTCTGATTCAATACAGCAGGAGGGGTAATGGCAGCAAATGAACTGAAAAACAACATTCGCCGACTGCGATTCGACAATGGCGAGATGACCCAGCAGCAGTTAGCTGATAAGGCGGGCGTGACGCGGCAGACAATAATCGCCATCGAACAGGGCAAGTACGCACCCTCACTTCCATTGGCCTTTCGCATTACACGAGCGTTAGGCGCTGAAATTGAGGATGTCTTCGAATATCAAGATAAGCAGAAATAAGCAGGCCCGTAACTTTACCTGTTCCGGGCCTGATGCTTTTCCAACATAACCTATTTTACGGAAAAACCCTATATAGTCGTCTTCGCCTTAACAAGCTCCACACCATTAGGGTGTATTCTTGCGACAAGATATCCATCAACTGTTTCACCCTGGCGAACAACCTTGCCGGAAACGATTGCCAGCGGATTATCCGCGTCGTAAAGCACTCCTGTCACCTGCGGCTTAACCTCAAAAACCGCCCGCTCCGGCTGCTGAATAATCACGGTTGCATAGGCAAACAAGACGGGACTGCACAAAATAAACAGGGTGAACAATAAAAAGAAAAACTTCGACAAACGCCGCGGCTTTCTAACACGAGGCCCAAAAGACCGCGCCGCCGGCGGAAAAAAGATTACTCCTGAAAGTTCCCCATTCGGTACAAGATATGCCAGACTCATACTATGTCCCCCCTAATGATCGGCCTTGATTTTGCAAGCCGGTTTCGGCTTGCTTGTTTTTACCTCCGAACTCCTGGCGCTTAAATAACGATATGCCAAAAGTTTTTGAAAATCCTCCGCGCTCGATGTTGGTATTATTATAAACTTCCATCAAGCAAAACTCAAGCGAATACTCCCGAAGGTCAATGAAAACCTGTTTCATTCAAGGTCTCGCTTATATACCCTCAATTTTATCGGTCCGGCCAGCGAAATTTTTTCGTCCTTTATATCCTCCCCCAAGCACGTTTTCCCGCTTGTTATAGGGGGCTAAACACTGTGACAAAGGGCCTTTTTTTTGACTTCTCCCGCCCAGTCGGATATAATGATTTTACGTTTATGTTTGTGATTCTGAGGGTTAAAGAGGAGCAATTCCACAGAAGTTGTCCAGCCGGGCTTATATAAGGAGGAAGCAAAGGACTGCGTTAATAAGAGTGATTGACTCAGAGATAAAGACTAAAACCAAAGCGATAACATTAATTTTGAGTCTTATCCTGTTAGTAGGCGCATCGCACGTACTCAGCGCTGACGGTACGAAACAGAATTCAGCCATAGAAACAAGCACCGGGCAGCTTGTATTCGAAGGCAAAACCACCTCGATGACCTTCAACGTATGGAATGAAGGCACAGGCATATTGATCTATGGCGTATCTGTTGTCGATGGAGCAGAATACTTTACAGTCGAGCCGGAAGAGGGACAATCACAGGGACCAGCAGACCAACAAACCCACACGGTTACAGTCGACTACAATGACGTGCACGGAGAAACTGTAGTCGGGATGATAGAGATAACGAGCGATGAGGGTGATTCGGTCTGGATTGATTTGAGTGCGACGGAATCGATTGCCAGCCGCGTTTTTCGAATCGAGATAGAGCAGAGTATTGATTACGGGGCATTAACCGAAGACGATATTCCGGGGATAGCATGGGAGACGTTTTGCGACGTGCTGGGATTGAGGGGTGATTTTGACTGTGACGGCCGTGTTGACTTTGTTGACCTTTGCGTATTCGCCCGACAGTGGCGTCACAGTGGTAGCAATGTAAGAGCGGATATCTCCCCTGACTGCGGGAATAACATTGTGGACTTCGAAGACCTTGCTGTCTTCTGTGAAAATTGGCTTAAAGAGAGTAAAGCTGGCGTTACATATGATTTCCGTCTGAACGTTGAGACCGATGACACAGTTGAGGATGTCGAATTTATTACGCCGGCTGGCAACCTTTGCTGTATATCAGATGAGGAATATACCCAAGACGGACACATCGAAACCCGCCACAGCGTAAGCGACGGCATCCATAGCTGGACATATCAGGAATGGTTCTACGAAGCCGAAGACCTGGCCTACTATGGGGAAGGCGAATATACCGTAATCGTGTATTACACCGACGGGGAAACCGATGAAACCATAGTAAGGTTTGGGATTCCACAAAAGCCCGGCGCTATCGCTCAGCCGACACAAAAACCGATATTGACCAACCCATTATCCGGCGAGCAGTTAGTCAGCCCGGTTTGGTTCGGTTGGGAAAAATGCAGCGACTCAACCGCTGGCGCAATACGGCTCAATTACCGGAACAGATGTAATAACAACCGGACAGAGAAGGTTTTCGGGAGAAGTACGAATAAAACAAATGCTTATAACCTGGGTATTGGCAAATGGCTCGCTGAACTGAGTTTCGGACGCTGGTATAAGGCGACAAATGACGACGGTATCGAGATTGAGGTGGGTAAATGCAGCAGAAGCCAAAGCGTGTTCGAGACAATGAAATGGTTCGGCACCTTCGGCGGAAAAAAGAACTATCCGCTGAAGACAACGGATTGCAATGAGAGAGAGGTAACTTTCAATTTAACCGGCGGCGGATTTGGTCAGATAGAAGGAAGCTGCTTCTTCGAAAGAATCATCCTCGCCGACACAACAGAAAAATCGGTATTCAGAATCACAACAAAAAAAGGCGCCGAAACAAATGTGGGCGATATCACAGTTGAAGGCCCGATTAAATCGATAATCGGACGCGGCATCAATCTCCAAGGTAACATTCAGATTGACGGCGACACTCGTATGATTGCTTTGAATGACCTGTTGGGCAATCGGGAAATCACTATCGGGCAGCCGGCTTCACCCAAAACCACCTGCTCTCTTAGATTCGGCCGAGTAAACGACCTGGCTTTGACAAGCCAGACGCCGGTTCGCTACCTCCGGGCCACCGAGTGGCAAACAGGCCTTCTGGAAGCCCCCTGGATTTCAACGATGAAAATCACGGGCAGTCCATCAATCGGTATAGCGGGTGACTTCGGCGCAGACTTGTCGCTTAGCGGTGACGGCAGCCCAAAAAACGTGGTCTTGAAGAAGGCGTATATTAAAGGCGAAATCGGCGGAGAATGGGGAGCATTCTGGGATATAAGTGGCGATTGTGGCCCAATAACATTTGCGTCATCAACCCCTGAATTTACCGCTGATATCAAAGGCAGCATCAGGCAGCTCAAAGCCGTCGGCAACAAGAAATTAGCAATGCCGTCGGTTTTGTCGGGAGTATGGAATTTCGAGTCCGCCCTGACGATTAAAGCCGACGACATTAACCAGTGCAGCATCACAGCCGGCCCCACGGTGAGTGAGAAAGATTCAGCCGAAGTTATACGAAATATAATGGCCAAATCGTGGATTAAGGATACCACCATCGAAACAACAACCGGTAGTATCAGAAGGATTAAAACCGGCGGGCTTGAAGACAGCGATTTTTCAATCGACGGTTCGCTTGACCGGCTGGATGTCAAAGGCCTTATGGACATTTATTGTTTTATAAACACTAATGTTGAGGCAGAACACATCGGTGCTGCAAAACTGATGTATCCGAAATACTCCAACATCATAGACGGCGAACACATACCCTTTGGACTGACAGCCGGCTCAATAGACAAGCTGACACTGACCCTGGAAGACACACATAAGAAAAAGACCTGGAAAAACATCGATGCAGGAGTGGAGTGGACACCCATTGGTGACTTCATAATCAATCTTCAATAATGCGCAATTCAAGTTTGTCCTGCCGATGTGCTTCTTGAATTTAGTATAAGCTGATATAATGACGCTCTATGGCACTACCGGTAGTCGCAATAGTAGGAAGGCCCAACGTGGGCAAAAGCAGCTTATTCAACGCCCTTACGGGTAAAATGATAAGCATCGTCGAGCCGACGCCCGGCGTCACACGTGACCGCGTCAGCGCAATCATCGACAAAAACGAACGCTACTTCGAGATTGTCGATACGGGCGGCTACGGTGTAGTCGACGCAGACCACCTCGACAGACATATTCACCAGCAGATTCAACAGGCCATCGACTCGGCCAATCTTCTGTTATTTGTTGTCGACATCCGAGAGGGCATTGTGCCCCTGGATCAGAGCATTGCCGGGCTGCTTCGCAAAAGCGACATCGACGTCATCGGTGTCGCAAACAAAGCCGACATCTCCCGACAGTTCCCCGAGGCCGGCGTGTTTGGCAAATTTGGATTCGGCGACTTTCTGTGCGTCTCGGTAAAAAACAATCTCAACAAGGCCGTCCTGCTCGACAAAATCCTTGACCGGCTCAGTCGCCTCGAATCGACCAGGCCGGCCGAACCCGTAATGAAAATAGCAATCGTCGGCAAACGAAACGCCGGCAAAAGCTCGTTGGTCAACGCCATCGTCGGCGAAACCAGAGTCATCGTCAGCGAAACGCCCGGCACAACTCGCGACGCCGTCGATATCCGTTTTGAAAAAGACGGCAAAACCATCGTCGTAATCGACACTCCCGGCGCTCGAAAGAAAAGCCGGCTCGCCGACAGCATCGAATTCTACGGCTCCGTCCGAACCGCCTCTTCCATCAGCCGGGCCGATGTCGTTTTGCTGATGATTGACGCAACCGTTCCCGTCTCGCAGCCCGACAAGAAACTCGCCAAATTCATTACCGACGAGCACAAAAGCTGCATAATTGTCGTAAATAAATGGGACCTCGCGAAGGATTCGGCGATAACGGGCCAATATGAGCAATACCTGACAAAAGTCCTGCCCGGATTAAGCTATGCACCAATCGCATTTACCACCGCCACCCAGGCCAAAAACGTCAAGGGTGTGCTCGATTTGGCCGCTTCGGTTTTCAAGCAGACAACAACCTGGATACCAACGCCCAAACTGAACAAGGCCTTTGAAATGATAAAACAGCAGCGCAGGACGACATCGAAATCGGCAGGCCCCAAAATCTATTACGCAACACAGGTGGCGGTCAACCCTGTCACAATACTTATGTTTGTCAATAAACCTGAACTTTTCGATGAAAATTACCGAAGATTCATTATAGGCCGGCTAAGCTCGGTTTTGCCCATAGCGGAAGTACCGATTCGCCTGCTCGCCAGAACACATAGACAGTGAACTCGCAGCGCGAAAGGAAAGAGAAATGGAAGCATTTTTCCTGATGATTCTTTGCGGCGGCGGCTACTTAGTAGCATACCACACGTACGGACGGTTCCTGGCAAGAAAGATATTCAAATTAAACAGAAATGCGCCGACTCCCTCCAAGGAGTTGCAGGATGGCATTGATTACGTGCCGACAAAGAAAGGCATTATCTTCGGCCATCATTTCACATCGATAGCTGGCACAGGGCCTATAGTCGGTCCGGCTATAGGGGTGATATGGGGATGGCTTCCTGCAATACTGTGGGTAACGCTGGGTTGTATACTTATGGGTGCTGTTCACGACCTCGGTGCTCTGGTTGTATCGATGCGAAACGATGGCAAGAGCATATCCGAGGTAGCCGCCAAGTTCATCAACAAGCGAGTTCGGTTCATCTTCTTCATCATTGTGTTCCTAGCGCTTTTGTTGGTAATTGCCGTCTTTGGGGTCGTCATCGCGGTGGTATTCGCTCAGTTTCCCAGCTCAGTGATACCGGTCTGGCTTCAGATACCAATAGCAGTCGGCCTCGGATATGCCGTTTACAAGAAAAACGCGAATATTCCCATTGCGACAGCAGTCGCCGTGGCTGGGATGTACGCTACCATCTGGGTAGGGGCACTGGTCGAACAGCGCTGGCCTGGAGTGTTGGCTATGGACAGCCTGACAGCAATGCCCGCGACGGGCGTATGGACAGTCGTGCTTCTGGTTTATGCCTGGATCGCATCAACACTGCCGGTAACAACATTATTGCAGCCCCGTGACTACATCAATGCCTGGCAACTCTTCATTATGATGGGTCTACTGGCAGCAGGTGTAACGGTATCTTCGCTCACCGGCAAGCTTTCTCTTGTAGCTCCGATGATCAACGAACCGGCAGGTGACGTCCCGTCTTTGTGGCCTTTGATGTTCGTCACCATTGCCTGCGGCGCGATAAGCGGGTTTCATTCGCTTGTTGCAAGCGGCACCAGTCCCAAGCAAGTATCAAACGAAATTGATTGCCAATTTATCGGATATGGCTCGATGTTATTAGAGGGTTTTCTCGCTGTGCTGGTCCTGCTTTGCGTAGGAGCCGGCATCGGGATGGCCTACAAAACCGCCGGCGGAGAAACACTTGTCGGCCAAGCCGCCTGGATAGAACACTACGGTTCCTGGGTAGGGGCCTCGGGGCTTGTAACTAAAATAAGAGCCGTTGTCATCGGTGCCGCGAACATGATGGGTGCCCTGGGCATGCCGGAGGCAATGGGCGTTACACTGATGGGTGTGTTTATTGCCTCTTTTGCAGGGACCACACTCGATACATCCGTGCGAATCCAGCGGTATGTTATAAGCGAACTGGCAACAGACTTAGGCCTTCCATACCTCGTAAACCGCTGGTCGGCGACAAGCTTAGCTGTCGTAACAGCGGCGGCGCTGGCCTTTGTAACGGGGGCCGACGGCAAAGGCGCAATGATACTCTGGCCTCTATTTGGCAATGCCAACCAACTACTCGCAGCTTTGGCGCTGCTGGTCGTCACGCTTTACCTGAAACGAAGAGGCGGCAAAAAATTTCTCGTCACAGCGACACCCTGTCTGGTTATGCTGATTATTACGACGTGGTCGATGATTAAGAATACCGAGATCTTTATCTCTCAGCAAAGCTGGCTGCTGGTTACAATAGGAGTAGGTATCTTTGTGCTGGCCCTATGGATGACTATTGAAGCCGTGGCGGCGTTTTTCAGTTCTCCGGGACAGCAGCAGAGTCAGTGAGCGGGCTGGCAAGAGAAATTAGTTTGAACCTCGCCTGAACAGGCGCCTGGCTCAAAACTATCTCCTCCTTGCGGACAAACTCCTGAGGCAGATTATAGACAAGGTCTCTGCGAATTTCGCTTTCCCGGCTGTCCTTGTCACTGTCGTCGATTTCGAGAATTACATGGTAGCGCATATTGTCATAAGCACGCTTGGCCTCGGGCGTGGCCCTGATTGCCACAGTGCCCATCACCGTGTCGGGATTGATAAGGTCAACCCTGATCTTGCCCTGAAGATTGGCGCTGAGCGAAAAGCCCAATCGGACACTCGTAACCAAATACTCCTGCAGTCGTTGCTGCTCTTTGGGCAAAAGAACCTTAATGCTGGTCCCTGTCTCTCTTGCCTGGCCGGCTGCCAGCTCCACATACGACATCTTCTCTATAGCAGCCAGTCTCGCCTGCTCTATTTCTCTGCTACTCAGCACAACCTTTGCCTCAAGTGCCTCGCCGCTGCGCTCCGCCGGCACAAACGCCTCAACCGTAGCTGGCTCAACACTTGCGACCTTCAATGGATTCATGTTCTCGTCGATGCACCTCACAGCTAATTGTTTTTTCTGCAGCTCAACTACACTAACTGTAAGTGTGTTCGGTTCGGCTGAATCAACAGTAACACCAAGCTCCTTTATCTTGTCGGTGCTCTTGAGGAAATCAGCAACGTTAATCACGTGGTCGCCTGGCCGGGTAATCTTCTCATGCTCCGGGTCAAAATAGAACTCCGGAATAAAACTGCCGTCGTTAATCCTCCGCCGAGCCTCCGAAATCTTCCGCGCTGAACCCCTGATAACAATCTTATCCAAAGTTAACATCGTCTTACCAGGCGCAAAGCTCACCCACAGGGCAGGATTTACCGATTTGGCGACTGCTATCTTCGCATTCGAGAAAGCAAATTCCTCGTCCAGAGCCAAATCCGCCCAGACCCATATCAGCACCGTCAGCACGACTGTAACAAAAATCTTACTAAAATTAAACCGTCTGACCATACCTCGTTAAGCCACTTTCTATTGAGGCGATGCTTTAGTCTATACCCTATGCCTGCGTAGCCGGTCAACAACACTGGTCCAGCTCGGCGTGCCAGTCCCGGGCGCGTCACTGATACTCTGCGCGAGCCGGCTTCTCAGTGTCTCCGCGGTCACATCTCGCGCGAGCCGACCACCTGCCGCCAGCGAAATACTTCCTGTCTCTTCACTGACGACTATGCAAACGGCATCAGAGCCGGCGGTTATACCAATCGCAGCCCGATGCCGCGAACCCAGTTGAACTCCATCGACCGAGCCGGGCTCCGCCAAAGGCAGCTGCACTCCGGCTGCCACCACTGTGTCGCCCCTTACCACTACCGCCATATCGTGCAGCACCGTGCCGGGATAAAAGATTGTCTTTAGCAACTCAGCCGAAATAACCGCGTTGAGCCGGACTCCCGTCTCGATAAACTCACCGAGCGCTACCCGCCTCTCAACGACCATTATAGCGCCAACCTTGCCAGCCGACATCTCGGTAACTGCACCAACTATCTCCTCTACCGTCCGCACCACCCGCCGAGACGAACCAGTTAAAAAACCGGGCTGGCCCAGGCGCATCAGCGCCCGGCGAACCTCCGGCTGAAATGCTGCGACAGCAATTATAAGTACGGCGACCAGAAATCCCTTGTACAAATACTCAAGCCGTTCGAAGCGATATCGTTCGGAAATGAGATTAAGAATGAGGACACCAGCGATGAGAACGTAAATTACCCCGCGAAACAATCTCTCTCCGCGCGTCCCTTCGAGAAAGTCCACCGCCCAGTAAACAACCACACCGATAAGCAGCAGCTCTATCCCGACAGTCCACCACTCATAGCTGGAGACTCGCAGGAAGTAATCGATGATTGTCTGCATTCCGTCGAATCCTTTCGAACAGTTGGCAGCGTATAGCACGTTGTGTATAATTATAAATGCTGCATGCCCCCGGCAAGCCGGGACTGCCGTCAAGGCAGCTTCCTATTGGTCAACTTGCTTGGCTCGTCCAGAAGGAATGTTCTGTCTAAATCGTACATCAATTCCTGCTGGTTGACACGAAGCATCCGCAGATGATCTCTGTGCACCTCAGCGGCAGTCTGGCCCGGCTGAGCAAAGAACCCACATCCCGCCGATGACACGACCAGTGCTGCCAGCAAAAAGAATAACAAAAATGCGTTAAATTTGCCTCTCATTTTTTTAACATCCTTCCCAGCCTCCGGGCTATATATAGCGGCTCCTATAAACGACCGCATACCACTAAAAAGTATTATAGCAACCCACAACCCTTTTGTCAATGGCAATTTAGCCACCCGCTGGTGCCACATGCCTGCAAAATAATCTCGCTTTTCTTGACCGAATGCCGGTAGAACGATTATACTAAGAATAATCTCAGTGGATAATTAACGGCTTTGTTACTGCCAAGCGCAAAGCAGACGGGCCGAGGGAGTTCATTATGAAGTCCAGCAGGGTCAGCAGGGTCGTGCAGCTTTTAACCACCCTTCAGAGCGGTAAGGGCCGCACTGCTGGCGAGCTTGCACGGATGTTCGGAATCAGCCGGCGAACACTGTTCCGTGACCTCAAAGAGTTACAAAAAATCGGCCTCCAGCCACGGTTCTCAAACGGTGAACATGGCTACCGGTTAGCTGACGAGCAGTTCCTGCCGCCAATTAATCTTAATCTGCAGGAAGCCCTATCGCTGCTGCTGCTCGCTCACAAGATGCGAAGTCAGGTCCAGTTGCCTTTCAAAAACTCCGCTTTGCTGGCGGCAATGAAAATAGAGAGTGCTCTGCCTCCGCGGGTAAGGCGCTACTGTGAACTCGCACTTCTCAGAATCTCCGCCAAGACCGGTGCACAGGCACCGGCCCCCGGCTCACCCGGCCTTGACGTGATATTCAGCACACTCCAGCAAGCATTTGCCGAGCACCGAAAGGTCCGTATATGCTACGACTCCCTGTTCGATGCCAAAACTATCGACTGTGAACTCGCACCATACCACTTGTTCTATAATCAGCGAGCTTGGTACGTGCTCGGCCACTCATCCCTGCACAAAAGCATTCGAACATTCAAGCTAAATAGAATCCAAAGCGCAAAGCTGCTTGACAACTCGTGGGACAATGGTGAGAGCTTCGACCTCGATGAATACCTCGGCTGTGCATGGTCAATGATACCGGAGGGGCGAATCTACCACGTCCGCCTGCGATTCGCACCGAAAGTCGCAAATAATGTCGCTGAAGTAAAGTGGCACAGTAGTCAGAAGGTCACGCGCGATGCCGATGGCTCAGTTACGCTCAATTTCAGGGTCGACGGTCTTGGTGAAATCACTTGGTGGGTGCTCGGCTACGGTGACCAAGTGCAGGTCTTAGCCCCCGCAACTCTGCGCAAACGCGTCATAGAGACCGCAGAGAGGGTTATACAACATAACAACGCTGTAAAGGAACTGCCACAGAAGTGAAGTGTTATAAAAACCCCTTTCCTAACAAGCCAGCAAAGAAAAAATGGCGGACATGTAAGTAAACCCCGCCCACCGCCTGCCAAACTTAACAGGTTATACACGCGGCCATAGCACACTCAAAACGACTACAACCACATACCCACGAAGGGCTAACCGCAAGACGTTATTCGCAAAACAACCATTTAACCATCATTACGGAATCTATTTCTACTTAGATTCCTCTAATAATTATAAATCACACTCAGGCCCTGTTATCAGAGCATTTTGCTGTCGATTACTTCTGGTCGATGCTTAAAAAATAGTTGTCGAGAGAGCAGATTTACTGTAACCTACTCCGACTAGGAAATGGAACCTTTTTGAATCCCTTTAGAATCAGGGGTGCGGAGATGAAGGTACAATTTGAACGGGAGGCATTAAGCCAGGCGTTGACGCTTTTGACCGCTATTGTTCCTGAGCGGACTCCCAAGCCGATTTTGCGGTGTGTTAAAATAGACGCCGCAAAGGACGCCGTACGAGTGTTTGGAACAGACCTCGAGGTTGGGATTAACTACCTTATTCCAGCAGTCAAGGTTGACGAAGTTGGACAGGTAGTGGTGCCCGCCGCGCGTTTGGCCGCCGTGGTGCGCGAAAGCGCTGATGCAACGCTTCTTTTGGAGGCGAGCGAGGGGCTCTGTGAGATTAGAGGTGCCGACAGTCACTTTTCGATATACGGCCAAGAGGCCTCGCAGTATCCGCAGGTTCCCGCTTTGACGGGGGGCGTAGACATTGAAGTGCAACTTGACAATTTGCGTGCAGGTATTGAAGGGTCTCTCTTTGCCGCAGCCAGGGAAAGTACCCGGTATGCCATAAACGGCGTTTTGTGGGAGACTAAGGGCAAGAAACTTACGCTGGTTGCTACCGATGGCCGGCGCCTCGCCAAGAGCCGCGTTAATTTAGCTGCCTCAGTTAGCGAGAAAGCCGCGGCCTGTAAAGTGATAGTGCCGGCCAAGACAATGAGCCTGCTCGGCAAGCTCACTGGCGGCGAAAAAGACAAAGTTGCCGTCCACCTCGTAGATAACCAGATTATGTTTGCCTGTGGCGATGTTGTTATATACTCCAATCTTGTCGAAGGAAACTTCCCCAAATACGAAGACATAATTCCGGCCGACTATCAGAAGAAGCTGACGCTGCCCACCGATGTCGCTTTAAGTGCCGTCCGCAGGGCGGCCTTGTTAACTAGCGAAGAGTCGAGAGGAGTTAAACTCTCCCTCAGCGGTGATAAGCTTGTGTTATCAGGAAGGGCGCCAGAGGCAGGCGATGCAGAGGTGAATGTTGCCGTTGAGTACTCAGGAGCACCTATAGAAATCGGCTTTAACCCACAGTTCCTTATAGAGGCAATCCGTGTCATTAGAGAGCCGAAGTTTGAGCTTGAGCTGGGCGAAGCGGATACGCCGGGCCTTATTAAGGCGGGAGCTAATTTCCTCTACGTGTTGATGCCGATAAATCTTTCATAGGGCTTACTAAAACAGGTTGGCTTGCACGAAGTTTGACATGGAACCGTTCGCACGAATTAAAAACCGTCCGCAGACAATATCGTTGGGTCAGGCCCTGCAGGAGCTGATGAACACCCGGCAGGGGGACTTCGCGCAGCGTTACGAGACGGCAAGCCGGCTGACGCTTTTGTGGATGCAGCTTCTGCCGCCCGCGCTGGTACAGCACTGTCGCATTGTTGATTTATCGCAGGGACTGCTCACGGTGGAAGTCGATTCGCCTTCGTATATGTATGAGCTTCGTGTAAGCAGCCACGAACTTTTGCAGCATCTGCGTCAGGGTTGCCCGTCTGCAAAACTCAAGTCAATAAGATTTGCCCTTGCCCGCTAGGTACTCTCGGCCGAAGTCAGGAGACAGATTTTACTATGAAAGACCACAGCTACGATGCAAGCAGGATAAAAATACTCGGAGGCCTCGAGGCTGTTCGTAAACGCCCCGATATGTACATAGGCGACCGCGGTTCAGGCGGCCTTCATCATCTTGTCTACGAGGCCCTCGACAACTCGATTGACGAGGCGCTTGCAGGTTACTGCGATAAGATTCTCGTCCAAATCAACGCCGACGGAAGTTGCACCGTTGAAGACAACGGCCGGGGTATTCCAGTAGAGCAGCACAAGGAAGCCAAGAAAAGTGCGCTGGAGGTCGTGCTGTGCACACTCCACGCAGGCGGCAAATTCGACAGGGACAGCTACAAGGTCGCGGGCGGTCTGCACGGCGTCGGTGTCAGTGTCGTCAACGCACTGAGTGAGTGGCTTGAGGCGGACATCTACAGAGAAGGCCGTCATTATCATTTCGAGTGTGTCCGCGGCAAAGCAAAAGGCAGCGTCCGCGAAGTAGGCCCAACCACCAAACAGGGCACCCGTATCTCCTTTATGGCCGACGAAGAAATCTTCGGAGACGCGGAATTTCAGTATGACGCGCTTGCAAAGCGCATTCGCGAAATGGCGTATCTCAACGCCGGTCTGCAGATAACATTCAGGGACGAAAGGGCACGCAAAAGGGAAGTCTACAAGTTCGACGAAGGTCTCAGGGCGCTTATCAAACACCTAAACGAGGGGAAAGAAGTCCTGCACAAAGATGTAGTTTTCCTCTCAAAAGAAGACCCTGCGGCGATGATGACCTGCGAGGTCGCGATGCAGTACAACACCGGCTACGCGGAGAACGTGCTGGTTTTTGCGAATAATATTCGAAACATAGACGGAGGCACGCATCTTTCGGGTTTCAAGACCGCTCTTACAAGGACGATGAATTACTATGCCAGGACCAATAACATTCTAAAGGAAGGCCAGGCAGCTACCGGCGACGACTTCAGGGAGGGCCTTACAGCAGCTGTTGCCGTAAAGCTCGCTGAACCGCATTTCGAGGCCCAGACGAAGGTCCGCCTTACCAATCCGGAGGTGGGCAGCTTTGTCGAGACGGTTGTCAACGAACAATTGGGTCACTATCTTGAAGAGCATCCGGCCGAATCGAAGAGGATTCTGAACAAGGCCATCCAGGCCGCGGCGGCTCGCGAGGCGGCCAGAAAGGCTAGAGAGCTTACCAGACGCAAAGGCGCGCTGGGCAGCTCGAATCTTCCCGGAAAACTATGGGATTGTGCAAGCAAAGAAAAACACAGCACCGAGATTTTTGTTGTCGAAGGCGACTCGGCAGGCGGCTCCGCCAAGGGGGGCCGGGACAAAAACATCCAGGCGATTTTGCCGTTGAAAGGAAAAATCATAAATGTTGAAAAGGCGCGACTTGAAAAGGTACTTGCACACGAGGAAATACGAACACTTATAAGCGCTCTGGGGACGGGTATCGGGGTGGACGAATTTGATATTGAAAAATGCAGATATGGGAAAATCATCCTGATGACCGATGCCGATATCGATGGCGCGCACATACGCACGCTTCTTTTGACCTTTTTCTTCAGACAGATGTCGGATTTGTTCGCTCGGGAGATGATATACATTGCCCAGCCGCCCCTTTATGAGGTCCGTGCGAAAGGTCAGAAAAAATCGGAATATATTCTTACTGAAGCGACGATGCACAGGCGTCTTATCGACCGTGGGCTGCAGGACACAGAGCTTACGATAAGAGATGGAGCCGCAGGCAAAAAGGGAGCTGCTCAGCGCAAGGTTACCGGCGCAAAGCTTGCCGAGCTTGTCAAGATTCTCGTGGATATCGAGCGATGTGTCGAAGTGCTGGCTCGCCGCGGTATAAAGTTCGTTGAATTTGTCAGAGATTATTACGACGGCAAAAAATTGCCTATGTTCCGTATCCGCACTGAGGGCCGCGACGAAATCTTCTACGATAAAGGCAAATTCGAGAAGACAGTAGATGACCTGAAGGAGCGAGGCCGGGCGGAACAGGAGACCGAGGCCGAAGAAACCGTCACAGCTGAAGAACTCCATGAGGTCGAAAGAATCAATGAGCTGACGAAGAAGCTCGGGCAGGACTTTGGTCTGGACCTTAAAGACTTTCTGCTAAAGCCGGAAAGGGCGGTAAGCGGCGAGGCGCTGGCAACCAAGTTTCAGCTTATCAGCGCCGAGGAAAGCTTTGACGTTGCCTCGCTCGGGGATATCTGCTCGGCCATCAGGAGGATAGGCGGCAGGGGCGTCGAGATAAAACGATTCAAAGGCCTGGGAGAGATGAACGCCGACCAGCTCTGGGAGACTACGATGAATCCGGCCACGAGGACGCTGCTTAGCGTCAAACTCGATGATGCAGGCGAGGCCGACCGGTTGTTCAGCATTCTTATGGGAGAAGACGTCGAGCAGCGCCGCGACTTTATCCGCGACCACGCCCTCGAGGTGCAGTTCTTGGACGTGTGAGTCGTTGCCGCAGGCCGCTTGAGGCGGTGTTTTAATTTTGAGAAAATTTTAATCGGACAGGCGGAAATTTTTTCTTGCAAAGGTATAGTCGGCGGGACACAATAACCTGAGTTGAAATTCCTTTTTCGAGCGACTGCACGATGTATTGGCCGGCAGAGTCGATGCGTGTGTTCTGGGTTTAAGCAGTGGAGGCAAAAGATGAATACTAAAGTGCGAGCGGTCGTTTGTTGGATAGCGATTTGCGGGTTGTTTGTGGCCGGTTGCGAAAGCAAACAGTCCGTGACGATGGACCGGAATGTCAGGGCTGGCGCCGACATTCAAAAAGCCGCTCTGCTGCGTGAGCTTGACAAGAAATGGGAGAATCCCGAAGTTCATTATGAGCTGGGACAGTTGTACCACGACAGCGGCGACTGGTCCAAGGCGGAATGGCACTACAATATCGCACTCGGTTTTAATCCTGCGCTTCGAGATGCCCAGGCCGCTATCGTAAAGCTTCAGTTCGACAGAGGTGACAGGGCAAAAGGCCAATGGGCGGCCGACACTTATATGACGCAGGCGTCATATTCCGCCGAGCAGACCCTGGCTCTCGGCGTCGGTTTTGAAAAGCAGGGGCTGCTGGACTATGCGCTGAAGTGTTATCAGGATGCCCTGGCGATGGCGCCCAGTTCGCCGGCGGTCAATCGCCAGCTTGGTTATTATTATCTGGCGAGGAACCAGAAGGACCTTGCCAAGGATTACTTTATTCGCAGCTTCCAGATAAATCCCAATCAGCCGGACGTCGCCGGCGAGCTGGGTCGGCTGGGTGTCGCCGTTCGTATCCCAGAAGCTGCACCACCGCCTGCGAGTCCGAGCCGGTCGGCAAGTCCTCCTGCTCAGCAGTGACAGAGTCGAAGAAACGTACTTTTGCCCTGTGGCAAATGGATGTGCCGCGGGGCTTTTTTATTTTCTGTTTGGGAGTCGGTGAAGACGTTTTGTCGCCGGCTGGATTTGGGAATGGAAAATATTAAATAATAAATTGAAAACGGAGGACTTGCCGATAAAGGGATAGTTACATTTGTAGCACGGTAGGGGTCTGTTTACAAAACGCCTTTTTATGGGACGCTTGAGTCGTGAGTAGGGCAAAAAAAAGCAGAAGGAAATCTAAGGCCCTGCAGTGGGTTACCATAGCCGGTCTGTTTGTTCTTTTGTGCAGTTGTCTTAGTTTCGACATCGGCGACTGGCCAAGCAAATTTGTTTATCCTCACAACAGGCCGAGCGAGAATTGGTGCGGCATTATAGGGGCGTTTTTCGCTTACTACCTGCTCTACTATGTAGGTCCGGGCATCTTCGTTTTGCTGATTAGCGGCCTTTATTTTGCCGTCGCTAAGCTCATCGGCGCCGAGCTGGGCCAGCCGATTCTCAGGTGTGTGGGGCTTGTTCTGGTGGCAGCCGCTGCGTCGATGACGTTCTATTGTTTTGCACCGCACAGCATATACGACTTCCCGATGGGTTCTGGCGGCGTGCTCGGGGTTGCGGCGGCGCAGTTTCTGCGAGGCCATTTCGCTGTGCTCGGCACAGCCATATTGCTCGGCGCCACCTGGGTCGTAGGGATGATACTTTTAGCCGACCATTTGGTTACGACGGTGTTCGGCTGGACCGGATTCTGTCTCCGCAGGGTGTTCGGTCCCGCCCAGCGCTGGTCGGTATGGGCTAGCGCGGCGGAGCACTCGAAGGCGCTGGGACAGATTTGGCGCCGGCTAAGCGCCAGGCAGAAGCTTGCTCCGGGCACTGTCGGTTCGACAATCCCTGAAGCAAGCTCAGCAAGCGTGACCAGAGCCGTCAATAGCGGGACATCGACGCCGCCTGTGCAATTAAAGATGCAGCCCTCGCCTGTGCGTAAGCCCGTCAAACCTTATGAGCCTCCCAGCTACGATGACTATACGCTGCCGCCGATAGACTTGTTGGATGAGCCACAATATACGTTTGCCTCCGTTCAGGAAAAGGTTGTCAAGGCCAAGGCCATTGCGCTGGAAGGACTGCTCAGCGAGTTCGACGTCTCGGCGAGGGTCGTGGCGGCTGAGACGGGACCGGTAGTAACGATGTTCGAATTACAGCTTGCCGCGGGAGTGAAAGTCAGCCAGATAAGCTCGTTATCCAACGACATCGCCCGCGCGCTGGGCGTCGGTGCCGTGCGCGTCGTGGCGCCTCTGCCGGGAAGACACACGATAGGCGTCGAGGTTCCCAACAGCGAGAAGGAAAGAGTTCGGATGAAAGATATGCTCCGGCTTTCGGGCGACAAGCCCGGCACTATGGCTGTCCCGCTGTTTCTCGGCAAGGATTCTTCCGGAGAAGCGCTTGTTTCTGATTTGTCGGCTATGCCTCATCTGCTTATTGCAGGCACCACCGGTTCGGGTAAAAGCGTCTGTATCAACAGCATCATCGCCGGCATACTTCTGACTCGCAGGCCCGACGAGGTGAAGATGATTCTCATCGACCCGAAGATGGTCGAGATGACAGCGTTTAATACGATACCGCATTTGATGACGCCGATTGTCACCGAGACTCGCAGGGCGGTGCAGATACTCGAATGGGCGACAATTAAGATGGACGAGCGATACGCCCTGCTGGCCGAGGCCCGCGTCAAGAACATAGTTGAATATAATGCCTTAGGCACCGAAGAAATCATTCGCCGCTTTGAGCCAACAAGTCCCGATGAAGAGGCCAAGATTCCCAAGAAGCTGCCATATGTTGTTATAGTCATTGACGAGCTGGCTGATTTGATGATGACCGCGGCCAAGGAAATCGAGGCACACATTGTTCGCTTGGCACAGAAGAGCAGGGCCGTTGGAATCCACATAGTCCTGGCGACTCAGCGTCCGCAGGCGACGGTTGTTACAGGTCTGATTAAGGCCAATATGCCCACGCGAATCGGCTTTCGGGTAGCCGCCAGGATGGACAGCCGAATCATCCTGGACTCCAACGGCGCTGAAACACTCCTGGGTCAGGGCGATATGCTTTTCCTCAAACCCGGCACCAGCGACCTTATACGGGCGCAGGGCACCTTTGTAAGCGAAGAAGAGGTCAAGCGAATCGTCAAACACCTCAAGGAAATCGCCGAGCCGCAGTTCCATCCCGAGCTTGCACAACTGGGCCAGTCCGGCACGACGGAGATGATAGCCGACGAGCTGTTCGACGATGCTGTGCGTGTTGTTCTCGAGAGCAAAAGGGGCAGCGTATCACTGTTGCAACGCCGGTTGAGCGTCGGCTATGCCCGTGCGTCTCGAATGATAGAGATGATGGCCGCAATGGGAATCCTGGGCGAATACAAGGGCAGCCAGGCACGCGAGGTGATTATGACGCCCGAGGACTGGGAGCAGCTTCGCGAGCAGATGAATGAAGAAAAAGCCGCACAACAGAACGCCGAGCCCGCGGCGCCGGCCGAGGTCGACGAAGTCGGATATGTCAGCGAGGGTCAGAAGGGATACGCAGCCATCGACCAGCAGTCCTGAGGGGGCCAAAAGGGGGTCAGGATTTTTTCCCAAATATGGTAAAATGCCTATGTGAGTAAAGACCTCAAATCAAAGACGTTTTCGCAGCTTGAGGACCTCGTTGTCGAGATGGGGCACAAAAAGTATCTGGCCCGATATATCTTCAACTTTATACAAACCAAAGGCACAGCCGAGGTATCAGCAATTACGCCCCTGAGCAAATCTTTTCGCAGCGAGCTTACCGGGCGTGGCTACTACACTTCCGGGCTGGTTCTCCTCGATAAGCTGACCGACCCTGATGGAACGGTCAAATATCTCTTCGGTTTGCCCGATGGCGAACGGATAGAATCGGTTTTGTTGTCCGATGACGGTCGGCGGACACTTTGTGTTTCGACGCAGGTTGGTTGCGCAATGAGGTGCGTATTTTGTGCGACCGGCCGGCTCGGGCTTATGCGAAATCTCACCGCCGGCGAGATTGTCGAACAGGTGAATTTGGTCGGCATGAATGCTCGTATTACCAATGTCGTTTTTATGGGTATGGGCGAGCCGTTTGAAAACTATGACGCTGTTCTCGACAGTGTTCGGATACTCAATCATCCGGCTGGCAGGAAAATCGGCATACGCCGCATCACCATCAGCACCTTCGGGCATATCGAGGGGATAGAACGGCTGGCAGCCGAAGACGTCCAGCCGCGATTGGCCGTTTCGCTTAACGCGCCTACCGATGCTATCCGCAAGCGGCTTATGCCGAGTGCTGAATCGCTCGACCGGTTGCTTAAGGCAGTCCGGGTGTATCAGCAAAAAACGCACAATCGTGTTACGTTCGAGTATTGTTTGATACAGGGCGTAAATGATACTCTGCTGCACGCGCGCCTCTTGGCAAAGCGGCTGCGGGGCATGAAATGCAACGTGAATTTGATAGAATATAACCCGCATCTCGGCTGTAGCTTTGGACCGAGCAGCCGGGATGTAATCGAGCGGTTTGAAAGGGTGTTGACTGAATCCGGACTGGAAACTACTATCCGGCTGAAAATGGGCCAGACTATAAACGCGGCCTGTGGACAGTTGGGGACGAGTTTGAAACTTAAAAGTTAAAGTGCAAAGCCAAAACTAAAAGGTTTAAGTTTTGATTTTGAGTTTCTGTTTTTAAGGTTTGGGTTGATGGGGAAAAACTCCATTTTTCTGGCGACGATGACGCTGTTTTCGACATGTTTGTGCTACGCAGACGACAGTGAAGGCCGGTTGCAGTTCAGGTTTCAGCCTGGGATGAGGTTCACTTTTGTATCGGTCTCAGAACAGAAGACCGTAACGATGGCGAAAGGCAACGAGCGGGTTACCCTAAGAAATAACCGGCTTGAATGTGATTTTGATATCGAGGAGGTTGAACCGGATGGCTCTTTCTGGGCCAAATACACCTACAGACGGGCCGTCCTTAAGCTAAAAGCCCCGGGCGTCAATGTTGAGTACGATTCCGACGCTAATCAGCCCAAAATCCCTCCGGAGGCCCTTGTGCTGCGACTGATGCTCGGAGAGGAGTTCTATGTAAACATAACCCCGCAGGGCCGAGTAAAGAAAGTCAATGGCCTTCAGGCGATAGTTAGCTCCATCAAAGGCAAAATCCCTCTCATTACCGGCAGAGACGAGTTTTTACGGGCAGTGGATATGCAGTTTGTTGAGATTCGGATCCGAAGTCAGTTTGAAGATCTGCTCGCGATTTTTCCCGATGCCTGCACGCCTGGGCACTGTGCCGCACCTGATGCAGGGCGGATTGCTGTCGGCGACTCCTGGAGCCGCACCGAGCGAAGAGAAGGAAGCGATACTGTGACGCAACGCTCTTTCCGGCTTGGCGAACGCAGGCCGGGCGGGATTGCTGTAATTGATGTCAACCTCGTTGTCAGAACCCTTGCCGACGCCAATGGGACGGCCGTTGGCGGAGTCGAGGTCAAACGCGAGGTCTCAGGCACAGGCACAGGCCGGATTGAAGTTAATGAATCAACGGGCCGCATCATAAATTATACCCTGACACAGGACTTTGTAGAGCAAGTGAAGCTCTCGGCCCAGGGTCCTGTACTTCGGCTGCCCCATGCACCAGCGCCGACTAAAACACACACAGTTACAATCTTTGAGATGATTGAACGCCCCAAAGCGTCCCCGAAACTTGTGCCGCAAGCGGAGCCAAACTCCTATGCGCCGGTGGCTAACCAGCCGTAATGACGGGTTTTTCAAAAAAAGATATTGCCAGTCGGGGGCGGTTGGAGTATATTACCGCCAGTTCCGTTGCAAGGGGCAGTATGGGTCAACAGTATCACGGCGTGGTTGATTCAGGCCTCCGGCGGAGTCCAGTCTCCCGCCCGGCGATGGGCGGGACCGTGACAGCGCTAAAAGAGACAGAAGTGCATAAGGCCCCAAATCAAAAGAACTTATGCACTTAAGACTTATAACTTATGCGCCTGGAATTACCCGGTGGTGTAATAGGTAACACAGGAGGTTTTGGTCCTCCCATTCCAGGTTCGAGTCCTGGCCGGGTAGATGAAAGCTTGAGGATTAAAAGTTAAAGTGCAAAGCTGGGGTACAGTTTTGGTTTTGGGCTTTTATTTTTAAGGTATAAGTTGTCGTGCAGAGGGTTGCGATAATTTTAGCTGCTGGCGTCAGCAGCCGGATGAACACGAAGCTGGCAAAGGTTCTGCACGAAGTCTGCGGCAGGCCGATGCTAAGCTACGTAGTCGATGCCTGCCGAAGCGTCGGCGTGGGAAAAATGTACGTTGTCGTCGGCTTCGGTTCCGAACAGGTCAGGCAGCGGTTCAGCACCGATGATAATGGCGATATAGTATGGGTGACTCAGCCCGAGCAGAAAGGCACCGCTGATGCGGTTAGCTGCTGCGCTGAGCACCTGAAGGAGTTCACCGGCCAGACGCTGGTGCTGTGCGGCGACGGGCCGTTGATTCGCATCGAAATGCTAAAGACGCTTATCGAAAAGCACAACACCGAGCACGCCGGTGCAACTCTTGCCACGGCCGTCCTTGAAGATCCGACCGGCTACGGACGCATCATCCGCGATACCTATGGCAACATCGAAGGCATAGTCGAGCACGCCGACTGCACACCTGAGCAGCTTAAGATACAGGAGGTCAATCCGAGCTATTATCTGTTTAATAACAAGGTTCTCTTCGAGGCGCTTAAACAGGTCAAACCCGACAACGTAAAGGGCGAGTTTTATCTCACCGATGCTCTTGCTGTGATTATTGCGGGCGGGCACAGGGTCGTGGCCGTCACAGCAGTGCGGCCGGAAGAGGCAATGGGCGTAAACAGCCGGGAGCAGCTCAGCGAGGCCGGCAAGATTATGCAGCGCAGAATCCAGAATCGGCTGATGGAAAATGGTGTAACCATCGTCGACCCGCCGAATACCTGGATTGACGCCCGCGCGCAAATCGGCCAGGATACCGTCATTGAGCCGTTTACCTGCATATACGGCGATGTCGTTATAGGCGCCAATTGCCGCATCGGGCCTTTTGCATACCTGCGAAGCGGAACGAAACTCGACAGGGATGTTGTGCTCGGCGTCTTCACGGAAGTTAAGAACGCAGCGATTGCTGAAGGGGTCCGTGCACGACATCATAGTTACATCGGCGACGCTACTGTCGGCAAAAACGTCAACGTCGGTGCCGGCTCCATTACCGCCAACTACGACGGCAAACAAATTCATCGTACCATCGTTGGTGATAACTGCTATATCGGTTCCGGAGCGGTGCTGGTTGCGCCGCTACAGCTTAAGGACGGCGCATATATCGAGCCGGGCGCCGTAGTTCGTCCTTCGTCCAATACAGAGGAAAGGACCTGAAGCGATGTTTCTAAACGACCAAATGAAAATATTCTCGGGCTGCAGCAACGAACCATTGGCCAGGGCCGTGTGCAAGTATCTCGATGTGCCTCTCGGCGGCGCAGAGATAGAAAAATTCCCCGACGGCGAAAAAATCATCCGTGTCGAAGATGACGTCAGAGGCAGAGATTGTTTCGTGATTCAATCCACATGCAGGCCTGTGGACGAAAATCTTGTCGAGCTGCTCATTTACCTCGATTGCCTCAGGCGTGCCAGCGCGAAGCGTATTACCGCCGTAATACCTTACTTCGGCTACGCACGACAGGACCGAAAGGACGAGGGCCGTGTGCCGATTACCGCAAAACTCGTCGCCAATCTCATTACCGCCGCCGGCGCAGACCGCGTTCTCACCATCGACCTGCACGCCCAGCAGCTACAGGGCTTTTTCGATATACCTGTAGACCACCTGACCGGGGAGCTTGTGCTGAGCAAATATTTCCGCGACAAGAAAATCGATAAGCTCACCGTGGTCTCTCCGGACGTGGGCAACATCAAGATTGCATCTCGTTACGTTTCGGACCTCGGAGGCGATTTGGCGATTATCCATAAAAGACGGGTCAGTAGCAGCCAGGTTCAGGCAGAGGAGCTTATCGGAGATGTTGCCGGCAGAAACATTCTTATGTGCGACGATATGATTACCACTGCCGGCACCATTTGCATCGCCGCGCAACTCGTAAAAAAGCGAGGCGCCAGTGATGTGTGTGTCGGCGCAACTCACGGAGTGTTCGCGCCCGGCGCAGTGGAAAAGCTCGGCAAAGCGCCTATTGATGAGGTGGTAGTCACCGATACTATACCACTGACCAAGGAGGCCGCGGCAATGAAGAAAATCAAGGTTTTAACCGTCTGTGCCATGCTCGGCGAGGCGATAAAAAGAATACATAGAAATGAATCGGTAAGCAGCTTGTTTGTCCCCCATCAGCCGTAGGGTTGGGCAGAGTAATATAACAGTAAATCGGTGGGTAAGAGCCACCTTGTAAAATCGGTTTTTTGTGAGGAAATTATGGGTAAAGCTTTGGTGTTACAGGCCCAGACGCGTAAGAAGCTCGGTTCGAAGGATGCAGCCGGATTGCGCAAACAGGGCAGGGTCCCGGCCATATGCTATGGCCACAAGCAGGAGCCAGTCGCCGTTTCCCTCGATGCGCACGCCTTTGTCGAGGCGCTGCATCATGGGCATCGGCTGATGGATATCCAGGTGGGCGATAAACACGAGACAATGCTCGTCAAGGACATTCAGTACGACCATCTCGGAAAAGAAATCATCCACGTGGACCTGATGAGGGTCGATGTCAAGGAAATGGTCAGCGTGGAAGTCCCGATTGAGCTTAAGGGCACTGCAAAGGGCACACACGAAGGCGGTATGGTCGAGCTGCACGTCGGCAATCTGGAGATTGAATGCCGCGTCACTGATATCCCTGAGGTTATCACCGTCTCCATCAAGGAAATGGGCGTCGATGATGCGATTCACGCTTGCGATATTCAGTTGCCCGAAGGCGTCAAACTCGTCAGCCAGCCGGATTTGCTGGTAGCCACCTGCCACGTTGTTGCCGCTGCCAAGACAACCGAGGAGCTTGAGGCCGAGATGCCTGTTGTCCCGGAGGTCATAACCGAGGCAAAGGAGGAGGCCGAACGAGAGGAAGCCGGCGAAGAGAAGAAGTAGGGCTTTGTCTGGTGAGCCCCGATATGGCTGGTATGAAGATGATAGTTGGACTTGGAAATCCCGGTAAGAGTTATGCCGAGACGCGGCATAATGTGGGTTTTAGAGTTGTTGATTTGCTCGCCGATGACCTTGGTGTTGAGATTGGCAAACGCAGCTTCGGCGGCCGGCTCGCCAAGGGCGAATGTGCCGGCAGGGGGCTTATGTTGTTTAAGCCCTGGCGATATATGAATCGCAGTGGCCTGCCTGTAGCCGAGGCAGTCGCCTTCTATAAGCTGAATCTGTGCGACATGCTTGTGGTACTCGACGATATATGGCTTGAGCCGGGCCGAATCAGATTAAGGACCAAAGGTTCGGCCGGCGGGCATAACGGACTGGCAGACGTGCTTGCTAAACTCGGAACAGAAGATGTTCCCCGCCTGCGAATCGGCATTGGACGCTGTCCGACCGACGAGCAGACCGATTACGTCCTGGGTGAGCCGGACCAGGAAGAAAACACTCTCATAAATCAGGGCGTCGGACGAGCCAAAGAAGCGGCGATTTGCTGGCTTCAGGAAGGTATCGATGCGGCGATGACAAAATTCAATAGTAGCGAAACGTAATTAGCAAATTTTGCTGGAGGTAACTAATTTGAAAACTGCTGTCAAAAAGCTTTATGAAGGAATGTTTCTCATAGACTCGGCCGAAGCGGCGAGGGATTGGGATGGTATCCTTGATTTCATCAGGGCGACATTGACTAGGGCCGATGCTGAAATCATTGCCATTCGCAAGTGGGACGAGCGGCCTCTGGCCTACACAATCAGAAGGTGCAGCCGCGGGACATATATACTTACTTACTTCAGGGCCGACGGAGAAAAAATCCGCGATATCGAACGCGATATTCAGCTTTCGGAGCGTATCATTCGGGTGTTAATTCTCAGGGCCGAGCAACTCACCGAGGAGGATGTCAACAAAGAGCCGCAGGCGGCGCGTGCTGAAAACCAGCCTCGGCAGCCGGCCCAGCGGGAAGTCGCGCCTGAACAGGCAAAGCCATCTGACGAGGCGTCCGAGGAAAGCGACCAGGAAGATTTCGATGGAGGCGACGGCGACCAGGATAACACAGAGCAGCAGGATTCGTAAGCCGTGCGCGGGGCGTGACCGAATCGGCCTTGCCTGTTGTGAAAAAATACATAGGAGTTGATTATGGCCAACTTTAACAAGGTATTACTGATAGGCAATCTTACGCGCGACCCGCAGTTGTCGTATCTGCCGAGCCAGACCCCGGTCGTGGAATTCGGCCTGGCGGTCAACCGCAAATGGACCGGCAAGGACGGCCAGAGCAAGGACGAAACCTGCTTTGTTGACTGCCGGGCATTCGGTCGGCTGGCCGAGAACATCAACAAGTATATGACCAAAGGCCGTCCTCTTTTTGTCGAGGGCCGGCTTTCGTATGATACCTGGACGGCACAGGATGGCTCCAAACGCAGCAGGCACAGGGTTGTTGTGGAGAACTTCCAGTTCCTCGGCGCCCCCCCAGGCGGCGGTGTCGGCACGGATAGTCAGGTTCAGCCCGACGGTGCCTCGTCGGAGGGGCCGGCAAAAGGGGCACAACCGTCAGACGATGATATTCCATTTTAATAGTGACTCGGCGCTGCCCGGTGACTCGGGGCTGTCGAGTCTCGAGCGACGAGAAACCCAATAGAGGTGAAAATATGGTGCAACGCAACGACAGGAGAGACCGAAAAACAACAAAGACCCGCAAGCTGGCCCCTCAGGGGCAGACGCAGTGTCGGTTTTGCAGGCGGGGCGATAAGTATGTTGATTATAAGGATATCGAGACGCTGCAGAAGCTGCTGACGCATCGCGGAAAGATATACTCACGCAAGCGCAGCGGCAATTGTGCGGGCTGTCAGCGCAAAGTCAAAAGAGCCATCAAGCGGGCAAGATATATGGCGCTTTTGCCGTTTACCGCATAAACCAGAAATAAGAACACAAGCGCACAAGAACGAAAGAGCGCAGCTACTTGTGACTTATGCACTTATGAGTTGTGCTCCTGTAAGCGGAGGTTGAGTAAATGAAGGTATTATTGACGGATGATATAAGCAAACTCGGCTGGCTCGGTGACGTCGTTGATGTTGCCGATGGCTACGCGAGAAACTACCTGTTCACTCAGGGCCTTGCCAAGCCCGCCACCGAGGCGAATATAAAGGCAATCGCGCGGGCCAAGGCGCAGCGTGCTGAGCAGCGTCGGCTTGAAATCGAACGGCTTGCAGAGGCGGCAAAAGCCGTCGATGGTGCCGAGGCAGTCATCGCCGCCGCTGCGAACGAGCAGGGGCATCTTTTCGGCTCGATTACACAGCATAATATTGCTGAGAACCTGCGAGCGCAGGGCTTCGAGGTCCACGATGACATTGTTGTGCTCGATGAGCACATAAAGCAGGTCGGCACTTATAACATCACCCTGAGTTTTTCGGATGATGTGACTGCTGCCATTAGCGTCGTTGTTGTCCCCGAAGGCGCTGATGTCGAGGCCTTCAAGGCCGCACAGAAAGAGGCCGCACAGCAGCAATCCGCTGAATCTTCCCCTGAGGAGGAAAGTCAGGAACCAGAAGGACAGGGCAAAGAGGCCGAGTAGTAAGCTGCGATTATCGGCTGGGAAACGATTTGGCTCTCGAGAACAGTTTTTTCGATGGATCGTTTGGTGCCTTGGTATCAGTTGATTTATACTATGGCGCTTATGGTAATGATGATTCCAAGGGTCGTGAGAATTCCACCGAAGATGCGAGCAAGCAAAACCAGTGTGCTCTCACCGACTTTTCTGTGAAACGCGCCGACAGAAACGCTTAGCAGAATCCACCAGAACATTGAGCCAAGGAACACGCCTGCGACAAGCTGTCCAGCTTCGCTCCATCGCCTGCCTGAACCGGCTATGCCCAGACCGGCGAAGACGCTCGCAGAGACCAGAAACGCCATTGGATTAGACAGCGTAATCAGCAGTGTTGAGCCGTAATTGTTGAAATGGCACAGTTTTTCGGCAAGTGGACCCTCTTTTATGCGCTTTACCGTAAACGCCTTTATTCCGAGCAGGCAGAGGAATATACCGCCGAAAAGCCGAAACCATAAATGTTGTTCAACCAGAAAATCGGAGACGATGGTTAGGCCGAACACTGCAAGAGTTCCGTATATTGCATCGCCGGTTGCTGCGCCAAAGCCGGAGACCAGACCATGCATCCTTCCGCGGACAAGTGTTCGCTGGGTGCACAACAGACCTACCGGTCCGATGGGCACTGCCATCACAATGCCGACCGCGAATCCCTTCAATAACAGGTTAATGTCCATTCAAACACTCTGTTCGTAATTATGACGGCCTTTTGGGTTAATCAATAGCATTGACGTCAGCAAAAACTCTGGCCATCTCTATGAGGAACACTCGCCGTATTGCGTCGTAGCCGCGTTCGCTCGGGTCTTCGATATTCAAATAATACCAGTAGGTAGGGTCATTCCAGCGGTAGTTCTTGAGCCAGAGCTTCCTGCAATGTATTCCGTGTCCGAGGAAGGTCGTGTGAATGTCCACCAAATGCACGTTATCGTGTTTCGCGGCGCACTGGGCGATGATTGTGTTATAGGCGTGTAGTATCCCGATGCCATCCGGCCAGGCAGGCAACCCTGTGAACCAGGCGCTTGTATTTCCTGTGCCGTCACTCGGGTCGTAAATGTTGGCCAGAAATATATGGCAGCCGCCCGGAAAGGCCTCTTGGATTAAATTCACCATCTCATCCAGTCTTTTTTCAAAGTTATCTATCCATGGCCTGGCCTGCTCAAAGCTCGCCCCATACATCGCTCCTTCTTCAGGGGGCCGTCTCCCATAGCTGTGAATAAGGTCGTTGCCTCCCGTAGTCATCACCACGATTCCGAACACGTCCTCAGGATATCTATGTAGTGCCTTAATCTCCGCATGGTGTCGAATCGAGGTCGTCCCTGAACTGGCGATGTTTCTCGTTGTCAGGTTGGGCAGGACCGCTGATAGATTTTTGCCGACCATATCAGGGCTGTCACTTGGCGGATTTTTGACGAGACGCTCAAAATACGAAAACCCCGAACGTGCGCCGTATCCGTCAGTGATGCTATCCCCAATTCCCAGCAGCAGCGCCTCCTGTTCGCTCCAGAAATGACCGAATGGCTCAGCAGGAACATCCGGTCCTGCCGGCCCCTCTCCCTGCGGAAGGTATACATTGAAATATAAGATGCCGCCGATTAGAAGTGCGACTGCTATCACGGCGATAATAGAGCACCGCAAAAGCCGAACAACAAATCTGCGCTTGGCGGGATTATCGGCTGAACTTGTCCCCCTGTTCATTTCAGTTTCTTTTCATTTACCGGGTATAACGCGCAAAAATTATTGAAGCAGTAGCCGAGTTCTTCGGTTGTCCTGCTGCCTTCGTATAGGAGAATACGGAACCTGAAAACGGCGGATTCGCCCGGCCGCAGTGTGAGGTTCAATGGCTGGGGATTTTTCATTCCTGTAGCTTTTTGAAAATGGTGCTGGCCCAGGGGATTAGCTGAGAATAGTCCATAGCCGCGTGCCATCCAGTACGTCGGGTAATTTACGCCGTCGGGATGATTGAAAATCGCAATGCCAATCGTTTTACCGTCCTTTTGCCCCTCCAGCCGGAGCCATTTGGCTCGCCTGCCCCAGACGCTTGATTCTTGTTTTGCTCCTTCCGAGTTGAGATATTCCCCCGTCCCTCCTTCTTCACGCAGCCAGTCCGCAACGCGAATTGCAAACATCCCTTCTTTTGTATCACCGAACACAACCTTTTCGTTCTGTGCAGTCAGCACGATATTGAAATCTACGGTGTATTGATTCGGCTCAGCAGAAAAAACCATGTCCCTTTTTTCTTCCAGCAGCACGTTTCCCTTTCTGCTGACCCAGTGCAGCACTACTGACAGTGTCCCTGTGCCCCCTCCTGATTTTGTCTGTGTTGTTTTGACGTGTTTTATCTGTGGCGGCGAGGTGGTGTTATTCCAGAAGCCGTCACGGTTGACCTTATCGTATGTGAAAAACAGACCCGTATGATGCGGGTGGTCGGTGCTCTCGCCCGGTATCGTCTCGAATGGAAAACCACGTGTAATCACAAGTCCCGACGGGCTTTTCATCGGATATAAAATCGGTTTGGTCAGCTTGTCGTCGTAGAGGTAGCTTGTTATGAGCTTCTCGCCGCACATCACATCTATTTTATTTTCCGCCTGTGTGAACGAAATATCCTCTGCCGGGTAGCTTGTGCTCGCCACTGTCAGTGCGGCAACCGCCACGCATAGAATTGTTTTTTTAGTCATCGAAACATCCATCCTGTTTCCTTTCGAGCCTACTTTGTGCCCCGTTTTCTACATTAACCCGTACGCCCAAGCCAGGACTTTTATCGGGTGTTGAGTTGGTTTTCCGCTGATATGTTCAATCTGCATCCCGCAGGCGGCGCATTCGGTCAGCACGATTTGTGCTGGTGTCCCGGCAAGAGCTTTTTTCAGGTTTTGCGATATTTTTTCCGACAGCTCGTAGTTTTTTTTCTGCATCCCGAACGTCCCTGCCAGGCCGCAGCAACCGGCCTTCAAATCGACAATATCGAGGCCGCAAAGTTTTTTCAAGAGTTCGATACTCGCGCCGTACGCGTCGATTGCGAACAAATGGCACGGCGTGTGATAGACGTATTGCTTTGATATTTTCCGTTCGGCCTTTTTCAGTTTGCCCTGCCGTTCAAGCCAAAGCAGGTATTCCATCAGCTCAAACGTATTGGCCGAGACCAGCTTCGCATCGTCACCCTGCACGTAATGCCTTGGCTCCTGTTTAAGACACAGTGCCGCGCTGGGTTCGGAACAGATAATCCTATAACCTTTTCGAACCGCTTCTGCGAGGTATTTCACACTATAGGACAAATCCCGCCTGGCTGTTTTCACATCGCCGTAGACAATCGCAGGCAGCGGCGCCGGCCTTTGTTTGGGCAGTGTCACTTCAATCCCGTTGTTTCGCAGCACGTCGATAACAGCATAGCCGAGTTCGTGGTCGTTGAAGTTGGCGTATGTATCCACAAAATATGCAACCTTTTCGATTGGATTTTCGACCGGCCCACACGCCTCCAGATACTTCCTGCCAGCGGCAAGAAATGAACCAGAGGCAAACCTTGGCATCACGCGCCGCCGGTCTATTCCCGCAGTTTTTTCGAGAATCCATCGAGTTACCCCAAGACCTATTACGAAGTTGGAAATGGGCGCGAAAATACTGCCTAACCGGCTCAGATATCTGTTGTGTCCAAGGGCTAATTGTGCCCGACTAAGTCCCTTTCGCCTCGCGTACTCAGCGCGGGCCGCTGCTATAATCTTCGATACATCCACGCCCGCCGGGCACTCGATTGAGCAGGCCTTGCAGTTAACGCACAAATCAAGAAACTTGCGAAACTCCGCCGAGTCGAATTCCTCCTCGCTCATCTGCCCCGTTGCCCAGAACCGCAGGACGTTCATCTTGGCACGAGAGCTGTTCAGCTCATCTCCGAACGCCCTAAAAACCGGACACATCCGAAGCTCCGGCTCTTTGGCCCTGCAAACGCCACAGCCGCTGCATTGCTCAAGCTCAAGAGCAATCTCATCCTGCTCAAAGAATATACCTGATTGCCCAAGCGTTCGGTCAGGTAAAACCCGCCGCTGTGCCTTCAGGTTACTTGTCATCACGTCTGCATCGTCGCTTATTATCTTTCCGGGATTGAGCAGGCCATCCGGGTCGAAAATCTTTTTCACTCTGCATAGCAGGTCGTAGAACTCGTCGCCGTATTGCCGTCTCAGGAAAGCCGCTCTGACCAGCCCCACCGCATGCTCGCCGCTGACGCTTCCGCCCAGCGACCAGGCCAGCGCGAATGCTTCGTTGGCAATACGCACCATTTTCTCTACGTCGCCCTGCTCGCCCAAATCCAGGTATGGCCTGATGTGCAATTCACCGTCGCCTGCGTGGCCGTAATAGCTCATCGCAATATCGTATTTGGCACCGATTCTCTGCAGGCCGGTGATATACTCCCCCAGCTTATCGTTTTCTACCGACACGTCTTCAATGAATGGCACGGGCCTTTTCTTGCCTCGGCGCCCATCGAGAAGCGGCACAGCATCTTTGCGCGCCTTCCACAGCCGTTTCTGAGTCTGCTCATTTAGGATGACAGTCCGGCCGACGGCAATCGCACCAATAGCTGAATCGGTAACACTGATTTTCTCTTTGACCTCCTCAGGTGTTTCCCCGATGTGCTCGACTAACAGCGTTGCGGCAGCGTCGGCAGGCAGAATGTCTTTGTACCTGGGGAGATGTTCAATTGCCATACCAATCAGGACTTTGTCCATAAGCTCACAGGCCGAGGCGCCTTTTGCCACGATAATCGGCGCCGCCCTGGCCATTTTCTCCAGCGAGTCAAACTCAAGCTGCAAAAGCCCCTTGGCCTTTGGCAAAGGGACTGTCCGAAGCGTGATTTTCGTGAATATTGCCAGCGTGCCCTCCGAGCCAGCCATCAGCCGGGCCAAATTAATCCTGCCGTCGTGACACACGCCTGCGAGGTTATAACCGCTGCTGTTGCGTTTCGTCCGGGGTAGCGCCCTGGCTATGATGCTTTGTTTACCCTCTAATAATCCGATGCAGGCCTGTGTGATTTTCTTCAGTCCCTCATTTCGTATCTCATCCGGGTACATGCTGTTGGTCAGTTCTACCAAACTGCCGTCTGCGAGAACCGCCTCGACTTTTTCCACGTAGTCGCCGATGTATCCGAATTGCAGCGAATGTGCGCCGGTGGCATTGTTAGCCACACAGCCGCCTATCACGGCCCGGTCGGCGGTCGAAGGGTCAGGCCCGATTTTTCTGCTGTACGTCGCAAGGTGGTTGTTCAGTTCATCGAGCACGACGCCCGGCTCACAGGTTACCAGTTGGCCGTCGTCGGCCGCACTGATAATCCTGTTCATATACCGGCTCACGTCCAGCACTATCCCGCTGCATAACGACTCGCCCGCCACGCCGCTGCCTGCGCCACGCGCAGCTATCGATATCCGTTTATCGCGCGCGTATCCGATGACCGCTGCGACGTCATCTGCATCTCGAGGGCAGACTACGCAGCTTGGCGTGATTTGGTAGATACTGGCGTCGCTGCTGTATGCCGCCCTGTGCAGAGTATCGGCGAATACATCCCCTTTAACGATACAGGTCAATTCTGCCGCGATTTCAACTAGCTTTCGGCTCATTTGTCCTGCCAAACGTGATTAGAGCTGCCAAACAGCATCGTGCAAATGAATTTTACCAAAAGTGCTCCCAGAGTGATACCCCGCGTGAGGCACACAAGCCATAAGTGCATAAGTCACAAGTCCTTTTGCCCTTTGGCACTTGTGCCCTTTTGCTCTTACGCCCTTGTGCTCTTGCTATAGCTGGCGTTCGTCGCTGCCTGCGTCGCGGGGCAGGCGAATTGAGTTGGCGGCGTTGGCTTTTTGCAGTTGTTCAAGCTCCTTTTTGCTTACTTCGCCTTTGATGAACTGCTGGACAATCGGGTCGGGGTGATTGTGGATGTAGTCTGCATCGCCGTCGGCGATTATCTTGCCGTGGTGCAGCATCACGATTCGGTCACCTATCTTGTAGGCGCTTTTCATATCGTGTGTTACCGCTATGCTTGTAACGCCAAGCTCCTGCTCGAGCTTGAGTATCAGCTCGTTTATCGTGTCCGCCCGTATCGGGTCGAGTCCGGTTGTGGGTTCATCGTACAGTATAACCTCCGGGCCGAGCGCGATGGCCCTGGCAAGGGCAACACGCTTGCGCTGCCCGCCCGACATGTTGGCAGGATAAAAGTGCTGAAAACCGTCCAGCCCGACCATTTGAAGCTTCTCACGAACAAGCTGCTCCACCGCGCTCCAGCGGGTCACCTGGCAGTGCTGCCTGACGGGAAACATTATATTTTCAGCTACGCTCAAGCTGTCAAACAGCGCCCCCGCCTGGAACAGATACCCGAAATGCGCACGAATGTCGTTGAGGTCCTTGTCGTCAAGGTTGTCTATCCGCCTGCCTTTGAAATATACCTCGCCGGAGGTGGGTCTTTGCAGAACTATCATATGTTTGAGCAGGACCGTCTTTCCGCAGCCGCTCGGCCCAATGACAACGGTCGTTTTGCCTTTTTCTATAGCCAGAGAGATGCCATCAAGGACGACGTTGTTTCGGAATTTTTTGGTGACGTTTTTGAGGACGATTATGCCGGATTCGGGTGTAATGTCGGTTTCTTCCGGCTGACTCACAGGGCTGGCCTGCTCTGCCGCCTGCTCTTCGGCAGAGACATTGCGTATGATACGAGTTACCGTTTTCTGTTCGCTGATTTCGTCCACTTGGCTTACCCCACTAAGCTGCGTAAAGGCCAGAAGGAGTTGTAAAGCGCCTTGAAAATCACAACAAGAGCGAAGTCAAGAATTAATATTGAAATGAAGCTCATAACAAATGCCTCGGTGCACGCCCGGCCGACGCCCCTTGCGCCTTCTTTGCAATGAAAACCCTTGTAACAGCTTATCACCGCGATAGCCCCGCCAAAGAAAAATCCTTTGATGACTCCACAGACAACGTCCCACATCTCCACGCCATAAGCGCTGAAGCTCCAGTATGCCCGAGCGTTTATGTGCAGTTGCACCACGCTGACAAACCACCCGCCTATAATTCCCAGCAGGTCCGCATAGATAATGAGAGCCGGCGTCAGCAGCAGGCACGCCAGCACCCGAGGCACCACCAGATAACTTACTGGGTCTGTGCCCATACTCTCGATGGCGTCTATCTGCTCGGTCACGTTCATCGTTCCAAGCTCCGCAGTCAGCGCCCCGCCTATGCGCCCGGCTAACATCACAGCAGCCAGCACAGGCCCAAGCTCTTTTACCACGGAGACATTTATCAAAACGCCGAGATGCTCCTCTAATCCCATTCCCGCCAACTGGTCATACGCCTGCACGGCCAGTGTCATACCTACAAACGCGCCGGTTATCATTATAACTGGCACGCTTCGGACACCTATTTGCAGCATCTGTGCCCAAATCAGCGGGTAGGTCTGACTCATGCCGATGCTGTGCGCAGAGGTAACCGCTGAGCGCCAGACAAACCTGCCAAATTGTCCTGCGCCACTTATCCCGTTTATGGTTTTAGTTGCCACAGCCCCAATCATATCCGCACCATTTTTTATTGATTATTGATGACGCCTGATTTTTCGATTTGCTATTTATGATTTACTATTGTCGCCGAATGGTCAATGACAAGTAGTAAAAATACAATAATGAATAGTAAATCATCAATGGCCCTGCCTTTCCGGCACCCTGTTTTTCATCGACAAATCAGGGCCGGGGCATTCCTAAAATGGAGCGGGACGGCCGACAAGTCTTAACCCCCGTGAGATAATTAACTGTGAGATATTGCCACGTTATCATCACGGAGCTAATACAACATAACCACGTTTTTCTCGGTGGTCAACCCTATAAACGGCCCCTATTTTGTGTTTATAGGACCCTCCGATTTCTCGGGGCTTTCAAGCACTTAGGCCTTTTCCCCTGAGGCCCCGGGGGCTATAATGTAGCTGGTCTGATATGAAAACGAAAGCGTGTAGGTCTATAAATCATAAGCGCCCGTCGGCATCCCGATTCATCGCCGGTTTCGTATGCCTGTCGCTTGTGCTGGCCTGTTCCGGCTGCGTCGAGCGAAAGCTTGCGATAAATACTAATCCGGCCGGTGCGATGGTAATGCTCAACGACGAAGAAATAGGCATCTCTCCCGTTACCGCATCATTCAACTGGTATGGGGATTACAATATAACAATAAGCAAGCCCGGTTTTCAAACGCTGCACACCCATAGGAAGCTGGCGTCGCCTTGGTATGACCATTTCCCCATCGACTTTTTTGCACAAATCCTTTACCCCGGCCGAATTGTCGATTATTACGAATGGTCCTTTGAGTTGGCACCTCAAAAGAAAATTGACAGGCAGGAGTTGATTGAAGCCGCCCGGCGTTTCGGCGCTGCTGAATAGATTTGTAGCGACCTTCTAAACAAGGTTATTTCTGTACCAGTCGAGGGCCTTTCGCAGGCCCTCGTTGAAAACAACGACCGGCTTGTAGCCCAGAAGTTTCTTTGCAAGCGAGATATCCGCCAACGAGTGTTTGACGTCGCCGGCTCGCGGCGGTGCGTAAATCGGCTTTACGTCCTTGCCCAGGAGCTTGTTTATTGCATTGATAATTTCGTTCACCGTTACTGCCTCTCCGCAGGCGATATTTACGACTTGGCCTTTTGTCTGCTTTGCCCTTGCGGCAAGCAGATTTGCCTCGACGACATTATCGACAAAGGTGAAGTCTCTGCTTTGTGTGCCGTCGCCGTAAACGGTTGGCTGCTCGCCTTTCAATATCGCCGTCACAAAGGCCGGTATTGCCGCCGCATACTGGCTGGTTGGGTCCTGGTGCGGACCAAAGACATTGAAGTATCGCAGCGAAATAGTCTCTAATCCATAAACCTTGTAAAAAACGGCACAGTAATATTCCCCCATCAATTTTGCCGCGGCGTAAGGTGAGAGCGGGTTGACAGGCATTGTCTCAACTTTCGGCAGCGTCGGCGTATTGCCGTAGGCCGAAGAGCTGGCGGCGTAGACGAAACGCTTCACCTTGGCATCTCTTGCTGCCAAAAGTAGAGCAAATGTCGCATCAACGCAATGTGTGTGTGTGGCAGCGGGGTCGTCAACACTGCGAGGCACCGAAGGCAGCGCACCTTGGTGCAGAACTACGTCGATACCCTGTATTGCCGTGCGTGCAACATCCGGCTTGCCCATATCTGCTTCTATAAATTCTATTTTGTCTAAGATGCCGGTGAGGTTTGCCTTTTTGCCGGTTAGCAGATTATCAATGATTCTGACAAAACAACCCTGGGAAACGAGTGCAGCGCAGATGTTTGAACCGATGAACCCGGCTCCGCCGGTGACTAAAAATTTGTCCATTCAAATCCCCTTTTGCCGTCCTCATGAATGAGTAGGTATATAGATGAGTTGCTCCTTTACTCGGTTACACCTTCGCCGGCTCCAGCTGCTGGTATTCCTGATAAGACCTGAACATCTCGCGGAAATAACCGCCCTTAAGCATCTTGGCTCCCAGCAGGACACAGCCGAGTATCTTGGCATCAACTTGCCTTAATTCGCTAATGATTCGCGCTGCTGCCCCTCGTCTGGTGGCCGACGCATTGAACACGAGAATCGTCCCGTCCACGCACTTTGCCAGTATCTTGGACTCGCTTGCTAACAGCACCGGCGGTCCGTCGACTATCACATAGTCATAATTCGCTCGTTGCTGCTTAATCATTTGCTCCATCGCCTTGCCGCCCAGAACCTCTGCCGGGCTGGCTGGCATTGGCCCGGACTCGATTATATCCAGCCGTTCCATACCACTGGACTTTAGGACCTCCTGCAGGCCGCATTGCCCTGTTAACAAGCCGCTTAGTCCTCGCGGGGCCTGTTCACCCGGCTTCGGAGGGTTCGGTCGGGGCGAAAATATCGCTTCCAGACCAGGCCGCCTGAAGTTGGCGTCTATCAGCAGAACTTTCTTGCCGGCGGTGACAAGGGTTGTTGCGAGATTGACTGCCACTGTTGTCTTTCCATCCCTGGCGCCGCCGCTTGTAACCAGTATCGTCCGGGCACTCTGTTCTGTTTCGGACAGCTCTAGGTTCGTGCGTATCCGCCTGTATGACTCGCTTACAATGCTGTTGGGTGCCTGTCGAACCACAAGCGCGGGCTCTATTTCATCGAGCTGAGAATCCTCCTCGGCATCCGGTATCATTCCCAGAAGCGGAATATGAAGGTACAACGCCACATCCTTTGGCCTTCGCACAAGGTCATTAAGCATCTCTATTAAAAAGGCAAGTCCGGCTCCAAGCAGCAATCCCAAGAACATTCCCCCGGGGAAGAATATCTGCCACCTTGGGAAGCTTGCTTCGAGCGGTTCCGGAGCGGGGGCTACAAACTGGACCTTTGGCGTCTCGGGGTCGTCATAAACTATCTTCAGCTTTTCTATCTGTTGCTTGATAGAATCGAGCATAGCCCTTCTTTCATCTTTTACGGCCGCACGTTTCTCGAATTGTACTCGCGCCAGATCAATGTCTTCCTTGCGTTTATTGGCCTCTTCACGCATCTGTTCGAGTGTTTCGAGTCGTTTCTCCATCGTTATAAGAGCATCCTGAGCATCCCTCAGATTTGATTGCCTGGTTTGCTCGGCAATCGCGGTCTTTCTTCGCAGCCTCTCCTGTTCTGTCGCATCTATAAGCTCCCTGATTTGCCGAATGATTCTGTGGTCCTCACCAAACCGCGCAAGCGCGCTTGCAAGCGCGGATTCCCTTAGTGCAAGCTGCTGCGCTAACGAGGTCATCACGGGATCCGTTTCAACCTGTCGCTCCACCTGCACCTGCACAGGTCCTTGTGCTTGCAACGCAAGACGTTCGATTGCCGCCCGCGTCTGGCTTATATCCATCTTAAGCTGATTCTGCTCCACCTCCAGGTCGTTGAGTTTCCGGTCTTCGATAGACATAAATGTTTTCAGTTCAAGGTCGGCAAATCCATATCTGCGACGAACATCGTCGAGACTGCGCTCCGCCAACTCTAGGTCTCTTTGCACTCGCTCCCGTTGCTTCTCGAGTTGAGACAGCTTCTCTGCCACGTCTTTGCGTGACGTTCCTCCTTGGCTGCTCACAAACAAGGTTACCATTTCGTTCACTATCAGGGCCGATTCTTCCTTGCTCCCGCAGGTCATCGAAACAATTATCGAGTCGCCATCTCTTTGTGCTGCAGCACCGAGATACTTTTTCAGGTCTCTGACGGCCTTTCTAATGCGTGTGTCCTTAATATCACCGAAACCTTGAAACCACCGAGTCTGTTGAATTCTGTCCCTGTCAATTAATTGCTGAAGCATGTTCTGGCTTTTCAGTTGCGCAGCCATTGATAACCGGGAGCCGTATTGTATGTCTTTGCCAACGATAGGGCTCTGTATTGTGGTGGGGTCTTTCTCGACGGGCGGCAGCACCCTTACAAATGTGCTTGCCCTGTATCTTGGCCAGTATCTCAGTAATACAAACCAACCTCCAACGCCGCAGAACAAGCCGAGTATCGTCATCAATGCTATCATAAGCCAGTGTGTGCGAAGCACGCGGAGCACTTCTCGTGGCGTCATCGAACCGGCAGCCCCGCCTGCGGCTATTGCGGGTCGAGGAGGCATCATCGCTGATGGCCTGCCCATCATTGGTCTTTGTCCTGTATCTAGCATTTATGCTCCAGCCAAATCGTCAGCGATGTTGTCATCGAGCTGTCTGCCTCACACACAATAACAGGTTTTGTCATTGTTTATTACTTTTTATTGCCTCAGATATTTCCCACCCGCTCAATCGCAGTGTTTATACGCTCTCTAACGGGCTTCGGCATATTTTCTCCGCCTGCCTCCAGTGCCTGTTCATAGGCCGCTCGTGCCTGTGGTAACTGCCCCAACTTCTCGTGAGACTGTCCCAGATGCTCATATACCTCTGTAGGTGTTTCTATCTGTCGTGCCTCATACTGCTGTATTGCCGACTGCTCATACTTTACGGCCTCGCTGTATTTGCCCTGCTTCTGAAGCACGAACCCATAAGTGTCAAGGTAACCAGGGTCGTCCGGGCTCGCTTCGTAAGCTCTCTTGGCGTATTCCAGTGCCTTTTCAAGGTCTCGGTCGTTCTCAGCAAGTATATATGCGATGTTGTTCAGCACTTGTGTATTATTCGGCTGTTTTGTGAGGATACTTTCGTAGACTTGCAATGCCTCGTCGAGGTAGTTTTTATCGGAAGTTTTGTTGAAGGCTAGTATAAGGACCTCACTTTTTTTCATTGTATAATCGAGCCATTGTGGGTCTTCGGGGTTGACCGTATTTATCAGTTTATCGATATACTCCTTTGCCCTGTTATAATCGCCTTTGAGACGACACAGATTGTATATGGACCAGTTTGCGGCGACAGATTCGGGGTCGGAGGCCAACATTTGCTGACAAAGCGATTCTACTTCTTGCCCGCCGAGTAATGTGTACATCTTGTCCAATACCTGCGAAGCGAGCATCGCATTGTTACCTGTCTTGTCAACGGCTTTTCTGCAGTACTCGACGGCTGTGGCGCGGTCACCCAGCTTCATTCTGCCCTCCGCCATTCGGAAATAAGCCACCGGCGCAAGGTCACCATCAATATATTTGCCTGCCTCTTCAAAAAGGTTGTCTATTTTGCCGGTATCCAGAAGGGCCTGTAGATGTCCACCCAGTGAGTCGATGTCCACCTGGCCTTGTTCCTTGCTTTTTTGCAAAGCTAGGGCATACAGTTGTTCCGCTTTGCCAAAATCGCCGGTTATGCTGGCGAAACGCGCGGCACGGTTGTGCCAGTAGACGTTGTCCGGTAATTGACTGATGATTTTAGCGTAGAAATCCTTTAGCAGTTCTGTTCGTTTTTGTCGCAAGTATATCCGTTCGAGCAGACTCCTTGCTTCATCAGGCGCCCCTGCGTCGTCAACGATACCCTTGAGTTCTGTAATAGCGTCTTCGGTGCGCCTGCTTTTCAGATATACCCGGGCAAGCGATACTCGTGTTGTTATCGAATCAAGCAGATTTATGCTGCGCTTAAGATCGGCTATTGCGAGGTCGTATTCCGCAAGCATATCGTTTATCTGGCCGCGCAGCTGCCACGCGGTTGCATCGCTCTGGTCACCCTCCAGTCGCTTGTTCACCAGCTCCAGGGCCTCATCCAGGCGTCCCTGTTTCATATAGAGCAGTGTTCCCAACAGCAGCCCTCTGCCGTCTGTCGGGTACCGTTCCGTGAAACTTGCTAGTTTTTGTTCGGCGTTTTTGACCAGACCGGTATTAAGGTAAGTTTGAATCATCAAAAGCTGATTGTCTGCTGTCTCCTCGATAGACAGGAGTTTGTCGGCGTACTTCACAACCTCGTCCTTGTCACGTGCTTTTTCTGCGAGATACAACAGGCCTTTGACAGTGTCTATATCCATAGGGTCAGCTTGATAATGCTGTTCCAAGATATTCTTGGCGGCCTCGTATTGCCCCATTTTTACATAATGGCGCCACAACAGTCCCGGTTCTTGTGTCGTCTTCAGCAGTTGCTCGGCCTTGTCCTGTTGGTCCGTCATACGGTAGTACTCGGCGTAGCTCTCGAGCACAGCTGGATTTTGTGGGTCGTAATTTCTCGCCCGGTCTAAAGCCGATGCAGCCATATCCAGCAACGCCCGGTGCCTCTGGCCGGTATTGTCAAGGGCAAGCCGCGTTGCGAGCCGGGCAAGCAACAATGCATTCTCAAGACTCGGTGAGTTCTGCTGCAGACTCTGCCTCAGTGCCAGCGCCCGATTTGGCTCACTTTCACTTATGTATTCCGCGTAGAAGCTCATAAGCTGCAAATCGCCAGGATTTAAAGCCATCGCCCGGTCAATGGCGTTTCTGGTCTCGATTTGTTGTGCGGAGGAAACACCATCTCCGAGTTTCTGATTGCGGCTGTAAAGCTGAGCGGCCAGTTCCCTCGCAATTGTTTTGTCAAAGGGATTGGTCCTTGCCGCCATTTGTATGTCCGCCAGAGAAGCTGCGTCGTTACCGAGCGCAGCATTTATACGGGACCGCAGCAGATAACCATACCCGAAAACCGGTCTCTGAGCTAGCGCGCTGCTAGCGCTGGACAGCGCGGTTTCATAGTCGGCCTTTGCAAAGGCAATCCTCGCGGCGAAAAATTCTCCTGAGCAGTCGTCAAGATTTTCCTGCCTTGCCACTTGCATAATATTCTCAGCAGTATCCCAGTCCTGCTTGCCCAAAGCCATATCGAACAGATAGCCCACTGCCCTGCGCCGTAACATCTCATCCACTTGCAGCGTGTTAGCCCCGCCGCTTATTCCGGCAACCTGCTCGAATTGCTCTGTTGCCTTATTGGGCTCACCGGTTGTCTCGTAAAACAAACCGAGAGCAATCGCCCGTCCGCCTGGACTGGCAATCCCGGAAAGCACTTCCTCTTGAATTTCTCTGCGCCTCTCGTCAGAGACTTTCGCTGGCTCCGGTTCGCTGAGCAATTTTTTGTAAAATAGGGCCATAGTGCTGTCCGGCTTGTATTTAAGGAATTTTTCTATTATCAGATTCGCCTGGCCGAGGTACCCTATAGCCACCGCGCTTTCACACACCGATGATACGGTGTTTGCCTGTAGCAGATCAGGGTCTTTATCAAGGAGTATCTCCATATTCTCGCTAAAGGCCGACAGGATATTTTGCATGTCAGCCGAGAGTTGTTCGTTTGAACGCTTGTCAGCCGGCTCTTGAAATTCTTGGTCGAGCACTCCGCCACCAATGGTATCCGTTAGCTTTTTTTCCTGCCTTAGGTTGTTAATTCGCCGTATCTGGCTGCTCTTGCTTTTAAGGATATCCAGTTTCGTCGCCACCCAGTTGGGGTCCCGCTGCGGCATCTGCTCCAGATATTGCTGAGCATCCGCAAATTCCCTTGCCCCTATAAGCGCTCTGATTCGCAGCATTTGGCTTCTGTCAGTTTTACCACATCGCAGCTCATACAAGTCGATGTTTTGCAGTGCTCTTTGCCACATCATTGCCCGAATCAGAATCTCTGTATAGTCCAGGCGTGCTTCGGGTTGGATTCCCTCTATTCCATTCAATATCGCGTCCGCTAGGAATTCTCCGACTGCACCGCTCTCAGCGGTGTTGGCAAAAGTCTTCGCAAGTCGGTAGCAGAGACGCGGGTCTGACCTGTTTGACGCTTTTAGTTGCGTATATGTGCTGTATAGCTTCCGTATAGCCGGGCCGGAATCCTGCCCGTCGATGCTGGCCGCTGCAAGCTCAACCATTCCCTGCCATTTAATGACCCCAGGGTCATCTCCGCTGCCAAAAATCTGCTCAATTTGATGAGCGGCCTGTTGTGCCTCTGCCAGAAATTCTCTTGCCTGTGATTCGTCGAGCTTTCCTGTCGAATCCAGTATCTGGTCAACATACGTGTCCACAAGCAGACCGTTAAATTGTATTTGATATAACTTGGCTATGGTTGAGCGTGGGCCGGTCATCTCCTGAATGTCGGGCAGCGAAAGAGCTTTTTTGGCGGTCCTGATTGCGCTGTCTAAATCTTTCTTTTGCTTGTGAACGTTGAAACGCTTGGTGTACAAATTTGCTGCGACCAGGGCGTAATCCGGCTTTTGTTCGTCGAGCTTGCATGCCTTCTCAATCGCCTCGATGGCCTTATCAAGGTAGTTCGGTCCCAGACGGTAGTCTGAGTAGTACTCTGCCAGTGCAGCAAAAGCATCGTCGTCTGAGTTGAATTTTGCGGTAAGTGCCAGATAATCCGGTTCAATCGACAGAATGTTCTCTCGCTGGTCCGGTGTGGGATTGCGCTGAAGAAGACGGTGCTTGGTGCGGAGCAGATTGATGTTGGCCTGTAACCCGTCATTTGTTGCTTGTACTGCTTCGGTTAGCAACTCTATCGCCTCATTCTGCGCGTTTTCTCTCGAATCAAGACTTCCTGTGGATAGTTCTATTTCGCCTTTGAGGATTGCCGCCTGCGCAAGATATAGGTAGATATCGGTGTTTGCCGGCTCCAGTTGTTTGACTTTCTCAAGGTCACCGGTTGCCCTCGATAGCGCCTCTTCTCTGTTTGTTACCATTCCGCGTTGTGCGGTCTCAAGCGTTGCCCTTCCTCTAATCAGATGAAGGTAAGGTCCCAACCGATGTGTCGACTCTCCCTTCTGTCTCAACTCCTTGACCTCCCATTCTGATACGTCCTTAGTGGCTAGTTCCGGGTCGGCACCAGGCCTTTCAATCATTTCTATGAATTCAGAGGCCTGTGATGCTACGTCCTGCCAGATAAGGCCCGATGACGTCTGGGCGGTTAGATAAAAATATTTCAGCCGATTATACCTTGCGGTGAGGTCCTTTGGCTCGATTTGCACAATCTGCGCCCAGGTACCGAGGGCATCACGCCACTTGTTTGTCTCAAGAAGGACGTCCGTCAGATTGTGTAGCGTCTCGACCTTAAGTTCGTCGGTCTTGGCAAGATTGTAGGCCTTGGCGTAGTTGCGCTGTGCCTGCTTGTAAAGCTCCTCTTGCTGCTCCGGGTCCGTTGTTTGGCGAGCCTCTTGTATCGCTGCGTCGCCGTCCTGTATGAATTTGTGCGGGTCTCTGCTTAGATAAAGAACGATAAATATGGTTAAGCCGGCCACAAACACAAAGACCGCGGAACCAAGCAATGCTACTTTCCTGTTCAGTTTTTTCTTTGCCATTACCTTTCGCTCCTTTTCTGTTATTCAGGTTCAAGAGGCCTATGCTGCCAAAGTTGCCCAATAATGTCCCTGCTCTTGTCTTCGGTAAGAAGATACAGGGGCTTACCACAGCCCGCTGGGCCAGTGGTCCTTTTCGAGGACGGGCAAAATAACTGCCAGCAGTTTTTCGCTCGCCTCTAACGCCTCTTGTTTGTCAGGGTAAATAATTCGTCCAAACCTCGTATTGTAAAATTTCCACTCGACTTTCGAGAAGTAGGAAAACTTGGCGAACAGGTTCTTGTTAAGAATCATCCGGGTGTCTTCTCTGCCCCCTGCGTATTCGCCGTTTACACTGAAGAGGTATAACACTGGAAAAGATACTTCACCTACCAGGATGTCCGGCTGTGTCGCCGCGAATACTATATAGCGGGCACTGATTGAACGCTCCTCACCATCTCTGTTGATTTTAAGCGTAACCGTCTCAGAGTTTATTCGCTGAAAGCCGCCTCCGATGTAGCACTCATCGGGTACGTGTGGGACTTTGTCCGGAACAGCATAATAGGTTATAAACAGCGAGCAGAGCCGAGCGTTACTTTCTGCCGGGGCGCTTGTGTCCTCGAGCGTCCAGTCGGTGTAGTCTTCCGTTCCCAGAGTTTCCAGCACATCCTGGTTGTCGATTTTTCCGCTTGCCATGAGTTTATATGGGCTCAGCCTGGATAGATTCATCTGGTCAAGGTTTTTTTTCAGCGGCAGCGGCTCTTTGGTCAGGTATATTCCTGAAAGCTTAACCACCATCGAAATACTGCTGGCTGAGATTGCCAGCACCGCGGCGCATATTAAAAAGGCCGGCTGAAGGTAATTGGCCTTAATCGTTTTGCGTATCTGCGTACCAGTTGGCATTACGAGTCGGTTCCTTTCCGGCCGTCTGCTGTATCTTTTCTGCGATTGCTCAAATTTGCTGCTTCGCCATATCCCGACCGGACCACGATATCGGGGACTTCGGCCTTTGTGCTTTCGTCGACCAGTAAATTCGATGTAAACCACGCCAAGGCACCGTAAAGACCGAAGGCAAGCGGCAGCATCGCCATCCCAAGGAGGTCATGGTAAATCCCCTGGGCATACTCCGGGTCGAGCAACACATAAATGAAGCCTGTTATAGTTACTCTGACAATATTACAGATTATTGCTATGGGTATTGTGCTGGCCAGGAGAATGAGTCGCTGCCACATCGGCCGGTAGTGCAGATATGCCATTGCCACGCCCAGTGCCAGAAAGGCCATAAGAAGTCGCATGCCACTACATGCCTCAGCCACGTCTAAAGGAGGTTCAAGATGTTGGCCCTTGTATATTATGTCTATGATGACTCCGCTGACTGTTGCGTCGAGTTTTGGAACCAGGTTAAGCATTGCGGACGCCACCGTCGCCGCCCACTGACGCATAGGTATAGTGATGCTCACGTAATATCTCTCTGGCAGCGGAACGGCAAAGAGCAGGTATGCGATGGGCAGCCACGTGTGCTTGAGTATGCCCCAGCCACCTAAGAAAAGCACGACCGACCCGAGCGCAGCAATCGCTGATATCTGCCTGAAGTATCCGTACCCCGCCGGGCTGACTATATTGAAAACGTAGAAAAGCACCGTGCATACAAGCAGGAACAGTCCCGCATAGCTTGGCTTGGTCCGAGTATTGAGAATCTCGTTTTTGGATTGATTCAGAAAATATAAGCTGAAAAGAGGAATCAGAATACCGTGCGACCAACTGCTGTTGGTCAGCCATTGGTGAACGATGCCCCAGACCTCTTTATGAAACAAACAGTAGAGCAGCGCTCCTATAGCAGCTATGCGGACATAGCTGTGGATTCCGAGTTGAGTCCATTGCTGTAGAGGTGCCTTTGCAATTGTCGTCTGTGTCGTGGATGTAATGTTATCCGCCATAAGTGTTGAAGCTTTGCCCGCCGCCGCGGCTAACTTGTGACTCGATCAGAACCAGTTCGGTATCGGTCGTCTTGTGCCGTAGTCACGGTCGGCGAAGTTTCTGTCGTAAATGAACCCAAAGCCGTAACTTGACCTGAATGCATTCCGCAGGACCGCACGCCATCTGGCCGTCGGGTGAGTCCCGACGTTAACCAGGTCATTTGGCTTGATAAAGAAGTCAGGCTGTTCGCCCATTGCAATCTTATCGAGATCCACCATTACCATTTCTTCGCGATTTTTACCTATTCGTCTGACGACCTCACATCGCTTTGGCCAGGCCAGAGGGCCGAGGCCGCCCGCTGCCGCTATCGCCATTTTCAATGTCATAGGCCGGCCCGTTACGTTGATAAATCCCTGGCGGTTGACGTTGCCCATAATACAGAATTCACCAACAATATCAACCGGGACGTGGATATTGTCGCCGGACCTAATCACGATATTGTAACGAGGGTCGCCGCTTAATAGCTTGTCCGCAGGTATCCTTATTACGTGTCGCTGCACTCCTCCGGGACCTATTTGGTCCCAGCCAACTGCTGTCGGTTCTTCGCGGGCGGTTGGCTCGGTCGGCGGTGCGAGCTGGGGCTTGGCCGGTTTTTCAACCTGCTCCGGCGCTGCCTGACCTACTTGAACCGGTATCCATCTGCCATCCTGAAAGATCCATTCAATTCTCCCTTTGCCCCCCGTTGAGTGTGTCTCGACTTGGGCAGGTTCCGTTCCAAAAGTCGTGCCGGTGTTTTTTTCTGCCGCGAAGATTTTCTGTGGGTCTATCGTGGTTTGGTTGCTTTGTTTAGCGCCCCAGGTGTTGAAATCTGCAGGCCACAAGCGCTCCGGCAGCGCGGCTTCGGCAAGCTCGTCATCGGTAGCCATTTCAGCCGAGGCGACAACAAGTTCGCCGGCCATAGGCGCGATAACTTCGAGCAGCTCATCTTTCGGCTCAGCAACCGGTGAAGGCCACGTCTGCTCAGTTGTCGGTGCCTCGACTGGACCGGGTTCGCTGACTTGAGATTCAGTTAGAGCTTCTTCGCCGGTGATTGGCCGGGATATATATACGTAGCTGACATTGAATTGGCCTATGCCGCCTGCGGTCGCTAGCGCATCTGACAGCCTATAGTCATATCGTGGTATCCCGTATCGCCCAGGTCTCGGAATGCCGCTGCCCAGTATTGAAAACACCCGGCTTTGCGACTGCATCAGCATTACGTTGACCGTCGGCTCTTTCAAAATATTTGGTGAGAGTATCTGTTTGATTTCCTCCTCAAGTTGTGTCTCAGTCAGGCCTGCAACTTCAACGACCCCGACGTCAGGAATTGAAATCTTGCCTGTCTCGGTGATTACAAACTGATTTGAGAACATTGATCCTTCAGCGAACAGCTCAAAGATGCTTATCTGGACGAAGTCCCCCGGGCCAAATACATAGTCGGTCTCGTAAGCGACGACGTCAGCAGGTCTTGGTTCTTCTCCTGTTTCCCAGGCCGCCGGTGTTTCTTCTGCAACTCCCAGGGAATCCAGTATCACATTGACAGCAGGCACGGGTCTGAATCTGCCTACCTGAGTGGGGTCCCAGAACTTATCGCCGCAGCCGGTTGCGCCTAAACTTATTGCAACAAGGATGATTAGAACCGATGCTATATTTGCTCTGTTCATAGTTTTACAATCATAAGACCCGCCTCTACAGGCGGCGGGTTAATCGTTGACGTAGCCACCCTGCGCAAAATCCGGTTTTTTGCCTCCCCTGTATGACGGGGCTCGATTGAATTTATCGGCTTCATACGAGGACCGCTTAACTTCTCATTGCTAAATAACCGGCCGTATATCGGACTTGGGCTTGTCCCATAACGCTAGGATTCGCATATTGGCGAAACCCACAGAAATACCCTAAACTCTTATTGTGAAATGGGTTATGCGTGTGCTCACCCCGCCCCCACATTTCGGGGTCGCGTGGCGACCTCCTTGACACCAACTTCTGCTGCGACCCAACACATCGAGCGTTTGCACAGCAGCATGGACTTGCCGGCTATTCTAAGAATTAAAATAAGCGGTTATGTATACTGCTCAAAAGGCCGCTTTGTTCACTATTAACTGCGGTTAAAATAGCCCCCGTGAGTGAGTATTTGAGCCCCCGTTACCAGTCGAATGTTGCCTGCCACGCTTTTTTGAGCTGGCCGATTTCCGCATTGATGACCGTCTTTGTGTTTGCGTCCTTAATTACCAGCGTCTGGCTGTCTGTTGTGTGGCCAATCTGGCCGAAGGGCACATTCAGCATCAGTTTAGCGAATGCGTCATATTTTTCCGGCTCGACCTCTACTATATATCGCGAGTTCGACTCGCTGAAAAGCTGTGCATCAGTTCGCGAACAGTCACGACTTTTGGGCAGCCCCCTTAGGTCGGCTTCGATTCCCATCCCTCCGGCAAACGCCATTTCAGCCAGCGCCACAGCCAGCCCGCCTTCCGAGCAGTCGTGACAACTGACAACCAATCCTTTGGCTATCGCTTCGGCTACTTTGCGAGCCATCTTTGGCGCCAGCTTCAAATCAACTGTTGGCACCTGCCCGGTGACTTGTGACGCATCTTTTTCGAGTGACGAGCGACGAGTGACGAGCGACGAATAATGCGAGCCGCCAAGTTCATTTTTCGTTTCGCCGACGATAAACAGGAGATTTCCCGGCTTTTTGGCGTCCATCGTAACGCACTTGTTTACGTCGTCGACTATTGACATAGCGCTTATCAGCAGCGTCGATGGAATGGAGATTCGCGTGCCGTCGTCGCGTCTGAATTCGTTGTTGAGCGAATCCTTGCCGGATACGAACGGTGCGTCGAAGGCCGTTGCGCCGTCGTAGCAGGCCTGTGCCGCCCGGACAAGCGAGCCGAGGGTCTCCGGCCTTGTGCAGTCGCCCCAGCAGAAATTATCCAGTAACGCTATGCGGTCGGCTCTTGCCCCGACGCATATTAGATTTCTGATTGCCTCGTCTATTCCCGAAAGGGCCATCCAGTAGGGGTCGATGTCTCCGTAGCACGGATTCATCCCGCAGCTTATCGCAAGTCCCTTGTCGGAATATGGCTTTGGCTTTATGACTGCCGCGTCGCCTGGGCCATCGTTTGCTGTGCCGGTTAACGGCTTGATAACAGAACCGCCCTGAACCTCGTGGTCGTATTGGCGAATCACCCATTCCTTGCTCGCGACGTTGTAGCTGGACAGTATCGCCAGCAGTTCGTCGTTGTAGTTGTCCTTTTCGGGCAGTGCCGGCTCGGCAGTCGAGGGTTTCCGCCACACCGCTTTGCGGGAGTACTTCGGCACGCCTTCGTGCAGGAAGTCCATATCGAGTTCGCCTACCTGTGTGCCGTTGTATCGCAGCCTCAATTTTTTGTCGCTGATGAATTTGCCGATTACCGTCGCCTCGACGTTCTCATCGGCGAAGATTTTCATTATCGCATTGAGATTATCGGGCTTTACGGCTACCACCATTCGTTCCTGCGCTTCGCTTATCCAGATTTCCGTGTAGTTTAACCCGGCGTATTTTAGGGGGACTTTTTCGAGTTTAACTTCTGCGCCTAAGTCTTTGCCCATTTCGCCGACCGCACTGGACAGTCCCCCCGCACCGCAGTCAGTAATCGCTTCGTATAATCCTGCCTCATTTGCCTGCACGAGCACGTCTAACATTTTCTTCTCGGTGATGGCATTGCCGATTTGCACGGCGTGGGAGAAAATATGCTCGTGCTCGTGTGTCATCTCGCCAGATGAGAACGTCGCGCCGTGGATGCCGTCTCTGCCTGTTCTGCCGCCAACGACGATTATGATATTTCCCGTCTGCGGGTGCTTAAAGCACTTGTTCTTGTCCATTACGCCGATATTGCCGCAGTAAACCAGCGGATTGGCGAGGTATCTGTCGTCGAAATATATTGCGCCGTTGACGGTGGGTATGCCCATTCTGTTGCCGTAGTCTCGCACTCCAGCGATGACGCCTTTCATAATGCGCTTGGGGTGCAGCACGCCCTTGGGGACGTCTTCGAGCTTCATATTCGGGTCGCCGAAGCAGAAGATATCGGTGTTGGCTATGGGCCTTGCACCCAGGCCGGTGCCCATCGGGTCTCGTATTACCCCGCCGATGCCCGTTGCCGCTCCGCCGTAAGGGTCAAGCGCCGAAGGGTGGTTGTGCGTTTCCACCTTGAAGCAAACGGCAGACTCGTCGTCGAATTCGACTACACCTGCGTTGTCTGCAAAAACGGATATGCACCATGGCTTGTTCAACTCTTTGGTGGCCTTGAAAACGGTTTCTTTGAGCAGGTTATTGAAGTGGATATGCCGGCCGTCAAGCTCCATGTCGATTTCGCTTTTGAGCGTTTTGTGGACGCAGTGCTCGCTCCAGGTCTGTGCTATGGTCTCAAGCTCAACGTCGGTCGGCTCCCGGTCGAGCCGGCTGTAGTAATCCTGTATGGCCTTGGTTTCGATGGCGTTGAGGAAAAGGTCCTTTTCCCTGCTTAGCCGAAGCAGCCCTTCTTCATCGAGCTTGCCTATGGGCCAGTGCACAACCTTCAGCTCATACGGCTTAGTATGTGCGCTTGGCGGCTCGGCAACGTTGCCGACGACGCAGACCTCAATACAGTCATTGGCGAGAATTTTCTTGGCGATTGTGTCAATTTGCCTGTCGCTTAAGTCTCCCAGCAGCACGTATTTGCGGGCAGTGCGAACGCTTGATGGCTTCACTCCCATATCGGTCATCGCGCTTGTCACTGATTCGGCTACTGGGTCGGTCACGCCGCTTTTTAGGTGAACCTCAATCAGTGTTGCTTTTGCAAGGCCCGCCGGTGCGCCACTTCTGCCGATGTAATACTCTTCGCATACAGGGTCGGTCAGAAGTTCCTTTGCCAGACGCTGCGAGAAGTCCTTGTCGAATTCCGCCTCGATTAGATAGACCCTGGCGAACTGCACCGCCTCAACGCTGCTTAATCCCATTTCCCTGATATCTGCGAGAACACTTGCGCCCTGCACGTCGGCGAAGCCCGGCTTGTTGAAAACCTCGAACCGCCACTGCTTCATTAAATCAGTTCCTTCCTGCTCATCCTGTATTTGACCAGTGCGCTGCGTTTGGTCCTCGCTGCTTCCAGCAGCTTTTCAATTCTTTTTTTCTCGCCGGAAATAATCGCCTTTTTGAATTTTTCAAGCTCGGCGATGAGCCGGTCTATACCACGAATACTGTTTGCAGTGTTTGTCATCAGCACGTCGGCCCAGATATTCGGCGGGCCTGATGCGATGCGTGAGCTGTCCAAAAAGCCCTTGCCGGCAAACTTTAATTCCTCCGCGTTACTGGCGTTGACCAGCGCAGCAGCGGTAATGTGCGGCAGGTGACTTACGTCTGCAAAAATGCGGTCGTGGCGGGCAGGAGGCATAATTTTAACATAACAGCCGAGTGCCGACCAGAAATCTTTTAGCTTAGTCACGGCACGACGGCTGGATGCTTTTGTGGTTGTGAGAAGGCACAAGGCCCCGTCGAACAGGTCGTCTCTGGCAAAGTCAACGCCCCTTTGCTCAGAGCCGGCTATCGGATGCGAGCCGACATAATGGGCATTTTTAGGCAGGCGCCTGGCCGCCCAGCGATGGGACAGGACCTTCGTTGAGCCGACGTCGGTGACAATGCAGCCGGCTGGCAGGACGCCGGCGATTTGGCGAAATATCTGCTCGAAAGTGCAGATTGGCGTCGCGAGTATAACAATGTCAGCACCGACCACACTTGCCCGGACGTCATCGAAAACCTCATTGGCTATTTTGAGTCGACGCGCCTTTGCGCGTGTGCTTGGCCTGTGGGCGAATCCCGCGGTTTTGACACTGCTTATCGCCCGCGATACAGCCAGACATATTGAGCCGCCGAGCAGGCCGAGGCCGACAACCGTTATCTTTCTTAAGTCCTTCATATAAAAGACCTTACGAAAAGAGTGATTTGATACAAGATAGCATTAAAAGCTATAGCAAGCCGGGCGTGATGTCAATTTTTTTCTTTGATTTATAGCGCTTCGGTGGTAGGATATCTGCTCATTTGAAAACTGCCAGGTAGCGCGGCAACTCAAAAACAGACCTGAACTCGCTGTGATTCGGCCGGGTCGCCGGAATATGCGGGACAGGATTTTTTTATGCAGGCGTTGTTCCCGGCCATAGTCGGGAACATTGGGATATGGCGACAGCGAAGAAGAATGATAACGCAATCGGTGATGGCGACTACCTCGACTTTGAGCAGAAGGTGGCTGAAATCGACCGCCAGATAAATGAGCTGCGCCGACTAAGCTCTATCAAGGGCATCGGCTATTCCGCGGAGATTCGGCAGCTTCAGAAAGAGCAGGTCGCGGAACTTGGGCGGATTTATTCCAATCTTTCCGCCTGGCAGACGGTGCAGGTTGCCCGCCACCCTAAAAGGCCGCTTTTGGCGGATTATTTAAACCTGATGGTCAAGGATTTTCGCGAGTTGCACGGTGACAGGTGCTTCGGCGACGATAGGGCCATTGTTACCGGCCTGGGCCAGATAGGCAGGGAAAAGGTTTTGATTGTAGGCCAGAACAAGGGTCGGCTGCTGAAGGAAAAAGTGGCCTGTAATTTCGGCTGTCCGAATCCGGAGGGTTATCGCAAGGCCCTTGCCAAGATGAAATTCGCCGCCAAGTTCAGTGTCCCGGTTGTTACTCTTATCGATACGCCCGGCGCCTATCCGGGCGTCGGAGCAGAAGAGCGGGGCCAGGCACGGGCGATAGCGGTGAATCTTTTTGAGATGTCGCGATTGCCAGTGCCCGTAATCTGTATCTGCATCGGTGAAGGCGGCTCAGGCGGTGCGCTGGGCATCGGCGTGGGCGACCGGCTGGCAATGCTCGAGTTCGCTTACTATTCGGTCATATCCCCTGAGGGTTGTGCGGCAATCCTGTGGCGCGATGGTTCGCAGGCTCCGGACGCCGCAGAAGCGCTTAAACTGACCAGCAGAGACCTGCTAAAGCTGAGACTCATCGATGAAGTCATCGCCGAGCCGTTAGGTGGCGCTCACCGCAATATCCACGATACCGTTTACAGCGTCGAGCAGTATATCACCAAAACACTCGCGGTCCTGAAACGGACAAAGCTCGACACTCTTCTGGCCAATAGATATGAAAAGCTGCGTGCCATAGGCAGCGCGCCGGCCGCAACTGTCCCAGGCAGAACGACCAAAGCGAGGATTAAAGCCATCGAAACCCTGCCGGCCAAGTCCAAGTCTGTCGCCGCCAAGGTGTGAGCTTCACAAGGAACAGCAATCGCTTGTATATAGACAAACGCGAAGCGTAAAATTAAAGCGAGGACCACAATCACGAGATTTTTAGTTTGTGTTGGTTTTGTGTTGCTGGTCGCGAGCGACTATTCAGCCATGTGTTTTTGAATTAGCTCGATGATTTCGGCCTTGGCGGGCATTGCTTCAACAGAGCCGAATTTCGTGCATGCCAAGGCACCTGCGGCTGCGGCGAATGTAACGGCCTTGCATAAATCGTCGCCGACCGCCAGTGACGCAGCTAATGCGCCGGCAAATGCATCACCGGTGCCGGTGTGGTCAACAAGCTCTATGGGAAATGCCGGAACGTGGTGAGCGGTGTTTCGGTCAACCACCATACAACCACGCTTGCCCATTGTAATAACGGCAGCGCCGGCCCCTCTTGCTACCAGTTCTGAGCCGACCATCTTTGCAGTGCGGATATTCGCGCTCGACCGTTCTGAGATAAGTGCCGCTTCATACAGGTTGGGTATAAGGACGTCGACCGAAAAATACTCCGGCGCAAGCGACGTATCACCGCCGGAACTGCTCGCCACGGCGGAGCGTGTCGTAGTCGGGGTTGTTCCGATTGCGCCTGCAGGGTCCAGGATAATCCTGGTACCGTGCAGCTTGGCTGTGATGATGGCTTTGGTAACCGTCTCTTTGGGTAGGCGAGCGTGAATCAGACAGACGTCGGCATCGGCGATTACCTGCTCGGCGGTTTCGATATCCTGTGAAGAAAGCGAAGCGTTGGCGCCTTCGTATCGAATGCAGGCGTTTTCTCCTTTTGAATCTACCAGCGTTAAAATTACGCCCGTGTTTTTTGCGTTTGCGGTGAAGACGAAGTCGGTGTTGACTTTGTGCTGGCGCAGAGTGGATTTTATCGTTTCCCCGAACTGGCAGCTTCCGATTTTGCTGATTAGGTGCACCTCGCAGCCGCAAAGCGCCGCCTCTATGGCCTGATTGACACCGGGGCCGGTCGCCGTATACGAAAGCGCCGAGCCGGCTGAAGTCTGGCCCGCCGTCGGCACCTGTGCACACTTGACTGCCATATCCACATACGCGCAGCCAACCGCGACGACCTTAGGATTCCTTCCCGGCATTTGCATCCTCTAAACCACTTTTTGCGTGAGTATAGTTAGCCGGTAATAATGTGCAACCTTTTTGTCCGTTCGGGGTGTATATACTCAACTCGGTGTCCCTGTCTTTTTTCGCGAATGTTGACGGATTATTCCTGGGTATCCTCGGCTTGTGTCTCTCTGGTGCGTCTTGTCGCCATTCGTTCTCTTGCCCGTTCCAGCCGCTCTTCTCGGTCCGGTCGCTCAATGCGCTCGCGAGTTGGCCTTCTCTCGCGTCGCTCACCCAGTTCCTGCTGACGCTGCTGCCTCAGCTCATCCTGGAGCTTGGTGACAAGTGAATTTAATCTTTCTTGTCTTCGCTGCAGGACGAGGTCTATCGCCTTGACGGTTTTCTCCGCGTTTTCTTCAGCCGCGACCTTTCGTATGAATTCAAGCTCCGCTGTGACCGTTCCCTCGGCTGCCTGAGCCAGTTCGGCCTTTCGGTTGGTTGGTTCAAGCCACTGCTCCTGCTCATCCCTGCTCTCGAAGCTCATCCGATTAATCTCCCGGTTAAGCTCGTTAAAATCATTGATGTCGATGACTCTCGCTTCCACCGTTTCATTGCCAGGTCTGCCCTGTTGCTCTTCGGTCGCGTTTACATCGGGCGTAGCCATTGGTTTTGGGGCGGCCGACTTGGAATCTCGAACGGTTTGCTCGTTAGGCTCCATTTCAGCAAGCGCTGATTCATTATGTTCTTGCCCACGCAGTGTTTGCGTCAAACATAGAGGCAATCCTGCTATAAGCAGAAGCGATAATACGTGGGCATTTCGCTTCTGTGTATTTCTTACTGCATTTAACAATTTCTTTGCGCCTTTCATATTAACCCCCTTCGTCGGCCTGTGTATTGGGCCGGTTATTAAATTTCCTCTGCGCTTGTTACGCCAATCTTTTCAGTTATTCTATCAAATTCTTCGAGGGAGTGGAATTCAATGACAATTCTTCCGTATCTCCCGTTTCTTCGTGTCTCAATAGCGACATTAGTCCCAAGTTCCTTGCTGAGGCGACTCTCAAGGTCGCGGATATGGGCCGCCTTTTCTCTTGCTGCTGTTTTGCGGCTGGTGTTGGCAGCGAGGTGCTGCCTTACAAGCCGCTCAATTTCTCTGACACTCAGTCGCCCAGCAAGGGCACGGTTGGCTAATTTGCGTCTTAAATCGTCCGTAGGCAAAGCGAGAATAGCACGCGCATGTCCCATAGTAAGCTGTCCGTCGATTAGCATCTGCTTTAACTCGGGCGGTAAATCCAGCAGTCGCAGGTGATTGGCTATCACCGAGCGGTCCTCGCCAAGCCGGGCCGCCGCCTCGACCTGCGTCAGGGATAATGCGTTTAAGTACCTCTGATAAGCATTGGCCCGTTCGATTGGATTCAGGTCTGTGCGATGAATATTTTCAACCAATGCAAGCTCGAGAAGTTCGTTTTCGCTCGTTTCGCGGATGATGGCAGGAATAACATCCAGCCCTGCGAGCTTCGCGGCTCTCCATCGCCTCTCCCCAGCTACGAGCTGATAACCGCCATTAAACGGTCTCACAATTATTGGCTGTATCACACCATTTGCCTTGATAGACCTTGCCAAATCCGCGAGTTCTTGTTCGTTCCAAATGAAACGAACTTGGTGCGGATTTGGCTGAATTTCGACAATTGGGACTTCTTTTAAGTTGTTACGTAATTTCTTATTAGACAAAGAGTTAGATGCAATAGGCATTATAGGGACGGGAGCTATCTTGCCCTTTTCGCTTGATGTTATAGGACCTAAAAGGGAAGCCAATCCCCTGCCAAGGTGTTTTGGTTTTTCGGTCTTTTGTGCCATTAATGTGCCCCTTCGATTAAAAAATGTGTGGATAGCCGGAAAGGCCATCACTATTTGATTGGTGCATTATAATAAGAATATCTTTGAGCTATTTCGGTGTTATTAACGAAAATTCTAAAGCGTTACCAGTCAAATTTGGCGATTTCATAAAAAAAGTTTCACGTGGAACAATAGGGTCCGCTTGCGTATTGACTCCTTGCCTTGAGAGAGTTAGTGGTTGGATGTGGCTGGGCAGAGAAAATCTGCTGGGGCTTCACAGGGGAGGTTACTTCGAGGCGCCTTTCTGTCCCAAGCAGCGCTCAATTCCTGAAGTCATCCTTCTCGCCAAGGGCAAACCTATACCGTCAAAGGAAATCCTGGGGTTGGCACCCGGGTTATTTGATAATATGCCAAAAATGCAAGGATCGCCAAAGGTTAATGTTCAGTATTAGTGTCATACTATGTCATACTACTATCATTAGGATAAAAACGCCACTTTGCTATTGTATGCCATTGTATGCCAGGATTTTGATGACAGGCACGGATTGGCCAAGTTGCCCCCGTTAGGACTATGTTCCACGTGAAACATCGGGGGGGGTAATCTTAGGTACTAACAGCCACTTGTCCCGTTGTGTGCTGTCCAATACTTTTTCATCTATGCCTGTGATGCCTCGGAAATGAATTCCTTAGCTGATGCGGCACCGAATAGCCAAGTTAGTAATGAGTATGGTGTAAATATACCGAAATTCCAAGACAATTCACTGAGTCCTATAATATACCGATTAAGGCCCTGAAAGTGCGGTTGAGAGCCATTTGGACAAGTCGAGGTGATGTAAGGCGTCTTTCAATTCCGCAGATTTCAGTGCGGAGGATGTGGATGGAATTGGGTTGCTCTTATTCTTGTGGTGATTTGGCGGCGGCTATTGCCTCGCCAAGGGTAAGCGTGCCTTCGTAGAGTGCCCGGCCGACAATCACGCCGGCTGCGCCGAGAGAAGCGAGTTTTTTTATGTTTTCTGCGGTTGTAACGCCGCCGGATGCGATAACAGGGACCGAGACGCAGTCAATCAAGGCCTTAGTTCTATCCAGATTTGGGCCGCCGAGCATGCCATCCCTGGTAACGTCGGTATAGATGATAGCTGCTATGGGCAGCGAAGCTGCCTCACAGGCGAGCTCGATAAGGCCTTTTGGGTGTTCATCGTACCAGCCGCTGGTAACAATGTGAGAGCCGCGGGCGTCGAGACCAAGCGCAATTTTGTGCGGGAAACGCGTCGTGATATCGCTGAACCATTCGAAATCGTTGATGGCCTGTGTGCCGATTATGACGCGATTTATGCCCAGGTTAAGAAGTTCTTCTACGGACTCATCGGTTCGTATTCCGCCGCCGACCTCTATATTTAGCTTGCCGAGTGCGGTTATAGCCGATATGGTTGGCGTATTGACCGGACGCCCAATCTTTGCGCCGTCGAGGTCAACGATGTGCAGCCATTCGGCTCCCTGCTCGATGAAATCCTGTGCCTGTTTGACGGGGTTGTCCTGGTAGTTTATCTGGCGGTGATAATCGCCCTGGATAAGCCGCACGCATTTACCGCCGCGAAGGTCGATAGCCGGTATGATATACATTTTTCGCCCTTACAGGATTTACAAAGCGATACGTCTGGATTGTAAATAATCGGCTGCTTGCTTTCAACAATCTCTTGACCGGAATAATCAATTGTAAATAATCAATAACAGACGATACCGGAGAGGTGTCGGAGCGGCTGATCGAGCCGGTTTCGAAAACCGGTGTGCCCCTAAGGGGTACCGCGGGTTCGAATCCCGCCCTCTCCGTTCTTTATTGATTTTTATACAAGAGGGATGATAAAGCGCGCACAGCGAAGATTTAGACTGAAATCCGGGGAGTTGTCTTTGAGAGGTTGTTGTATACTATTTGAACAATCGGCTGGCCTGGAGAGCTATAGGCCTGCAGAATCCTGTCGTGCTCATGGACGCTCCATTGCTCAATGATGTTTGCATCGTGGTTTGTCAGAACGGTCGTCACCTTATGAACGCCTGTCCGGCAGCGAAAATCGAATCGGCTGTAGCTGGAAGGAATGTCGAGCAGGTTCCATCGATAATACCATACCTTTTCGGCATCGTGCAACACCACTATTGGCACCTTTCTTTGCATAGCCATGTTGGCCACTAGGCATCGTGTCTGGGCCAGTCCGTCGCTGAAGACGAGGTCGAAGGTGGTGCCTTTGCCGTCAAAATACTGAAAAACCGCCTCCGGGTCGCGCTGGAAAACAGGGTGCCAGTTTGGCGAGTTAATTTTTGCATTTATTTTGTAATACCATTCCCTGCTTTCCTGCTCTACGCTGACGACAAACTCGCAGTGCCCGACGAAGAAGGTTGTGCTGTACTCGCCCAGGCCGAATTCGAGAACACGGTTTATATTAAATGCGCTATAGATTTTCTCAAACACGGACAAATGGCTTCTGTAGTTGTCAAATTCCATTTTCCTACCTTGATTGTATTGCCCAGGACGGCAAAGCTCGTGCAATTGCGAATTTGACCCGCTAATATCAGTCGGGTATTCAACAGTGCTGTTTCTATATCGGCCCATTACCCGGGAATTCTGCAACTTGATACTTTTTCAGGTTCCCAACATTCGGCAATGATGGGCGGGAATAGTTCTTAAAAAAGTACTATAATAATACGCGTGCGTTTTGTAACTTACATCACAAGAGGTTAACAGACTCTACTGTGTATTTTGGCGGCCTTTTATGCGTGTGGCCTTAGGGCAGTTTGATGCGGTGGTGGGGGACCTGTCGGGAAACGCCGAGAGGATGCGGGATATCTACAGGCAGGCAAAGCAGCAGGGCGTGGAGCTGCTTTTATTCCCGGAGCTTGCGGTGTGCGGCTATCCGCCGGAAGATTTGCTGTTGAAAAGGCATTTTCTCGACGACAATCGGCGGACCGTCGAAAGACTTGCAGCCGATTGTCCGGATGCGGTCATAATGGTTGGTTTCGCGGACTATTTTCGCGGCCAGACATATAACTGCGCAGGGATACTGAAGGACGGTCGGCTGGAGAAGGTATATCGAAAGAACCTGCTGCCTAATTACGGTGTGTTTGACGAGCGTCGGTATTTCCAGCCGGGCACCCGGCCTTTGATTATCGAGCTGGACGGTATGAACATTGCTGTGACGGTGTGTATGGATATTTGGGACATTGAATGGCTTGACAGGGTTTTCAGGAATGCAGGCCGAATTGATTTGCTGCTGAATATCTCGGCTTCGCCTTTTCATCTTGGTAAAATCGAGACGAGAAAGGAAATGGTCGGCCATTGCGCCACACGGCTTAACTGTCCTGTCTGTTACTGTAATCTGGTGGGGGGGCAGGATGAGCTTGTTTTCGACGGGCGAAGTATGTTTGCAGACGCCTCAGGCCGAATCGTCTCGATGGCAAAGGTATTCGAAGAGGACCTGCTAATCGCTGATATTTCCACCGAAGCGGAGACCGCGTCGGTAAAACCTGTGTCTGCTTCGGCCGATTATTCGCTCGATGTGCTCGATGAGCTTTATCTTTCGCTTGTGCTGGGCACAAGGGATTATGTAAAGAAAAACGGCTTCAGCAGGGTTTTGGTGGGTTTAAGCGGTGGCATAGACTCGTCCGTCACCGCGGGTGTCGCGGTTGCGGCCTTGGGCACAGAAAGCGTCATCGGAATCACGATGCCGTCGGAATTCAACAGCCCCGAGACAGTCAGCGACGCCGGGAAGCTTGCCAAAAACCTGGGTATCCAGTTTATGACCATCCCCATCGGCTCTGTGCTGGAGCGATTCAATGGCTCGCTTGGGGATGTGCCCGGCTGGGACAGCAAGGGTATCGCCTACGAAAACCTGCAGGCCAGAATAAGAGGGACCATCCTGATGTCGCTGTCTAACCAGTTGAATGCCCTTGTTCTTACGACCGGCAATAAAAGCGAAATCGCCGTCGGCTACACGACGCTCTATGGTGATACTGCCGGCGGCTTTGCCGTCTTGAAAGACGTTTTCAAAACTATGGTATTCAAGCTCGCACGTCACATTAACGAAATCAACAAGCGGGAAATCATACCTGCAAGTGCTATAGAAAGAGTGCCAAGCGCCGAGCTTCGCCCCGACCAGAAGGACACCGATTCTCTGCCTGACTATGACCTTTTAGACGAAATCCTGAAGGGCTATGTAGAGCAGGATAAATCCGCTCAACAACTCATCGACCAGGGGCTGCCGAGAGACGCAGTCATTAAGGTCATTCGTATGGTCGACCGAAACGAGTATAAGAGGAGGCAGTCGCCGCCGGGGGTCAAAATCACGCCGAAGGCGTTCGGCAGGGACAGGCGCCTGCCAATCACAAATCATTACAATCCCTGGGCCGATTCAAGGTAGGCGTTGCGGGCTTTCCCGTCCGCTTTGCTGTTGCTGCAGAAGTGTGGCGACAATTGTCCGGGCGAATGTTGCTGAAGCAGCGGGACCGCTTGCGGTTATTATAAGGCCGTCGCGTTCTATAGGCCTGCCGGTGTATTTTGCCCCGCCTTTTTGGATAGCATTGCGTTGAGTGATAAAGGCGGTTGCCTTGGTGTTGTTGAGCACGCCTGCGTTTGCCAGAATTGTCGGCGCTATGGATATTGCGGCCAGGACTTTGTGCTCCGATGCCGCCTCGCGTGCTATATCTTGCGCAGTATGATTAGTGAAATACTGGACGGCCCCCGTTCCTCCTACGAAGATAACCGCGTCGTAATCTGAGACGCGCAAGTTCTCCAGCGCTATTTCGGATGCAGCGATTCCGCCGAGCATACCCCGCAGAGGCCCGATTTTTGTGCTGGCGATTGCGGTTTCTATGCCGGCTTCGGTCAGGATTCGCTGTGTCTCGAATAGTTCCTCGTCTCTGAATTCAGCACTGGGGACAACGAAGACCGCCTTTTTGCCTGCAGCAGTTGAACCGTTTTGTTGTGCTCCCGGTTGTGATGTCGAAAGCGGATAGCCGACGCAAACAATCAACAGCGGCTCCAGCTCACCTGACAGCTCACAGACCTTACTTACATTCCTTGTATCAAAGGCGCCGACGGGTACTGCCACAAGCCCCATTGCTACGGCCTGTAACTGAATGTTCTCGGCCACGTGGCCCGCCTCGAGCAGCATAAACTTCGTTGCCTTGCTGCCGTACTTGGCGGCGAGCTTTCTGACCGAGCCGGTGATGACGATGCCACAACCCGCATCAGCGACCCACTGCTGCCCCAGAGAAGCCGATGAGAGCTTCTTTCTGAGGTCTGACGAGGAAACCTGTTCAAGTGAATGTTCCGAGGGGCGATAGATAAACATGCCCTCTGGCGCGATTATATGTAGTTCGATTGGGTATAAAGCACCTGCCGACGGTGCGGCGCGGAACCCGCGTTGCTTGTCGGTTATGCCCTGTCCCGCCCAGGCCAACTGTCCAATCTGAACGAAACTGAGCGGCTTGGCTGCAAACTGCCGAATGCTTCGCCTGTTGTTGATGGCCTCTTCCAAGCTTACGGAACCCGATAGCTTCGGCGCCGGAAGCTGAATTATTTTCAACTCGGCTGTCCGTGGCCGTCTTTGCGCCTGGCATAACACAGGCGGTATAGCAACGAAAAAGACCGTTAGAAAACAGCAGACCAGGAAGCGACGGCAATGCATTACAGATACTCGAGACCGCACCATTGTCAAAGCCCTCCAAATGCGTCTAAAGCAAATTTCATTTTGAGTCCGTATCATCGCAGAATCACCATTATCGATAAGTGCTAACCTTTACTGTTTACGATTGTCTCTGCCACTTGTTTTTCCGGGTGCTTATAAATCAGGTGAAGGTTTCGGATGTAAATCAGAATGTTCAGCGAGAAGCCAAGCATAAATATGGGATTTTTGATATGAATTGAATAACTCAATAGTATCACGCTGCCCACGAGGGACACATACCAGAATGCGACCGGGACATGTGAACGCTTTTTGTATTCGCTGGCCAGCCACTGCAGGATAAATCTGGCTCCGAATATAAGTTGGCCGACAAGAGCAATTGTTGCCCAGACGGGGTCGCCTACTATCTGCTCTGCTACGGCGCTTTTCAAAAACTCGATTATCGAATGCAGCATAATCCGACTCCTTATTAATAATTGATGATTGATAATTGATAATCGATTATTATGGCTGCCTTTGGCAAATTATCAATCATCAAGAAAAATTAAGAGGTGATTGTGATATTGACGCGCAGGCAAAAGACAACAATCGCAGTTTTAATGCCTTACTGGATTACGCTGGCTATTCTTGCTCACATTCCCATACCGGAACTTGTCTATCGGGCGCACGTATCCGATAAGTGGCTTCATTTTCTGGCATATTTGAACCTCGCTTTTCTGCTATGGTTCTCTATCAACCCAGACAGGAAGGTTAGCTGGCGCAGTCGGGTGGCGTGGATGATTTTTCTTATAACTGCTGTGTATGGGGGGCTCGACGAAATGGTTCAGCCCTATGTGGGCAGGACGGCTGATATTGGGGATTTTCTCGCCAATGTGGCAGGAGTGTTGTCAGGGTTGATTATATTTGCTTTTCTAACGTTCTGGCAGGCGCTTCTGGCTACCACGGCGATAACAATCTTCGGACTGACTAATTTGGCAAAGGCCGACCTTTCAAAACTGGTGCCGGTATTAAATGCTGCTTTTCACATTATTGCTTATGCCGGCTTTACTATCGTATGGGTCCGCTTTATGAATCTTTATTTGTCGGTCAGGTCGTTTGTCGGCAGATTGATGCTGACTTTGGCCGTTCCGATTGTTTTTCTCGCCATAGTTAAGACCTCTTCTTTGTTACTGGGCAGGAGCTTCGCCCCAACGGATTTGCTTTTTTCAGTTTTGGGTATCTTTGGCGTGACTGTCGTGGCCTGTTTGGCTCGTATGCGTGCGGGTAGGTAATTAGTACAGGAATAGTCGTTATCGATTCCCGGCGGACTTGCCCGCCATACGTCGGGCGGGCTTGCCAAAAGGTGTATAGAGCGGGTCGCCAATCAAAACCAACTGCCAGGAGCAAAAAGGTTGTGTTCGCCAGAACGCCTCAACGAGGGATTTCCCATCGAGCAGTTCCGCGAAAAAATATGCGGGATTGGGAAATGAGTTCAGATATGGCTCCGCCACGGCACCTAGCGTCGCGGTAATGCCGTCATTGAGCATTGAAGGACACCACTGGCTGCTGTCAGAGTCGCGGAGATCCACCGCTTCCAGGCTGGCGATATGAAACCCTATTGCGCCGTCTACGAAGTCAAAGGCATCGACATACTTTTTCAAGCTGTACCATCCGCAATAAATCGCCGTTTGTGGGCAACTGCCGGAGGCAAAAAGCTCTCTGGTCCTTTGTTCTTTGACCTCAAAATTCGTGCGAAGCCGCAGCAGGACCGCCAGGTCCCGCAACTCCTGGTCGAAATGTCCTATAGAATACGGTTGTTTGTCGTCGGCGATTCCGCGAGAATCAATATAAGCAAT
>Ga0307435_1000016_pt1 | contig 74020 bp, 91 predicted proteins | sample SalMarWE160470MG_FD_202164 | JGI IMG/M metagenome (GOLD analysis project Ga0307435, IMG submission 202164) | Salt marsh sediment microbial communities from the Plum Island Ecosystem LTER, Massachusetts, United States - WE1604-70 | ecosystem: Environmental > Aquatic > Marine > Intertidal zone >... | reverse complement strand
CACCTTCATGGTCACCTGACGGAAAGAAGATAGCTTTTACTTCACTTAGAGATGGGAATCTTGAGATCTATGTTATGAATGCTGATGGAAGTGAGCAGAAGAGACTGACAAACAATCCTGCTTATGACGGATCGCCCTCTTGGTCACCTGACGGAAAGAAGATAGCTTTTACTTCAGAGAGAGATGGAAATGATGGAATTTATGTTATGAATGTGGATGGGAGTGAGCAGAAAAGACTGACAAATAATCTTTCTCGGGACTGGTCACCTTCATGGTCACCTGACGGAAAGAAGATAGCTTTTACTTCACTTAGAGATGGGAATCTTGAGATCTATGTTATGAATGCTGATGGAAGTGAGCAGAAGAGACTGACAAATAAACCTGGTTCTGATACACATTCTTCGTGGTCACCTGACGGAAAGAAGATAGCTTTTGAGTCATATAGAGATGGAAGTTCTGAAATTTATATCATGAATGCTGATGGAAGTGAGAAGAAGAGACTGACAAATAGGCCTGATGGTAATACTGTTCCTTCCTGGTCACCATTTCTGCCTTCTGAAACCAAAGGAAAATATGGGAGAGAATCACAAAAAGAAGAAAGCCCCCAGAAATCTGTTTCATTGGAAGAAAAATTATATAAACAAACTAAGATAGCTTTTTATTCAAACAGAGACAGAAATATTGAGATTAATGACCAAGATTATGAGATTTATGTTATGAACGCAGATGGAAGTGAACAGAAAAGACTGACAAATAATCCTCTTTTTGATGGAAGTCCTTCTTGGTCACCCGATGGAAAGAATATAGTTTTTTACTCAAACAGAGACAGAAATCTTGAAATTTATGTTATGAACGCAGATGGAAGTGAGAAAAGAAACTTGACAAATTGTCCTGCTAATGATGTATTGCCTTCCTGGTCTCCTGATGGAAAGAAGATAGCTTTTGTATCACATAGAGATGGAGATTGGGAAATTTATGTAATGAATGCTGATGGAAGTGAACAAAGAAACTTGACAAATAACGGTGCCTTAGATGTGAGTCCTTCCTGGTCACCTGATGGAAAAAAGATAGCTTTTGCTTCACGCGGTAGGAAGCAATATGGAGGTGAAATTCCCCATCTTAGTATGGAGATTTATATTATGAACGCAGATGGCAGTGAGCCAAAAAGATTGACAGACAATTTTGTTCCTGATATACGTCCTTGTTGGTGTCCCGATGGCACGAAGATAGCTTTTACATCAGGGAGAGATTACAATGATGAGATCTACGTTATGAATGCAGATGGCAGTGAGCCAAAAAGATTGACAAACAATCTCGCTAGCAATCTAGATGCTGATGATGAACCTTCTTGGTCTCCTGATGGAAAAAAGATAGCTTTTGCTTCATATAGAGATGGAAATATGGAAATTTATGTTATGAATGCTGATGGGAGTGAGCAGAAAAGACTAACAAATAATCCTTATTCAGACATCGGTCCTTCCTGGTCACCATTTCTGCCTTTAGAAAATAAGAGAAGGAATAGATGAAAATATAAGAAATTGTAAAATAATATCTTCAAGACAAAAATAATTCTTTAACACACTGTATAACCCCCTTCCCCCATCAGCAGACCTGCCCTTTATTGTGGTTCTGGTTGGCTCTAAAGAGTTTGAAGGAACACGCTGTAAAGGTGATTGGTTTTTTTGGGAAAGATTTTTATACCTGTTCTTCTTCCTAAGTGATAATTGGGGGATAAATATGAAGAGATTAATAATTCTTGTATTAGCGATGTTATTAGGTGCTGGCTTGGTTATTGCTGCTGATGCTGATGGAGATACTATTGAAGATAATGTAGATAACTGCTACAACTATTACAATCCTGATCAGCAAGATAGTAACGATGATGGTCTAGGAGACGCTTGTGATGTTGTTGAACATACTGTTTATCTTAGTGAAGGATGGAATCTTGTATCTTTTCCGCTGAATTTTGGATTGATAACAGCAAAATCTTTGAATGAAACAATGGAAGGGACTCTTGACTCAATATTTTTCTATTATCGTAATGAAACGTATTCTGGCTGGTATTCCTTTCCTGCTACTTCAGGTCCTGCACTAAATGTTTTTGATCCAAGCTATGGGTTCTGGATGAAAATGAAAGGACCAGTAAATCTCACATTAAGGGCTCCAAAAATTTATAGTGGTACACAGAAAATGTATGCTGGCTGGAATCTAATTGGTTATCCGTGGAGTAACATGTCTCTTGAAGATGCGTTTAATGACGAGTTTAATTACCCAAATGCAATGTATGTTTATGATGGCTTTTTACCAAGATGGCTTTCGTGGGTATATAACAAACCCCCTACATTAAATGGTTTTAATGAAGCGGTTCCAGGATATGGTATTTGGGTGCTATTGAGAGAAGATAAGAACTGGACTGTAAATAATGGAATTATAAGTTGAGCTTTAATAAAATAAACAAAGGTGGTAAAAATGAAAAAAATATCTATTTTGTTGGTTGCAATATTAGTTATATTAAGTTACAATATAATAGCTTGGGATTCAAATCCAGTGTATAATCCATTTGAAGTTATATGGAATGCTATCAATAAGTTGTGTAATAGAGTAGATGATCTGCAGGACTGGACAGATAATTTTCAAGAAACAGACCCACAAGTAGTTACATTGGTTAATGGGAAATGGTGTACAACTGATGGTACTAAAGTTGATTGTACATCAGATCCACCACAGGGACCTGAAGGGCCAAAAGGTGATACAGGAGCTAGAGGCCCACAAGGACCAGTAGGACCTCCAGGGTCAAATGGGAATAAGGGTGATAAAGGAGACACCGGAGCTACTGGGCCACAAGGTCCTCAGGGACCACAAGGTCCACCAGGGCCTGATTGGGAATGTCATAGCTTCTCAAATATCAACTGCGCTGGCCAGGGATGTGGACACCCCAACACCCAATGTGGAGGGGGCTGGAGTCGCGTACATTGTCATGGTACGACGAACTGCCACATAATGTGTTGTGCACCACAGTAAGGGAGTTATAACCCCCCCTTAACCCATCAGCAGACCTGCCCTTTATTCTTGTTTTTGTGGAAGCAACTTGGGGAGGAAACACTCCCCAACCGCCCCTTAAGCCCCCCAGCTTTAATTTATTTTTAAGTTATGCCCCTTTTCCATTTAGTTCTGTCATCCTAGCAAAAATTGAAAATGGGAAAGTAGCTTCAGCTACGGATTTTCAATTTTTGTCGGCAATCAACTAAAAAAGAATGTTTTAGCAATATATTTATAAACTACAAAAGAATTCCATGAAAATATGCAGACAGAAATTGAGATCCAATCTACTGAAGCTGAAGAAGATATCTCAGAGCTGGTAAGATTAATTCATAAGGCAGGTTTCACGGTAGAAATCGAACCAGGATGGAATGCACTACCAACTGAAAAAAAAATAGAGCTGAGGTATTTCTTATTGGCTACATATTATGGTGTGGCTGCACACTACGCTACTGTTGACTTTCCTTTAAGTCATGATTACCGTCAAGCTGTAGAAGCATCTATGCGTGCTGGGAATTCTTATCAATTACCCCACTTCGATTCTTTAGAGGATAGAGGTTTAGAGAAGATGTTAGGGGATCTCGCTATACTGAAACGTGATATGGGTTTGGTTTCAGAAGCTCTTCAGAATGAGGGAATACGAGCAATAAGGACTATAGAATTTTATCTTCCTTATAATCAAAATAGGCGTATAGCTTAGAGAACGCATCAAATAAAACTTCCCCCGATCAGCAGAGCTGCCCTTTATTATGGTTCTGGTGGGCTTGAGTAGCTTTATAGAAATGGAAAGAATATGTTGTGTATGTAAGACAATTCATTAAATAACATCTCTTTTATTGCTTTAAATCACTTAATTTTGCAACTAACTCGTCAAATACTTGCTTTTTCTTCTCTTTAGATAAAGAAAACAAGTGTTTTTCAATCATCAAATTGGAAACAGTGAAAATGTAATTGATTTTTATAATACTGTCTTTTATCGCTCCTTCCTTTTTTGTAATAGGGATTCCTTTCATTTCAAGGTTGCTTGTTATTCCTGCTACAACCACATTATCAAAGTCCTCGAATAGGACCAGTGCAGGCCTTTTTTTGACTTCAAAGGTATCTGTAAATTGAACATTGGTTAAGACAACATCTCCGGCTCTAGGCATTTTCCCAGGCCTCGTCTTCTTTATTATCCCATAATTCCTTCATCTTAGCTTGTTGTATCTTATGCAAGAACTCGTCATATTGGTTTTTTTTCTTTATAGTTTTAAATACCTTAACCATATCTTTAATTAACTCGTTGTATGTCTGCCTTGGATATTCCCTCACTTCCTTTAATGATCTTACAAGGGATTTATCCAGCTGTATTGTTGTTGAATTCATTATATATCACCTATAGTTGCTATATAATATATTATATATAAATCTTTCTATTTACAACCCCCTTAACCGATCAGCAGACCTGCCCTTTATTTTGGTTCTTTATTGCTCTAAAAGAGCTTGATGGAACATTGAAAGGGTGGTTGGTTTTTTTAGGTAAGTTTTTAAAGACCGTTTCATTCTTCTCAATTATGGAATATGCAATTATTGCATGGTATGTAAAAACAGATGAAACTGGATATGCACAAACACCTAGAGAATTGCCAAGAGCTGTTGAGATAGACAGAACCTTAGCAAAAAAACTAGATGGACAAGCCCTGGAATTATACCAGCATGACGAACAAGGTGATAGGGTTGTTGTTGCAATCAAAAGCCAAAATCAAGAAGGACAATTACATGATCAAATCAGAAAAGTAATTGATGATGCAGGTGTTGAATCATTCAAAAAAAGATATGAATATCATGGCGCTTATGCTAACAGTAATGTATGTGATACTCAGTTTATGAAGTATGCCAACAGGCCTTTATCTTGAATTCTTTGGGAAACCCCCTAACCTTACGCCCCTTAAGCCCCCTGCTTTAATTTATTAAGACATGCCCCTTTATTCCTGTTCTTTATTGCTCTTTGAGCTTAATGGAACCATTGGAAAGGTGGTTGGTTTTTTGGGAAGGTTTAAGTTAATTCATCATCTTTTAGTGGTTACAAAAAGAAAAGTTTTATAAAACATGGTTTATTCCATTTGCTTATGGCAGAATTATATGATCAGGTACATCAAATGGATTTTGATGGAAAAAAATATAGAGTTAGAGTAATTGAAGACCTTTCACTAAGTGTAGAAGGGATTATAGCTGAGGCGAGTGATTTCGCAAAAAACACTGGGTTAAACAATCAGAGATGTGTAGTCGGTAATGGAGATGTTTTTCTTGAAGTTGAAGAAATAGGGGCAAAACAAGGATTTAAAGATAAACTTTATTTGGGGATGGTTTTTGGTACACAAGGAGATTACAGAGCTGGAATGCATACTATTCCAGATTTTGGTGCAGGTGTATTTGCACCACCATTCTTTTTCAACAGATATGGTAAGATGGTGCAAGAATTAGCAAGAGATTTGCCCCCTGAAGTTTCTAGGAAGATTAAGGATTTATATATTTCAGCAAATGACGAATTTATTGATAAAGGTGCACTAAGCGGGCATGAGAGAAGAAACTGGTTGGATATTCTACGAGAATTAGGGATAGTCGATTAATTTCTCTTAAAATTGGATATAATGGTTGTTATATCCTCCCGCCCCACCACCCTTAATTCATCAGCAGAGCTGCCCTTTATTCTTGTTTTTGTGGAAGCAACTTAAAGAGAAAACACCCCCAACCGCCCCTTAATCCCCCAGCTTTAATTAATTTTAAGTTATGCCCCTTTTCCATTGGTTCTGCCATACTAGCAAAAATTGACAACAGAAATCAAAGATTTCTGAGGTTAATAAATTCCATTTATTAACAAATGGGAAAGCGAACCTTTGTGAGCGGATTTTCAATTTTTGTCGGCAATCAAGTGACAAAAGCAGGCTGTAAATCCGCTTGATTTTTGAGAATTTAGCATCCACCCGGTACAGATGTAGCTTTTGAGTACTGTATTATTCTTAATATTGCTTTTTGCGTATCATTCAACTTACTAATAGGTAGATAAGTAGTATCTGGACAATATTTACTCTTATGGTCCACTTTTGTGCATAGGACATAGCCATTAGGGCTACCATCTTCTAAGAAAGCTAAAGCATCCTCTCCTTTGACTAATAAATTACAAGCTGCACATACATAATAATCAATTATATCATTAATACCAAAACTCATAATATATCGTATGATTGAAATATAATCAATATTATAAATTTTTCTCTCTAATACAATAAATGAACGCACATCCACTTATCCCCATCAGCAGACCTGCCCTTTAGTATGGTTCTGGTTGGCTTGAGGAGCTGGATAGAACTGAAGAAAAAGCGTATGTTTATTCTTAAAAACAAAACCCACCGAAAACTATTGTCCCAATAGTTTTGTTTTCTCACTACATTCAAAAACGTAAACTATTTAAAACAAAACATATTAATATCCAACTATGGCACCCGAAATTAAACAGATTGTAGATAAGTTAGATACAATAAAAGGAGACTTAGATTATATAAAGAAGCATTTAGTAGATGTAGATGCTGTTTTAACAGATGATGATATAGAAGCCCTAAAAGAAGCAGATGAGGATCTTAAAGCTGGAAAAACAAAGAGGCTGTAAAATTGTTTTCTGTGGTGTTGTCCCAAAGAGCCCAGAAATTCTTGGAGAAATTAGATGAGCATATTTCTAAGAGAATTGAGCAGAGGTTAAAAAGATTAGAAGAAAACGCTATTCCAAGTGATGCTAAGTTTATCTGCAGGGACAAAGGAGATACGGTTTTTAGATATAGGATTGGTGATTACAGGGCTTTATATAAAGTTAAAGGAAAAGAAAGGATTGTTCTTATAGCAAAAATTGATAAAAGGCCAAGAGTTTATAGGAGATAATTAATCTCTTAATTCTCCCATTAACCCATCAGCAGACCTGCCCTTTATTATGGTTCTTTATTGCTCTTTGAGCTTGAGGGAACTTTGGAAAGGTGGTTGGTTTTTTGGGAAACCTTATTTCCCAATCTTCTCCAAAAATTCATCTGGTTTTAAAATTTCTATACCTTCAAAGCTTTTCAATTTCAGTAAATGATTATCCTTTGTTACTATGCAGTCTGCATTGCCTTCCTTGGCACATTCCAGAATCTTGTTGTCATCCTTGTCTTCTTTAATAACATCCAACTTTACCCTTGGTTCTACAATAATAGAATTTATTATTACCTTTTGTACAATCTTCAATAAAATCAATTTCTTATTCTCAATCTTTTTAATAATCTCATCACTGTTTATTACTTCATCATATTCTTCTATAATTTCTTTAGAAGTTACAGATTTTATCTCTTTTCTATCAATTTTATTTAGAATTATAAAAGAGTGTCCTGTCCAAAAAGTTCCTGAGACTAAAACATTAACATCTAAGGTAACTTTCATCTTTCTCTCATCTTATGTATCAATTCGTTAACTTGCCCTTCATGTATTTTCTTTTTTGCTTTTCTTAAGGGTTTAGTCAACTCTGCAAAAGAAGACGGCACTATTTTCTTCATTAATAAGGCATCATCTTCCAGAAAGAACAATACTTTAGAGCCTTCTTCAAGCCCTAATCTTGATCTTATGTCTGAAGGTATGGCTACCTGGCCTCTTGAACTGATTTTTCCCATTTCAATTATTTCTGTCATTTTTTATCACCTATAAAATCTTATTTACAAGATAGGTAAGATATATCTTATATATAAAACTTTCGGTTTCAGAAGCTCAAATCCCCCTAACCTCCCCTTAAGCCCCCAGCTTTAATTTATTAGTAGACATGCCCCTTTATTGTGGTTCTTTAGGGCTCTAAAGAGCTGGATTGAACTAAAACCGAAACATTTATATACCAAATGGTATCTATAGATACCAATATGAATGAACAAATAAATTTAAGGGTGCCTAAGAATATACTCGGTTCAGCTAAGTCCTATGCTGAAGAGCACGGGTTTGGTACAATTCAGGAGTTTATAAAAGAAACAATAAGAGAAAAATTGTTCGATGAACCCGAGATATCAAAGGAAGAATTGGCACTTGTAAAAAAGCTGGCTGAAGTGAGTGAAAAGAAAAACCTTTATGGAACTGAAGAGGAGCTATTCAAGAAACTAAGGAGAAGGTGAAGATGGTTTATGTAATAAAACCTTCTCGTTTCTTTCTGCAGCAAGTAGATGAGATTAGTGGTGAAGCTGCAAAGCTTATTGAAGAGAAATTAAAACTAGCTAAGGTAAATCCTTATCGTTACAAACGAATTTTTGGTTATAAGTTATTCTTATTCAGTATACGATTTGAAGATGGGCGTAAAGAAAAACGTGTTGTTTATCTCGTGGATAAACCATTCATAAAAGTTCTCTGTATTCTTGATAGGGATAAGGAGTATAAAGACTTGAAAAAGTACTTAAAGAAATTAGGGTATATTTAATTTTCTAAAGAAAGAAAAAAGTCTACTCACTCTTCCCCACCACCAATTTATTTTTATTCTCACGCCCCTTTTCCATCAGTTCTGCTATATTACAAAACCCCCAAAATCTTAAAACCCCCACAACCCCTTCCCCCATCAGCAGACCTGCCCTTTATTGCGGTTCTGGCGGGCTCTGCGAGCTTTATAGAAACGGAAAGAAGATCTTATGTGTGTGAGGTGCTTCATTAAATAATTTATTGCTTTAAATCACTTAATTTTGTAACTAACTCGTCAAATACTTGCTTTTTCTTCTCTTTAGATAAAGAAAACAAGTGTTTTTCAATCATCAAATTGGAAACAGTGAAAATGTAATTAATTTTTATAATACTGTCCTTTATTGCTCCTTCCTTTTTTGTAATAGGGATTCCTTTCATCTCAAGGTTACTTGTTATTCCTGCTACAACCACATTATCAAACTCCTCAAATAGCACTAGTGCAGGTCTTTTTTTGACTTCAAAGGTGTCTGTAAATTGAACATTGGTTAAGACAACATCTCCGGCTCTAGGCATTTTCCCAGGCCTCGTCTTCCTTATTACCCCATAATTCCTTCATCTTAGCTTGTTGTATCTTATGCAGGAACTCATCATATTGGTTTTTTTTCTTTATAGTTTTAAATACATTAACCATGTCTTTAATTAACTCGTTGTATGTTTGCCTTGGGTATTCCCTTACGTCCTTTAATGATTTTACAAGGGATTTATCCAGCTGTATTGTTGTTGAACTCATTATATATCACCTATAGTTGCTATATAATATATTATATATAAATCTTTCTATTTACAACCCCCTTAACCGATCAGCAGACCTGCCCTTTATTTTGGTTCTGGTTGGCTTGAGGAGCTGGATAGAACCAGTTTTCAATGAAAGAAAAAGGTCGAATTGGGGAAGGTCTATTTTATCACATAGCTATATCTACACTAATTTTATCATAATCAAAAATCGGTCTTACTTTATAGCCGCCTTTGACTAGTACTTTCCTTGTATCTATTAAGCCATATTTTTCCAGTATCTTAATGTCTGTTACAACGCTCTTTATTTCTCTTTTTGTTAGTTTAGCTAATTCATATATTGATTTGGGTTGTTTATGCTTGACTATCTGCAATAATTCGAGTCTCTTAGGAGTAAAAAATTCCCTGAATGATTCTACACTACCAAAGCTTAATCCCTTTTTTGGTTTTATACTTTCTCCTTTTTTTATTTTATTCATCACTTTAGCGGCATCTTTCAAAACTTCATTTAGTTGTTTTATTTCTACATTAATATTTTTTATTTTCATTTTAATTCACCTTTTGTAATTTTTTCCACATCCTTCTGGAAATCTTCAATAAGTTTCCATTCATCTATAAATTCGTAAGGCAGTTCCATAGAACCTCTATGAATATGATGTCCTTTCTTTTCATGGTTGTCATAACCTAATATCCTTTTTCCATCTTTGATCAATACAAGTGAATATTGGAATCCTTCTGGATGAAATTCATCTTTGGTAACTTCGTAGATTTTAATGTCAATTATGTAATTTTTGTGTTTGTGCTTATGCTCAAATATTGGTTCTCGCATACCATATGGTATAATATAACATATATAAATCTTTCGGTTTTTTACAGCAGAACCATACCCACAACCCACCCACACCCCTTAACCCATCAGCAGACCTGCCCTTTAATTTGGTTCTGGCGGGCTTGAGGAGCTTGAGGGAACGTTGTAAAGATGGTTGGTTTTTGGGAAAAGTTTAAATTTAGGATGTTAATTAACTATTTACTATGAAAATACAATATCTTAAGCTTGCAATTGCTATATTGATATGTTTGCTTGCTGGTTTTATAGGTTCAATATTTACATCTAAATCTGTTTCAACATGGTATACAACACTTAATAAGCCAAGCTTTAATCCCCCAGACTGGGTTTTTGCTCCTGTGTGGACAACCCTTTTTATTTTAATGGGTGTTTCATTATATTTGGTATGGAGCAAAGGTCTGGAAGTTGAGGGGGTCAAGAGCGCTATAATAATATTTAGTGTGCAGCTTTTGCTTAATGTATTATGGTCTTTGTTGTTTTTTGGTCTTCAATCACCGCTTTATGCTTTTATTGATATAATTGTGCTTTGGATTATGATTTTATTAACGATAGTTTACTTTTATAGAATTTCTCCGGTTTCTTCTTATTTGCTTTTTCCTTATATTTTGTGGGTTAGTTTTGCTGCTGTTTTGAATTTTATGATAGTAAGGTTGAATTAATTTTTGGTTGTTCATATTTTAACTCAGTACTTATCTCCTAATTGAAGTTCCAAATGGGAAAGCGAACCTTTGTGAGCGGATTTTCAATTTTTGTCGGCAAGCTACTGACAAAAGCACATTGTAAAGCCGTTTGATTTATGAGAAAGGTTTAAATACCCCCTTCTATAACTGATAATAAATCGGAGGTGGAAAAATGAATATTGGAAAAATGGTTATAGGAGCGATATTGCTGCTTGTAGGGATATATGTCTTCATAGCGATGACAAGCTTTGCAGCTAGGTTTGTTGGAGGAGGAATCTTAGTTATATTGGGGTTAGTATTTGTAGTAACAGGGTTGAAAAAAACTGAAACTGAAATTCCAAAGAAAGAATAAAATCCCTTTTTGCTGACTTCCTAAGAATCGAATAATTGTGATTATCTCAACCACCCACCCCCTTTAACCCATCGGCAGACTTGCCCTTTATTCTTGTTTTTGCAAAAGCAACTTGGCGAGAAAACACTCCCTTGCCGCCGCTCTTCCTTTAATTTATTTCTATGACATGCCCCTTTATTGTGGTTCTTTATTGCTCTAAAGAGCTTGATGGAACTGAACCGGGCCCCTGTCTCCCTTTATTTTTATTTATTATTCTTACGCTAGGTTTGATAATAAATGTTTTGGTTAAATGAGATATTTTTTAAACTCATAGAGATTTTTCTATGTAAAATGGGCTATGATTGTAAGGTAGAAGCGGCTAATAGATTAGTCGATAAAATCAGACATTGGATTTCTGAGCCTGAAAAAGCTAAAGCCGGCATATTTTGTAATGAATCAGAAGGACCTATTCTAAAAGCGTATCATGCAGTTGGCATAACTGATATTGCCGTTAGTGATGATGTATCTGATTTTTTTGATAGGGCTTTTGATGTATTTGGCATTAGTCTTTTAGATTGTCCGCCGGATGAAGCTCTTTATTTGGTGTATGATCTTTTTAGACAGAGAAGGTTTAGTGGAACTTCGTTATTGTGCACAAATTTTTCCGGGGAGTTGTATACCGAGTATTTGAGGGCACAAGTTAGAAAGGCAATGAGCCAAACTTCGTTTGGGGGGCATCTTATGAATGTTGATAAGGCTGATCAAGAGTATTTTAGGGATAATCTTAAGGGTTTTCCATTGACGAGCACATTAATGCTCTGTAGCAGGCCTGAGCATAAACTTGTTTGCGATATATTGGATGTTGATTACGAGCCTGATAAGGAGCCCGTGTTGAATTTACCGCCTGCAACCCAGTTGAGACAGGCGGCACAGCAGATGACAATGTGTAGTAAGGGGGGGTTTACAACAAAGGTGAGTAGCATACAATGTACTTTCGAACAAGGGGAACAATTAATCTATGCTGCTTTCTCTGATAAGCCTATGCCTTATACAGTGCAAGATGCAGCTAATTTTGTTTATAGGGATGGTGGTACCAATGTGTACTGGGATATCCTGTTGATCTCTGACTGTGTTGGAATTATTAATGAGGCTAAACCATTAGTGAAGGGAAAAGATTCGGAGCATGTTTATGTAATTAATGGTAGTGGTAAACAATATGGTATCAACATTAGAACTTTTTCAGAGCTTGCTAAAAAATATGATTTTAATTTAAGAAAGAAGTATTCATTAATAAGTAGGTTGAATAAACGTGAAGATATCACTCTCCCCTATATTACCTTAAATGAAGTGAAACTACTTCTCCAAGATGGAGTTCCTCCAGAAACAATATTGCAGCAGCATAGGGGGGTAACAGGTAAAGAGATGCAAAGTCTTAAAGACAGATTCTATGCCCGGCCGGAAAAAGCAGTTGCCGTTACAAATAATGATAATAAAACTGATAGTAATGGAAAGCCTGACGGCAAGGATGAGACTATAGCCAAGGCAAGAGAAATCATAGCTCGAGGAGTATTATTATATGATTCGAATTTAGGAAGGGTACTTAAGAACGCTTCCAGAATTCAATTTGATGGCAGACCAAAAACAACAACACATATAAAAAATTTTCCTGATAGTTTAGAAATTTATAGTGCTGGTGGGATTTATGTGATAAATAGTTATGATATTAAATGTGAGGAAGCACTCGATTTTTTACTAAATCTATATCTAAAGTCTAGTAAAATATTAAATTTGGTTTTTTTGGGCGAAAGTTTCAATAAAAATGATATAAATGATGCTACTGAGTTGGGTGTGAAGATTCGTTTTACGCATGTTCCTATAACACAAGCTTATATTGATGAAAAACAACCTATAAACCTAGAAAAGGTTGTTGCTTCTATGCTGTAAATTTCCAAGAAATCCCCACACCCCTTAACCTATCAGCAGACCTGCCCTTTATGGTGGTTCTTATGGGCTTAAGGAGCTGGATGGAACGTTGATTTTTATTGATTTAATTTGCAATACTTTTCATAGAATTGTAGTATTTCGTCTGTTTTTTCCGGATTAAGAGAATAATGAATTTCACCTGTTTTCTTTGCCGGGATTATCCATTGATCTTTTTCTAATTCTTTCAAGGCCTGCTTAGTAATTTTATCTCCCCTTAAATGAGAAGGTAATCCTTTGAGAATATTTTCGGTATGCGAAGCTCCCCACTTTCTCCATTGTACCAATTTTCTTATAATCCTTGCTTTAATTTCCAAAACGCTTAGTTTCATAAAACCAAAGAGTTTATTAATAACTATATAAATGTTCCTTACTAATATGATACAATATTGTCTCCAAATAGAAAGATTTAAATAGTTGCCCACATATCTAATCATACAGGTGATTAATATGCAAGACACAAAAAAAAATCAAAGATTTTTTAAGCCTCAGAAATCTTCGATTTCAGAGAAATCATTATTTATAGAATTTATGGGAGATTCTCCCACAATCAGGGTATTAGACTACCTTTTAACAGAGAGGGAATTAGATTTCTCCATAACAGATATGGCTGAAAATGCCGGAATTGGAAGGGCAACTTTATACAGAATATGGGGCAATCTGATTAAAAATGCTATAATAATTCACACCAGAGATATAGGCAAAGCCAGACTATTCAAGATAAATACAGAGAATCCAAAAATAAAAAAATTAATTGAGATATATGATATGTTAACCTTAGAAGACTTAAAAAGGCATTCTGGGAAACAAAAAATAAAGGTTACTGTGTGACTTTAAAAACTTAATCAAATCCCTCTTAACCCATCAGCAGACCTGCCCTTTATTGTGGTTCTGGTGGGCTTGAGGAGCTTGATGGAACATTGGAAAGGTGGTTGGTTTTTTTAGGAAAGTTTAAATATACCCCTACATTAACTGTAATAGGTAATTAGCATATTAATTGGAAGGTGATATTCATGGCAAAAAAAAGTAAAAAAACAAAAGATGTTGATATTAATATAAAAGTAAATAATCTTGAAAAGGCTATTAAGGCCGGGATTGAGCATCGTAAAAAAGAAAAGTGGAAATATAATAAGGGTTGTGCGGGTGCCACCTATGGGTTGGGGTTTATCGGGGCACTGGTTTATTACATCTCAACTGCCACAGGATTCTGGAATGGGGTATGGGGAGTGATAAAAGCGCTTCTTTGGCCGGCTTTTCTGATCTATGGATTGCTTAAATACCTAGGATTATAGTTTTATTGGCAGCCTTTATCCCTTAGAAAACCTATATATTCTCATAAATCTCCTTTCTATGTCCTACTTTAATAATCTCCATTAATCTCTTCTCTTCATAGATATCTATTAATACCCTGTAATCACCAACCCTTAAACTCCATATATTTTTTGACTCTAATTTTTTCATAAAACTCTGGGGGGTATCTTTAATAAAGAGAACTTTCTTCAGAATTCTTTCTGTAATCTCTTTTGGCAATTTCTTAAGTTGCTTAGTAGCCTTAGGTTTGATCTTAACTTCATAACTCAATCTTAACACCCAGCTCCTTAATGGCCTGGCTTAAAGGAATACCTTTTTCTTTTCTTGCCTCGTCTATATCCTTTTTTGTTTTTTCTGTCAATTTAAGCTCGCTTATCTCTTTAAATTTCATCAATTTATTTATAACCTCATTATAGCTTTCCCTGTTATATTCCTTAAACCTTTTTAGCTTATTCAAAGTATCTTTTTCTATTTGTATTGTTGTTGGCATTTTTTATCACCTGTATAATTAGTATATAGCTTGTTATATAGTAATTATATATAAAGGTTTTGTTTTTCGAAACCAAGGCACCCCGCTATATCAGAAGAATCCTAAAGAAAAAATCCCCTCTGCCGGACTTGAACCGGCGATCTATCGGTACCGGCTGACTTACTATCATTCTATGTAAATACAAAGTCAGTAAGTGAATTTATCTACAGCCGATCGCTCTAGCCGTTGCTCCCCATTTTTAATAGGTCTGAGCTAAGAGGGGATATTAAAGCGGGTTATTAATATTATATTTAAATATGTTGGTTTTTGGTTATTCTCTGAATTTTCATCAGCTGAAAAACAATATATTTCCAGGATTTCCGAAAGGTTTTAGAAAAGCTTTATTGCTTTTCTAAACGGTTTTGGTTTTCTAAACCAAAAAGTTTATATATGACTTATCTCCTACGATTGTTAAAGGAATTCTGAATAAGAATGGTAGAAGATAAAGATATAAGGAAAACAGGCACTACAACAGTAGCTTTGGTTTGTAGAGATGGTGTTGTACTTTGCGCAGATAAAAGAGTAACCTCTGGTTATTTAATTACCTACAAAAAGTATGATAAGATTGTGCAAATAACAGACGATATTGCTGTTACAGTGGCAGGAACTGTTTCAGATGTTCAGTTGCTGACAAAATTATTAAAAGCCGAGTTAAAATTAAAGGATTTGAGGACTAACAGAAAGGTTACTGTAAAAGAGGCTGTAAATCTGCTTTCTTCAATGGTTTATAACAATATAAGAAAGATAAGTTTGATACCGGGGATATCCCACTTTTTGCTTGCAGGGAAGGATGATGAAGGCATATATGTTTATGACATAGGAGCAGACGGCAGTATTACCGATATTGATGATTACACAAGCTCTGGTTCAGGAAGTGTTATGGCTTATGGCGTTTTAGAGACATTATACAGAAAGGATTTAACAGTTAGTGATGGTATAAAATTAGGAGCTAAAGCAATTAATGCTGCTGTACAGAGAGATATAGCATCCGGAAACGGAATAGATATTGTTACTATAACCAAAGAGGGTATTAAAAAGGTATTAAGCAAGAGCGTTGATATAAAAATTGAGGCTTAGGTTAAAGGGTTCTTAAAATTTAGGTAAGGTATTCATGGCAGACATAACTAAAGAAATCTTAAAGCAGTTGCCTGAAAAATCAATCAGCGTAGCTGCTTTTGAAGGAGCGAATATTGTTCTTTATACAAAAGACAAGGAGTTTTTCCTAGATAATAATGGATTGATTAAGAAGATTGTTGATGATATAAAGAAAAGGGTAGAGCTGAGACCGGATCCTTCTATAACTATGGATATGGAAAAGGCTGATAAAGAGATAAAGAAAATAATCCCGAAAGAGGCCGGAATAGACCAGGTGATATTTGATCCCCAGAGAAGCAGGGTTATTATCGAGGCTGCAAAGCCGGGGTTAGCAATAGGAAAGCAGGGTGCCTTTTTGAGCGAGATAAGATCAAAAACTTTATGGGTTCCTTTAATCAGGCGTAAGCCTGCTATCAGGTCCAAGCTTATTGAGAATATCAGGGCTGTTTTGTATAAGGAATCTGATTACAGGCGTAAGTTTCTGGATAAGATAGGTCACAGAATTTATGATGGATGGATTAGGGAAAAGAAGCATGAATGGATCAGGGTGAGTTATTTAGGAGGAGGAAGGCAGGTTGGAAGAAGTTGCTTATTTTTACAAACACCTGAAAGCAGGGTTTTACTGGATTGCGGAGTAGATGTTGCTTCTGACCAGGAGGCTTATCCTTTATTGGAATCACCAGAATTTGATATTAAGGAATTGGATGCAGTAATTGTTTCGCACTCTCATTTAGATCATAGCGGTTTTGTTCCTTATTTGTTTAAGTATGGCTATAGAGGACCTGTTTATTGTACAGAGCCAACAAGGGATGTTATGGCATTGCTTACTCTGGATTATGTAAAGATTATGAGGTCAGAGGGAAAAGAACCAATATATACTTCTGAGGAGATTAAAGAGATGGTTAAGCATACTATTTGTTTAGAGTATGATGAAGTTACGGATATTACACCTGATGTCAGAATTACATTATACAATGCAGGCCATATATTGGGTTCTGCAATGGTTCATCTGCATATTGGAAATGGGTTGCATAATCTGCTTTATACAGCAGATATGAAGTTTGGAAGGACAAGGTTATTAGAGCCTGCTGTGACACAATTTCCTCGTTTGGAAACATTGATGATTGAAAGCACTTATGGAGGTAAAGAAAATGTATTGGCTCCTAGACAAGATCAGGAAGATCAGATAAGGAAGATAATTGAGGATACAATTGAAAGAGGCGGTAAGGTTCTTATCCCTGTTTTGGGTTCTGGAAGAGCCCAGGAAGTTATGGTCCTGATTGAGAATTTTGTTAGGAGTGGAAAGCTTAAGGAAATTCCGGTATTTGTTGATGGTATGGTATGGGACATTACAGCTATACATACGGCTTATCCTGAGTTTTTGAATAATATTGTCAGGAAATTGATTTTCCATAAAGATCAGAATCCGTTCTTATCCAAGATTTTTAAAGAGGTTGGTTCTCAGAAAGAGAGGATGCAGGTTATTGAGGAAACAGGAGCTTGTGTGGTATTAGCAACATCCGGTATGCTGGTTGGAGGACCATCTGTTGAATATTTAAGGCATTTGGCTGATAACCCTAAAAATTCCCTTGTGTTTGTTTGTTATCAGGGTGAAGGCAGCTTAGGCAGAAGGTTGCAGAGAGGTGATAGGGAAATTACCTTTGGTACAGCTGCTAAGCCTGAGATTTGTCCTGTAAATATGGAAGTTCATACTATAGAAGGATTTACAGGACATTCAGGAAGAAGAGAGTTAATGAACTTTTTGCTTAAATGTGATCCCAGGCCTAAGAAGGTTATTGTTAATCATGGAGAAAATTCCAGATGCCTGGATTTGGCTTCTTCTATACATAAACAAAACAGAATAGAAACTGTATGTCCTCGTAATTTAGAAGCTATAAGGATAAAATAAAAAGATTTAAATATCCATTAATCATTCTTAAGTAATAAGTAAAATTATTAAAATAAAGGACGTGAGGTTATCTTGAAAATGAAAGAACTACCAATTATGCCCTTTAATGAAGATAATGTTGGGAAAATATTGAATGTTATTGGTTTTTCATTAGATGAAGAAGGAAGAATTATTGATAAAGGTAAAATTAAAAATTGTGAATGCTGCCAAAGCGTATTAACCAAAAAAAATCTTGGAAATATATTTCCAGCAAATTCACCCCATCACCTTTTTTGTGATAATCCTTTTTGTATTACTGATTATGTTAGGAAAAATTTTCTAAAGGTGTAGTTATATGCCCCTTATGCAAATATTGGGGATAGGTTCTTTTGTAGTTGGTGCGATAGGGGTTATTTATGCTATAAAACAATATAGGTTAAGTAAAAAATTAAGAAAAGATAAAGAAGAGTTAAAGTTAAAATTAAGCCAGTATAATACATACATAGGAGAGGTAAATGTTACAATTAATAGATTACCTTCATCAGAAGAAGAAATCAAAAAGATTAGTAAAAAACAATTCTTTATAAAGGAAGATTTGATTAAAGAAGAAATTCCCATCTTCTCGCCAGGTAATAAATTCGATAAGCTAATGGATAGGATAGGGATATTTATATCAGAACAAGATAAAGATATTTTCATCTCAGCTTCGGCTATTCTTAAAGTAGATGCAGAGGGCAAAGGCAATTTGGCTTCTCAAATGTTTAAATCATTTATGCAAAGGTATTATCCTATTGGACTTGAGAAAAGAGCAGCCCATATATATAATAACCTAAATTCGAATTCATTTGAAGATAATTTGATGCCTTACTTAAAGGAACTAGAAGAATATTTACCAAAAAATGATCCAAACATCAAAAAATTATTCTTAGATTACTATGAAAATTTATTGAAATTTGTGGTAGACCGAATTTGGATTACTGAGTTATCTCAGTATGATACTATCAAACAAAAAGTAGAAAATAGATTTAAGGAATTTCCTTCATTGAAAATATTATACCTACTTGCTAGGCATCCATCTAGAATAAATGTAGCAGAAATTGTATGTAAATATTTTGTAAAAAGGAATTCAAAAAAGTTTAAATGGGATTCAAAAGAAAGAAAGGTTTTAGGGAAAGTAGCTAGAGATTTTAGAATTATTAGAAAATAAAAAAACAGCGAAATAATTATTTCTTAACTACTCCAATAATTGTGGTAATAGCTATTGTTTCTAACAAACCAACCAATAGATTCCACTGAATAAAGAAAGAATAATCTTTTATGAATAAAGGGACTGTAATAATTGCATCGAGAATAACTCCTATGATTATATAAATGACACCCAATACTAATCCTTCTGTCAGGCTTCCTTTTACTTTTTTAAAATAGAGTATAGATGCTATTGCAACAAGCAGGATTAATAATATGAAATGAATTATATAATATAAATATCCTTGTAATTTTAAGCCAAACATCAAGATGCTTACTTCGAAGAATATCAAAACCCATAATAGAATTCCTGTTAAGATTGCTCTTGTTAGCTTCATTGAGGTAGAGGGATGCAGAATATTATTTAAACCTTTCCGTATGTAGTTTTGTTTTATTAATGTCACCCCTAAAAAATAGAAAAATATTTAAACAAGGATTTAATTTACTAGGATTATTGTTATGGGGGGATAAATATGGTAAAACAAACAGCTATAAAACAGACTTTAGAACAAATGATTTGTACATTTTCAAGAAGACAAATATCTAATGCTTTCACAGAAAATCATATGACAGTTTATCCTCAGGGAATGTCAAAATGTCTCAAATTTTCAAAGACAGTTGCACTTTCTGGCACTCCGACATTATCTGTTGGTATATCTCCTGAGGGGTTATATAATAGGCTGAATGACGCAGGGAGGCTTATCTTATTAGAGCAAAATGCAGCTCTATTTGGTTCTGCGCCTTTTATTCGTGTTCATGATCAAAAGGGTGTGCCTAAATATACAATGCTCACTACAAGAAATCCAAAGCTTGTAGAAGTACCTGGTGATACTGCTGCATTAGCCAGTTATTATCATCCTCCAGTACCAGAAAAAAAAGTCTCTATGTCTCTTGCTACGCCTACAGCACAATTTGAATATGATTTAAACAAAATTCATGTACTAAGAAGATTGATCTCTCCTTTATTATCTGGAGATAGGGAGCAGATTTTGACACCTATTAGCGTAGAGGAATATGAAGTAACTAATACTTCTAGGAAAACTCAGACTGTAACTTTGGTTATTCCAAGGCTATCCTTAGTGAATCTTACAGAAAACAGACAAAAGCCAACTGATCAGGATACTGTTTACACAGGCTCAACAGCTGTAAAAGGCCATAAGCATAAAGATTTCTCATCTAACGGACTGAGAGGCGTTATTATGGGCAGTACTGAAACTCCAGACAGAATGATTATGGCTGTACCTGATAGCCTAGATGATGTTATGATAGATACGCAGCCTTATTTTTGCTTACACAGGCTTAAACAAGATCTATGGTTGAATGCTGATGGTACTTTTTATAACAAGAGAGGGCCTGAATTTAATCAGGATTATGGAGCTGCAATAAGCCTTACTTTTAAATTAAAACCAGGAAAAACAAAAAAAATACCTGTCACTTTTGCACTGGATTTCCCGGAGCAGAGCTATATTGATGGAAAAAAATTTGAGCGCCCATACATAAGAAACTTTACAGATAGGAAAAACAGACCTAAAGATATGGCTCAAATGGCCTCTGAAAAATATAAAGATTGGCTGGATATTACAAGAAAAATCCAACAAAGAATATTTGATAATATAATCAACAGTCGGGGATATAAGAATGATGAGGATGCCGCATGGAGACTAACAAGGTTAACTCTTAATGAATTAAGTCCTATATTATCAAATGCTGCAGGGTGGGTTCAAGACAAAGATGGCAGCCAGAGAGCAAGATTCTTGGAATGCTTTGATTATTCTTATATCAATCCTTCAGATGTTGACTGGTATACGCCGCTTATGCTAACCCTATTCCAGGATATAGAAAAAGAGCTCTGCCAGCGTTTCATTGACTCTATAAATGATGAAAATACTAATGAGAGGTGGTATCATTTTGCTGACACTGACCCTGTAAGGAGACAATTTTATGAAGAAAATCCAGAAGAGTTGGATAAACTGTCTGAAACTAAGAGGATGAATACATTTGCTCAGATTAAAATTGATGGCAGTGTATCACACGATGTAAGCAGATTAGCAGATGGCAATCCTTGGCGCGGTCATAGGAGCGATTATAGATGGTATAATGATAACTACTGGGTTGACCTTTTCCCCAAGCTTGCTTTAAGGGTTCTGCGTGATATAAAATTCACAGGCGACAATGAGTTATTGACTAAAAACTGGAAAACTCTCAAAAAAGGTTTTGAATACTTAATGACACTTGATAGAGATGGAGATGGCATTCCTGAAGGCCTTCCAGGTGGTGTTAAGAATACATTTGATAATCTGCCGCTTTTTGGCGTAGATGCTTATGACACAACAATATTCATGGCAGGCTGCAAAGCTATGGCATCGCTGGCTGAAAGGAGGAAGGATAATGATGCAAAGCAAGATTATGAAGGCAAATTTGGTGTAGCTTCTGAAGCTTTCGAGAAACTATGGACAAAAGGGAAAAATACTAAGGGTCAAACACTGGAATATTACCTCACATGTCGTGATTCTCAGACACAAAAGAAAAATACAGATGTCTGGATGAATCAGCTTGATGCCTTATGGTTTATGCTTTCAATTGGAGAAAAACCATTTATCTCTGATGATAGGGCAAGGAAGATTCTTAAGACTATTTATAATAACAACAAGACCACCATGGGATGGGCAATGTGCAGGACAAAGAATGGTGGAAAGGTAAAATCAGAGCAAGGACAAGATGTCTATACTACTTCCAATTATGTTTTTGCACAATTGCTTGAGTATTATAGCATGGTAAGAGAGAGTAAGGAAGTGTATAAAGCAATGGATAAGGTTGTGTTTGGTTATGGAAACTCTTTGATAACTCCTGACAATCTCAGAGCTGAGTTTGAGAAAAAGGGAGGAGAAAAGAAGCCAGGACCGCATTATATCGTAGCAGGTTATGCAAGGCCAGGTGCAATATTTGCTCGTCCAATCCTAATGGAGATGAAGAAATATAAAAATAAAGAAGGTTATGTAACACCAGCGAAATGCCAGCAGGTAAATGCAAAAATATTGAAAGCTGCTTGAAAGACTGAATAACATTTTTTATTATTAAACAGTCATTGAATAGATTATAATTGATGTTTTCAATAAACGATTTCCATTAAAAATAAACAATAGCGATTATTGTTTAATACGTAATTCAGGAGCCTAATCTTTTTTTCTTTAATTATCATTTAATAAAATTTAGATTATAATCTTTAATTAAAACTAAAAATATATAAAGCAAGATAGATTTATCCTTTGAAATGGAACAGGAAACAATCGAAAAATACAAAAAAGCAGGAAAGATAGCAGCAGAAGTCTTAGCTTATGGAAAAGAATTGATTAAAAAGGATGCTAAAGTTTTGGATGTTTGCAATAAGGTAGAAGAGAAAATATTTTCATTAGGAGCAAAGCCTGCTTTTCCTGCACAGATTTCAATGAATGATATTGCTGCTCATTATTGCCCTGAGGATGATGATGAAAGTGTTTTTTCTGATCAGCTTGTAAGTTTAGATGTTGGTGTTCATGTTGATGGTTATATTGGGGATAATGCCTGTTCAGTTGATTTAAGCGGAAATAATTCCGAGCTGGTTAAGGCTTCTGAGGAAGGTTTAAAGGCTGCTATTGAGAAAGTTAAAGTTGGCGTTAAGCTAAGCGAAATAGGAAAGGCAATTGAAGATACTATTAGTAGCTTTGGGTTTAAGCCGGTGAGGAATTTATCCGGGCATGGCCTTGATTCTTATAATATTCATTGCTCTCCTACAATACCTAATTTTGATTCAAAAGAAGATTCTATTTTGGAGAAAGGTGTAATTGCTATTGAGCCTTTTGCAACTAATGGAGTCGGATTAATACATGAAAAAGGAGACGCTTCTGTTTTTTCTTTAATTGGAAAAAAATCTGTTAGGATTGGTTTTGTCAGAAATATACAAAAAGAGATTGAAAAACTTAATGGTTTGCCATTTACAACGAGATGGTTAACTAAGAAGTTTTCTTCTGCACAGGTTAAATATGCTTTGAACCAATTCAAACAGTTAGAAATTCTCAAGGAATATCCTCCTTTGGTTGAGAAACAACAAGGATTAGTTAGCCAGGCTGAGAAGAGTTTGTTGGTGGATGAGGAGGTTGTGGTGCTGACAAAAAAATTGAATTAATTATCTCTATGATTTATATGCTGGCGTTTTATATTTATCTTTATCTAAAAACTCCATTCCTAAATCATTTGCAGGGGTAAATTTTAATAGAGCCACATTATTGGGTTCTTTTAATATACTCAAATTCTCGTCAAACATGACCACTTCAAGAGGCAATTTATTTATGCCTAAGTTTCTGGTGTAGCCTACCCATGTAATGTACCTGCGGGTTTCATCATCAGCGAGTTTAAGCCCATTAACTTTTTCCATTGAAAAAAGGACAGTATTACCACCATCCACAGGAGAAAGATCTACAAACGAGTTACGTTTTGCTATTTCTAATAACATTTCATAGGCACCTCCGCCATTTAGATATGTAATTAATGGGGGGACATCTTTGCTATATAATATCTTTTGGGGTACCTCTCCCATTGAAAACTTCAGTGAAAGGGTATATAAATCTCCTAAAACAGTATCTGGCTTCATATCAGATGATTGTGGGATATACAATGTCTTTCCATTAATTGTTTGAATGGGTACATTATCTGGAAGCAATATTTTGATGTCCTCATGATCTATAGAAGTGTCGGATATTGTTGGGTGATTAAATGCATCATCTATACTTATTAGTAGTGGAGTTCGATGTCTTGGATGACCTCTAATTCTAGACCGATTCCTTTTTGTGAGTCTTTGCCAAGTATAATTTGGAGTTACCATTTTATTCTGCCCTCCACATTTATATACTTTATATAAAATATAATTGCCTACTTTTAATCGTATATTTAAATATTTCGCAATTTCATCACAATAATTCAGAAACATCCATTAATTCTTCCTTTCCACTTCCCATATCTTTAATCTTAACTTTATTCTCCTTTAATTCATCAGGTCCTACAATAATAACTTTCTTTGCGTTGATTTTATTTGCATATTTGAATTGATTTCCTAAGTTTCTCTGCATTAAGTCAATCTCTACCTTGTATTTTTTCCTTAATTGAGCTGCAATTTCTATAGCTTTTTGGTTTACTTCATTATTAACAATAGCTATAAAATAATCTGGAGCTAAATCTATTTTTGGCAATAAATTCTTTTGTTTTAATAATAGGGATAGAGTTGCATAACCTATTCCAAAACCAGTAGCTGGTGTTGGCTCTCCTTTGAACATTTCAATCATTTTGTCGTATCTTCCACCTCCAGCCAATGCCCTGTACCTTTCGTTAATATCATATGCCTCGAAAACGATTCCTGTGTAATATGCTAACCCTCTTGCTGTTGATAAATCAATTCTTAGAAATTCCTTTTTATTTTTTAGCAGGTTTAATATTTGCTGTAATTCCTCTAAGCCTTGTTTTGCCAGATCATTATTGCAGTATTTTTTAATTTCATCTATATCTTTTATTTCTATAATGGTTTTTATTTTATTTATATTCTCTTCATTCACTTTTATTTTTTTTAATTCATCGTTGAATTCCTCCTCTGTGATTTTGTTTTTCTTGTCGATTATCCCGATTATTTCAAAAACCTCTTTTTCTTCAGTAAAATCTTTTAATAAACCTTCTAATAATTTTCTGTTATTTAATTTAATGAAGAAATCTTTTGAAGTTAAATCTAAAGCCAGGAAAGAATCTATTAATAAGGAAATAATTTCTGCATCTGCTTCTGGTTTATTTGATCCAAAAAGCTCTGTTCCGTATTGGTAGAATTCTCTCAACCTTCCTTGTTGTGGTCTTTCATATCTCCACATTCTGGTTAGATAATACCATTTAACTGGTCTTGCAAGCTCTTTTTGTTTTTCGATAAACATTCTTGCTGCAGGCACTGTAATATCAAACCTTAATCCAAAAGCTTCGTCTCCTTTTCTTTCTAATGTGAAAATCTGATTTTTAATTTCCTCTCCTTCTTTTTTTGTTAATAAAGCAAGAGTTTCAAAAGCAGGAGTTTCAATTTGTTTAAAGTTATAGTTTTCAGCCACTTCCATAAATTTTCTGAAGATTGATTTTCTTATTGCCATATCTTCAGGGTAGAAATCCATTGTTCCTGTTGGTCTTTGAAGTTGCTTTTTGAGCTCTTTTTCCAGCTTTTCTTTTACCTGTTTTACCTCTTTTGTTTCTGGTAATATTATCTTTTCTTCTTTGCCTAAAACTAATCTTCTGACAGCGTCTCTCACTGCTTCTGAGGTAGAGCTATATATATCTTTATCTACTAGCTTCTGAATCTCTTCTATTAGGCCTTTTGTAAGCCTTATTTGTAGTGTTTCCATTACCATAGTAATTGGATAGTAATGCTTTTATATATAAATCTTTTGTTTTTTAACCCATATTATAGCGGTAAAATTTAGATATATAACCGCCTTATTCTAAACTAATATGAAACTAAACTTTGATAAACTAAATGGTTTATTGCCCGCTGTTATTCAGGACTATAAAACAAATAAGGTATTGATGGTAGGTTTTATGAATAAAGAGGCTTATAAAAAAACCCTAGAGACAGGCAAGGTATGGTATTACAGCAGGACAAGAAAGAAATTATGGATGAAAGGAGAAACTTCAGGTAATGTGCAGATTGTTAAGGAGATATTAGTTGATTGTGATAATGATACTTTACTGATAAAGGTTGAGCAGAAAGGAAATGCCAGTTGTCATACTGGTTATAAAACATGTTTTTACAGAACTATAAATGGCAAGGTTGTTGATAAAAAAATCTTTGATCCAGGGGAGGTTTACAAAAAATGAAGATTAAGTTAGGAATACCAAAAGGAAGCCTACAGGAATCTACGGTTGAATTATTTAAGAAAGCAGGCTTTAATATAAGTGTAAGCGAGAGGAGTTATTTTCCTTCAATTGATGACGATGAAATAGAATGCATGTTGATTAGAGCTCAGGAAATGGCCAGATATGTGGAGGATGGTGTTCTGGATTTTGGACTTACAGGAATGGATTGGGTCTTGGAAAATAATGCTGATGTCGTTAAAGTTGCTGATCTTATTTATTCAAAAAGAGGTTTAGGAAAGGTCAAGTGGGTTTTGGCAGCTCCTGTTGACAGCGGAATAAAGTCAGTTAAGGATTTAGAGGGAAAAAGGATAGCAACAGAGGCTGTTAATCTGGCTAAAAGTTATCTTAAGAAGAATAAGGTTAATGCTGATGTTGAATTTTCATGGGGAGCTACAGAAGTTAAACCGCCAAAATTAGCAGATGCTATTATTGAGATTACTGAAACAGGCTCTTCTTTAATAGCTAATAATCTTAAGATAATTGATACAATAATGGAGTCAAATACTGTTCTTATTGCAAATAAGGAAGCATGGAAAGATGAAAAGAAAAGGAAGAAGATAGAGGAGATTGCTTTATTGTTAAATGGGGCAATAGAAGCAGAAGGAAAGGTTGGATTGATGATGAATGTCAAGAAAGGTGATTTAAAGAAAGTGCTGGGGATATTGCCTGCATTGCAAAAACCTACAATAGCAGAGTTGTCTGACAAAGAATGGGTTGATGTGAATACAATAATAGACGAGAAGGTTGTAAGAGAGATTATCCCTAAATTGAAGAAAGCAGGAGCGCAAGGAATTGTTGAATACCCTCTAAATAAGGTTATCACATGATACAAACAATCAATATAAAAGACAAAGAAAAGATAGATTTGATTAAAGAAAGGTCTAAAAAAAACTTTGAGTTAGCTTTGACGAGGGTTCTCCCTATAGTTAATGATATAAAAACATTAGGAGATAAGGCTTTATTTGAATATACAAAAAAATATGATTCTTTTGAAGTAACAAAGAATAATATTTTAGTCAGCAAAGAAGAGATTAAAAGAGCTTATTCTAAGGTTGATGAAAAAACAATTAAAGCAATAAAAGAGGCAAAAGAGAACATTGAAAAATATGCTAAGTTGCAGATGCCCAAAGAATGGTCTAAGGAGATTAATAAAGGGGTTAAGGTTGGACAATTGGTAAGACCTTTAGATTCTGTTGGGTGTTATGTACCGGGGGGAAATTTTCCATTGGTTTCTAGTGTTTTAATGACTGTAATTCCTGCTAAGGTTGCTGGTGTTAAGGAAGTTTTTGTTTTTAGTCCTCCTAAAGAGAATAACTGGGCTTTGTATGCTGCGTGTGATATTTGTGGCGTAGATAAAATCTATAGGATAGGAGGAGCACAAGCAATTGCTGCAATGGCTTATGGCACTGAAACTATCAAAAAGGTAGATAAGATAGTTGGTCCTGGCAATGTTTTTGTGACAGCAGCTAAGAAATTAGTATATGGTGATGTTGGAATTGATTTTTTAGCCGGTCCTTCTGAGATTTTAATATTGGCTGAATCTGGAAATGCTTGCTTTATTGCTGCTGATATGATAGCCCAGGCTGAGCATGATAGGTTGGCTAGTGCTATTTTAGTTACAACAAATGAGAAATTAGCAAAAGAAGTTGAGAAAAAGATTGAAAAACAATTAAAAGAATTAAAACCAGAAAGTTTTGCCTCAGAATCATTAAGAAGATATGGTGCAATTGTTTTATCTGATGATCTAGATTCAGCAATAGGGTTTGCAAATGATTTTGCACCAGAGCATCTGGAGATTATTGTCAAGGATAAAGAAAAAATAATAAAGAAATTGAATAATTTCGGAGCTTTGTTTATCGGTGAGTATAGCCCAGAAGCTGCTGGTGATTATTGCTCAGGCCCTAATCATGTTTTGCCAACCGGAGGAGTAGCAAAGTTTAGAAGCGGTTTATCTGTGATAGATTTTGTTAAGATACCTAGTGTGCAGGAGTTGACAAAAGACGGATTAAGATCATTAAAGAATGTTATAGTTACCTTAGCAGATAAAGAAGGTCTAATTGCTCACAAGAAAAGTGTTGAGAAAAGAGTTTAATTAGAATTAGAATATTTCTTAGGTATCATGTGTGGATAATTCCTGTGTACCCATAGTTTAAAGTCAGGATTCATACACTCCCATGTCATAGCCGTCACGAGTTCACTTGCTAGGTCTTGATAATTCTTCTCAGGACTCATCAGAGCTCTTGCAATCCTGATCCTGAAATCGATGGTCTTCTTGTAATGATCTATGTGTTTTTTAGAATCTTCATATTCTTTTCCCTGCACAAGTTCCATACCTTCTGAACATCTAATAGCAGCTCTTATGTAGTCTGAACAAGTAAGAAATCTAGCATGTTCCATTTCTGGCATGTACAACTGAAGCAACAGGAGAGCACGACTTGCTGAATTCTCTACATTTATAGCGCTTTCTAGATTACGGTTTTCCTTAAGTTCTGAGCCAGCCTCAAATGTTTCTTCTATTGCTTTAAGGAAATTGCCAACGTAGTCAGTTTCTTGTACTGTTGCATTTGCAGGAGGTTCTACATATTTTTTGTATAATAATTTTGCAGTTACGGGACCAATTGCTAAAACTACACAAGTTCCAACATTCAAACCAAATTTTGTGCTTGGCTTCATAGCATAATAAATAAACCTTTTTCTTTATATATTTTTGTGTATTGAATTACACACAAGAAAAGTGTTAAAAAAATTCAGAAAACCTTATATACATCTTCAATTTAGATTTTATAAAGGAGGTGTTTCATATGAAAAAGGAAGGTTCTGAGCAAAGTGATTTAGTAAAGATTGCTGGTGCTATTGGTGGGATGTTATTAGTTATAATTATAATGTTTATGGTGCTTGCAAAAGAGATGATGGTTACTGTACTGCCAACAATTGTCTGGGGTTTTGTTGTATTGGGGGTAGTGTTGGGGATTTTTGCATCCAGAAAAGAGAGGAAGAAATAATTATTTTTTTCTTTTTCTGATTAGAATTATGCTGCCTATTGTGCCTATTAAAAAAACTATTGGGGAGACTAAAAGTGCAATAATGAAAAATGCTGCATGAAGGAATTCAAGTAAATAATTTAGTGTTTGAATATTTTCAGTAATTACAGCCAGAGCATAGAAAAGATTATGCAGTACTGAGAAAACCAAAGGGCATATTGCAGAAGCACCCGTTAATATTAGAAATATTTTCAGCTTTTTTTCGAGTTTTGATTTTACAGCTAACACAATTAATGTAATTCCTAGTATTAAGAATATTAATCCTAATACAGCTACAAAAAGAAATAAAGTACGCTTTGGGTTAGGAATTATAAAAAATGCTAATAGGAGAATAAAGATTGCTATTAGGATATGTAATATTGTTATGATTGGTTTTTTAGGTTTCATTCTTCCCTGCCTAAATCTTTTCTTGCATAATACTTTCTTGCAGATTCAGGATAATAAATCCACCCAATTTTTCCCTCCGCATCAATTGATATTTTGTGAGAATAAAGTAAATAATCAATTATTACACAGAATGTCTGGTACATCATCTTTTTTGGTAGAGATTCCCATAACTTTCTTTTTTTGAACTCTCCATCGTGTTTTTTTATGAAATCTTCTACCATTAGCATTGTATCTAATCTAGGGTATCTAAGAATATTTTCTTTATCCATAAATATTGTTTCTGCCATGTTATATCAATAGATATAACAAATACTATATAAATTTTTCGTTTAATAGGATATTAATAACCACACTATAGCGGCTAAAATACCTTATATTCTATGTTTTTCCTGCTAAATACTAAGTTAGTTATATAAATGAAGGTGTATTCCTTATTAAAATGATTAAGCCCAGAAAAGCAATAGAGGAAATGGATGAATACAACCCTCCTTTAGAAGGAAGGAGAGGTTTGCTTAGATTGGACTTTAATGAGAATACTGTTGGTTGCTCTCCAAGGGTGTTAGAGGCTATAAATAATATAAAAGAAGAGGAGATAGCTGCTTATCCTGAATATAAGAAGTTTAAGACTAGATTGGCTAATTCTATTAAGGTAAAGCCAGAGCAGTTAATGGTTACAAATGCTACTGATGAAGCTATAATGATAATAATGCAGACATATATTGAGAAAGGTGATGAGATAATATTGCCTGTACCGACATTTGCCATGTTTAAGTTTTATGCTCAGATTGTTGATGCAAAGATAAAGGAGATTCTTTATACATCCAATTTAACATTTCCGACTAAAAAGGTATTGAACGGAATCAGTAAGAAAACAAAATTAGTGGTTTTGTGCAATCCAAATAACCCTACAGGAACATTAATCGAGAAAAAAGATATAGTAAAGATAGTTGAGAAGGCGCAGAAGAATGATGCTTTAGTTCTATTGGATGAAGCCTATTATCAATATTCCGGAGCTGAATGTTTGGATCTTATTGGTAAGTATGATAATCTGATAATAATAAGGACATTTTCCAAAGCATATGGTTTAGGTGGTTTAAGATTAGGATATATTGTTTCAAATGAAGAGATTATTAAGAATTTATTAAAGGTTGGTTCTCCGTATTCTGTCAATACGGTTGCAATGGTTGCTGCTTCAGTGGCTATTGAAGATATGGATTATGTTAAATGGTATGTAAATGAGGTAAAAAAGGCTAAAAGGATTATTTATGAAGAATTAAAAAAATTAAAGATTAAGACGTACCCAACAGCTGCTAATTTTTTAATTGCAAAGTTTCCTAAAAAAGCAGATGAAGTTGAAGAAAAATTGAAGGAGAGAGGAATTTTGGTAAGGAACAGAACTGCTTATCCATTATTAAGGGATTGTTTGAGAATTGGTATAGGAACTGTAAAACAAACAAGGCAGTTAGTTAATGCTTTGAAAGAGATACTAAAATGAACCAGGCTTTACTCTTTATATTATCACTGATTGGTTTATTAGCCCTTTATTGGGTTCTGATAGGCCAGTGGAAATGGAATAAGATGTTAAAAGAAGCACAGAAGAAAAATGAAAAAAAGGAAATCAAAGAATAAGATTAAAGCAATAATTTTTGATATAGACGGAGTTTTAATAGATGTAAGCCAATCTTATAGAATGGCTATTAAGAAAACAGCTGAGTTTTTTTTGGGAAGGATTTTAAGCATGGGTGATGTTGAGGAAGTTAAGAATAGAGGAATAAATGATGACTGCGATGCTGCTGAGTTACTGATTCAGGAGAATGGCGGAGATTTTAGAAAGTCAGTTATAATTAAGAAATTTCAGGAATATTACTTAGGCAGGAATTTTGATGGGTTAGTAAAAAATGAGAAATGTTTGATAAAAGAGAATGTGTTGAAAAAATTAAAGAAATATAAACTGGGTATTTTTACAGGAAGACCAAAAGAAGAGGCTGTTTATGGGCTAAAAAGATTTGGTATTTACAAATATTTTAATGCCCTTGTTGTTATGGAGAATGTTAAAGAAAAAAAGCCAAATCCAGAGGGTTTATTGAAGGTTATTAAAAAATTAAATGTTAAAAATAATGAAACAATTTATGTTGGTGATAATTTGGCGGATTTAAAGACAGCTAAAAATGCTGATGTTGGTTTTATTGGTGTCTGCCCTTCGGATATTAATAAGGCTTATCTGAAAACATTGTTAAAATCAGAAGGGGCAGAGATAGTTTTAAATAATGTTAATGATATTGTGAAGGTGATTAGATGTCCTTAAAAATTGTAAAACAATTTTTGGGACACGAAAAAATCAAAGATTTTTGGTGTCCCAGAAAAGCAAAGCTTTTCTGAGGACATTTAAAACAATGGTGTTTTAAATGATAACTAAAAGAAAAACAAAGGAAACTGAAATTATGGTTAAGCTGGATATTGAAGGTAGCGGTAGGAGTAAGATAGATACGGGAATAAGTTTTCTTAATCATATGCTGGAGTTGTTTGCTAAACATGGGACATTTGATTTGGAACTGAAAGGCAAAGGTGACTTAGAAGTTGACCAGCACCATCTAGTTGAGGATATAGGAATTGCATTAGGAGAGGCTTTTGACAAGATTTTGGGAGATAGGAAAGGGATTAACAGGGCAGGTTTTTTTGCAATGCCAATGGATGAAACGTTAGCTATATTTGCAATTGATATAGGGGGAAGACCATACCTGAAGTTTGATGTTAAGTTTAAGAAAGATAAAATTGGAGACCTAAATTCTGAACTTGTTTATGATTTTTTTGAGGCTTTTTCTAATAATTTAAAGTGCAATATACAAGTAAGAAGTTTTGATGCAAGAACAGACCACCATAATGCAGAAGCTATCTTTAAGGCTTTTGGAAGGGCTTTGAAGATGGCTGTTAGCAAGGATAAGAAGTTAAAGGATTTGATACCTAGCACTAAAGGAATAATATAAAAATGATAAGAGCGGTTTTATTTGACCTGGATGGGGTACTAGTAGACAGTTTAGAAGGCTGGTTTAAGCTATTTAATAAAACACTGAAACATTTTGATAGGGAGGAATTCACATTTGAGAAATTTGTAAAAGATGTATGGGGCGGGCCTATTGAGAGGGATGCAGAGAAATTCTTTGGAAAACCAGTAGATGATGTAATAAATTATTATTTTGATAATTTTGATGAATTGAAGAAAAAGCTTAAACTATTTCCTAATGTAAAGGAGACATTAAAGGAGTTAAAAAACAGAAATTTAAAGATTGGTTTAGTTACAAATACTCCTAAGAAGCAGCTCTATAAATTACTTGACAGCCTAAAGATAAAGGAATTTTTTGATGCTGTTGTTGGCGGTGATGAAGTTAAGAATGGTAAGCCAGCTCCTGATATGATTTTAGAGGCATGTAAAAGATTAGTTGTAAATCCAGGTGAAGTTGTCCTTGTTGGTGATACAAATGCAGATATATTATCATGTAAGAATGCCGGTTGTGGCTCAATAGGTTTCAGAATAAATGGTAATGAAAGAATTGATGATTTGAAGGAGCTATTAACTAAAATATGACCTTATTATTGCGGTTAAAATTAGATATATCAGCTCGTTTTCCTGAATTAAATTTCAGGGTGATATGAATGTCAGTTAAAAAAATAATTCCATGCCTGGATATGAAAAACGGAAGAGTGGTTAAAGGAGTTAAATTCATTAATATAAAGGATGCAGGAGATCCTTCAGAGTTAGCTAAAGAGTATATAAGACAAGGCGCTGATGAGCTTGTTATGCTGGATATATCTGCTTCTTTAGAGAAAAGAAAGACAATGATTGATGTTGTAAAGAAGGTTGCAGCTGTAACTACAATCCCGTTTACAGTTGGTGGTGGGATTAGAACAATAGAGGATATTGGAGATGTTTTAGGTGCAGGAGCAGATAAAGTAAGCATAAATACAGCAGCAGTTGAGAATCCAGATTTGATAAAAGAGGCTACAGATAAATTCGGAGAAAAGATAATTGTGGCTATAGATGTACAAAAAAACAAAGAAATGCCATCTGGTTATGAGGTTTTAATTTATGGTGGAGAAAAACCTACAGGGAAGGATGCGGTAGAATGGGCAAGGGAAGCTGTAGCTCTAGGAGCAATTGCTATATTGCCAACCTCAAAAGACAGGGATGGAACTAAAGACGGCTATGATTTGGAGATTACAAGAAAGATAAAAGAAGCTGTGAATGTTCCTGTGATAGCATCAGGCGGGGTAGGTAGTTTAAGGCATATACTGGATGGGTTGACAAAAGGAAAAGCAGATGCTGCTTTAGCTGCTTCGATATTCCACTTTAAAGAATATACTGTGAAGGATATTAAGGATTACCTGAAGAATAATGGTGTTGATGTTAGAGAGTAAGATTTTTAAAGAAATATGCAATTACATAGTATAAAATGTGGTATCATACAAATTTTTTCATACCCCCAAAGAAGTTTGGATATAGTACTGAAGAAAGCCAAACCAGAGAGAGTTCTTTTACTATTAGCGGTGAGGATAAGGTTAAAGAAAGCAATTTCAGTTTTAATGGGGAGAAGAAGGAATAAAAAGATTTAAATATCTACTTCTGGTTTATTGGTTATAAGATGATATTTCCAAGCATAGACTTAATGAACAGCAAAGCTGTTCAGCTTGTTCAGGGCAAGAGAGAGCAGAAGAAGATTGAGATAGAGAATATTTTAGGTTTAGCCAGGAAGTTTTCTAAATATAATATACAGGTTATTGATCTGGATGCTGCTATGGGAAGAGGAAATAATCTCAGGATTGTTAAGATATTATGCAGGCAGTTTAAATGCAGGGTAGGAGGAGGGATAAGAACATTGGACAGGGCAAAGGAGATTGTAAAAGCAGGGGCTAAAAAGATAATTATTGGCTCAGCTGTTTTTAAGGATGGCGAGATTGATATTTTATTTCTGAAAAAATTGAATAAATTTATCGGAAAGGATAAAATAATAATTGCTATTGACAGTAAAAATGGTAAGGTTGTTATTAAAGGATGGAAAAAATCTACGGGCAAGGATCCTTTGAAGATTGTTAAGGAGCTAGAGCCTTATTGTTCTGAATTTCTCTATACTTATGTAGATAAAGAAGGGATGATGCAGGGCACTGATTTTTCTACTCTGCGCAAATTGAAGCAGATTACTTCAAATGAGATAACAGCTGCTGGCGGGATTTCTTCTATGGATGAAATAAACAGATTAGAAAGATTAGGGGTTAATTCTGTTTTGGGAATGGCTTTGTATACAGGTAAAATTAAGCTAAGTTAGTTTTGTTACTACTTGATAGATGTTATAAATAGAAAGGTTTATATAGGAGTTATGTTTGGTCATTTGATATGGATAAACCTAAAGTAAGCAGAGCAACAAGATATTATGATAATCTCCATAAGGTTGTGCCAGTTTTAAATGTTGTTGCATTACCTCTAAAACCTGGAGATATGGATGCTATTGAGAATCTTGCTATAAGTATTACTCATAGGAAAAGAAGAGAGGGTGATGTAAATGAAGACCTTAACCTTGATGATTCAGTACTATCCTCACTAATATACCATGCTAATGAACGTTACATTAATTAGGTTGTCTTTGTACTGAAAGATAAAAGCTGATTCTAGTGTTTATTTCTCAACCAAGGCAATACTTTATAAGCCACTAAACCGCATATTATAACAATTATCCAAAAAATATATGCGCTTATTTTACCCATTACAAAAAGAATTAAATCTAGAATAATTAATAATATAAAAAAAATTCCTATTAATTTTATGGTTTGTTTTCGCATTTATTGCAGAGATCCTTTTTCTTCTTTGAAGGCTCTATCCCGAAAAGGAAATGGGATATTTTATACCCAAAGCCTTCTAAAGGGACACCGCATTTTTTACATTTCTTTTTCATTCTGACTCACCCAATAATTGTTCCGTTTAAAATCAAAAAACTGATGCATATAGCTACCATAATAAAATAGACAGCCTTGTTCCAGTTATAAACCTTTTTTCCATCAAACATTGCGAAGGGTATCATATTGAATAAGGCCAGCCATGTGTTAATCATAAAGCCGTATTTGGCAATTAAGAATAATGTTCCTGTGACAGGGATTAACAGTAAAGAAAGGAATATTGTGGCTACTGCTAAATTAGCTATTGCTCCTGCTGCAGATATTTTTCCATTCCTTCTTCTTCCAACTGGCCCAGCTATCATTACTGCTCCTGGAGCAGCTATAATAAAGCCGAAAAAGGACATTATCACTGCTAGTATTAACATTTTGTCCCATGCCCTGAATTCTGCATGACAGCCGTATTTTTGTGCTAAGATTTTATGAGCCATTTCGTGGGCTATAAAGCCCAGGCCAACGCTTAAAGAAGCTATTGTAAAGTATGTTATGAAGTCTAAGGAGAATATTGAGCCTCCCAATAAAATAGCAAATGCTAATGAAATAGCAACCCATGCTTTGATTAAGTCAATAAGCTCTGTTCTACTTGTTGATACATTTCCCAGCATTATCTGGTCTGAAGGGTTTATTAGTTTCATCTTCCCTGTCTCCTCATCTTTGCAATTAATCTTTCTAATGTGTCTATCTTTTTCATTAATTCTAATTTTTCCTTGTCTTGTTCTTGTAATTGGTTAGCAAATCTAGTTAATTCAAAATCTTCCTTTTTAATGTTCTTGCTTATTTCTGCGAATTTGTTTATCTCTCCTGACACGTTTTTTATTTGATTTAATATATTTGCTGTCTGTTCCTTTAATTTATTGTACTCATTCAGGTCATTTTTTAATTTTTCGGAATAAAGCTTTAGTTCTTTACTTAACTCTTCTTCAAATTTTTCCAGAAGATTTTTTTGGGTTTGCGCTTTTAATAATCTAAAATCATAAACCTCTTTTTTTAAGCTTTCTTTTGATTCGTTAATAATGTTAAGGTTATCTCTGAAATTTGTTAAAAATTCCTTTTGATTGCCTTTTATTTCATTTAATTCTTTGTTTAATGTTGTAAGTTCTTGTTTTAAGGAATTAACCTGGGCAGAATGGTCTTCTACCTTTTTATTGGTTTCATCTATCAGTTCTTTAATCTGCATCAGGTCTTTTATTTTTTGTAGCATATTAAGAGGGATAAAGAACTAGTATAAATATTATACGTCTACAAAGACCCTGTGCTTCTCGCTGCCTGAAATCTCCTTTAATATTCTCCTGATTATTGCTTTCTCGGGATCCGGCATTAGTTTTACTCTCTTTTTAATATCATTAAAGTTTTCAAATAGCTTTTCCTTTCTTGCATCCAGTATCTCCCACATGTGTTTCTTTCCTAAGCCCGGGAGTAATTCTAACTGGTGCATTCTTGTACTTAAAGGCCGAGCTTTATTGAAAAAGTCCACAAATCTTTTTTCGTCCTTTTTTACAATATCTTTTATAACTAACTCTAATTCTGCTTTTGCTGTCTGTGTCAGTTTATCCGGCATTAACCTGCCTATAATGTGGTGTATCTTATCCCTTTTACCCTCCCCTATATAGACTTCCTCGTAAGGTTGCAGGTGGATTTCTTTTTTCGGAACTAGTTCTAATAAAATAAACCTTTGCTTGCCTATAGCCTGGGCTACCGGAGTCTTCATGTACATTGGCCTTTCGTCAAATGGATAGCCATTTGGCAAAAAGTCCAGTACAATTACTGTTTCCTCCTTAGCTTTGGTTCTGCCTAAGCTTTCTGATATTTCTTCTGCCATCTTAACCCATAACCACCCTCTTATGTAATTTTTAAACTTTGTTATTTATAAATATTTTGTTGTCAAACAAGGAAAAAAGAAAAATCACTTCTCCGCTATAAATTTACTTATTGTTTCCACTATCTTTTTCAGGTTTTCGTTATTAACTGTGATTGTATAACCCTGAAGTACTGTTTTTAACTCATCTACAGTTTTAGGTAATATGTCTATTATTTTTATTATATGCTCTTGTTTAAGGCGGGGTACTTTTAAAGCCTCTATTTTTTTGGATAATTCTTCTAAATTTTTAGGAATATCAAAATGTTGTAAATATTCTTCTGTTCTTGCGGCCCTGAAGTTTAGCTCTTTGTCTCTCTTTTTTATCTTTTCTAGCTCTTGTTTTAATTCTAACATGCTTATTGGTTTTTCTGATATTATTTCTGTTGCCATTTTTATACCTTTTTGAGATGAACAGGATGTACTATTAAAGTTTTTTGTTTACCTCCGTTAGTAATTAAGACTTCGTAGCATTTTCCTTTCTTTGCTTTTATAGTGCCTGTTTTTCCATAAAACATAGGGTGATAAATCCCTTTATGAAAGGCAGATTCTAATGTTAGTGTTACCGTGTCTCCTGCTTTAAGGGTCTGTAAATACCTTCTTAAGGATAGTTTTCCTTTTTCTCTTTTATGCTTTTTGAATAAGCTTCTGCTCTTTCTTCTTAATCCGCCTGTCTTTTTCATACTGTTGAGGATTTTTAACCTATATAAAAAACTTTGTTTTTTATATTCTCAAATGTTCCCTATTTGAGTTAACCACAAATTTTTAGAAATAAATTCCTAAAGCCTTTGTTTTTGCTTGCTTAAACGTAAAGTTTATATATAACCTTTGTTTTGTACTTTTAATCACCACCTTATGCTTATAGTTTAGATATACAAATTCTAAACATTCTAAAATAAAAAATCATTTACAGAAGGTTATGTACTTGATACTGCTATCAAGTATAGTTGGTTTAGTAACTCTGCTAATTCAATGCGACCAATTATTATCAATTCCCGTTGATCCTGCGGGAGGTTGCTGCTATTAGGGTTCGATTAAGCCATGCATGTCTTCTAGCAATAGAGGCAGACTGCTCAGTAACACGTCGATAATCTGCCCTTAGGTCTGGGATAACCTTGGGAAACTGAGGATAATACCGGATAGAGGTTTAATTCTGGAATGAATTTTCCTTCAAAAGCGATGCCTAAGGATGAGTCGGCGGCCGATTAGGTTGTTGGTGGTGTAAAGGTTCAGGAAGGGAGTAATTCACTTCGTGAATTACACGACCACCAAGCCAAAGATCGGTAGGGGTCTTGAGAGAGATAGCCCCGAGAAGGGCACTGAGATACTGGCCCTAGCCCCACGGGGTGCAGCAGGCGCGAAACCTTTACAATGTACGCAAGTGCGATAAGGGAACCCTGAGTGCTTTGCTTTTGCAAGGCTTTTGTTAAGAGTAAAGATCTTAAAGAATAAGTGGTGGGCAAGACTGGTGCCAGCCGCCGCGGTAACACCAGCTCCACGAGTGGCAATCATAATTATTGGGTCTAAAGCGTCCGTAGCCGGTTTGATAAGTCTCTTGTGAAATCATTGAGCTTAACTTAATGGTGTGCTTGAGATACTGTTGAACTAGGGACTGGGAGGAGTCAGAAGTATTTCTAGGGGAGCGGTAAAATGCTATAATCCTAGAAAGACTACCTGTGGCGAAAGCGTCTGACTAGAACAGATTCGACGGTGAGGGACGAAAGCTAAGGGAGCAATCCGGATTAGATACGAGGAGTCATGTCTGATTCTTGGAATGAGCTTGTAAATTGTTCCATCAAGACTATTATAAGCTTAGGGATAGAATCACTATATGATGATTCACTCGCTAACTACCCGAGTAGTCTTAGCTATAAACGCTGCGAGCTAGGTGTTGCGTATTCTTCGTGAATACGTGGTATCGTAGTGAAGACGTTAAGCTCGCCACCTGGGGAGTATGGTCGCAAGACTGAATACAGATAAAGAATTTTCTTTTCTGACAGTAGACTTAAAGGAATTGGCGGGGGAGCACCACAAGGGGTGCGGCGTGCGGTTTAATCTAACTCAACGCAGAGAATCTCACCAGAGGCGACGGCAGGATGAAGGTCAGTCCAAAGGGCTTACCCAACGAGCCGAGAGGTAGTGCATGGCCGTCGTCAGCTCGTGCCGTAAGGTGTCCTGTTATTGGTATTTTGCGTTATTCCTATGAGCAGTGATTAGGAAAGTTAAGAATACCAGCAGAGAGTCAGGCAACGAGCGAGACCTGTACTTACAATTGCTAACGAGCAGTTATGTGATCGAGCACATTGTAGGAACTGCTCTCGAAAGGGAGAGGAAGGTGCAGGCTACGGTAGGTCTGTATGCTCCGAATCCTCTGGGCTACACGCGCGCAACAATGGTAGTGACAATAGGATGCAACTCCGAAAGGAGAAGCTAATCCCCGAAACACTATCCTAGTCCAGATTGTGGGTTGTAATTCACCCACATGACGTTGGAATCCCTAGTAATCAGAATTCAAAATATTCTGGTGAATATGTCCCTGCTCCTTGCACACACCGCCCGTCAAACCACCCGAGTAGGGTCTAGATGAGGTCTTATTTTTAATAAGTTCGAATCTAGGCTTTGCGAGGAGGGTTAAGTCGTCACAAGGTAGCCGTAGGGGAACCTGCGGCTGGATCACCTCCTTTTTCATTTTCCTATAGAGTTGCTAAACCTATTTTTATTTTCATAATGACAAATGTTTAGCTTCGCTAAACATTTTTAACCTCCCAACTATAGCTTTCACAAGTGCGTGTCCCACCCCGACGGGAAAAAGCTTTGGCTGAAAGAACTAAGTGGACATTCATAATGGGCCTGTAGTTCAGCCGAAGAACGCTGCCCTTGCATTGTTACCAAACAAAAAGTAAGGCAGAGGTCCTGGGTTCAAAACATCTCTTCAATGAAGGATGTGAATTTCCCAGCGGGTCCATTTTCATTTATGTTCATTTATTCAAAAAAATGAACGCCATGGGTAATAAATTTTATCTGTGGTATGGGTTGATATTAATGAGACCATGCATAGAGTGGAGACGCTATTAGGTGGATGACTTGGCTTAAGATGCTGATGAAGGGTGTGACAAGCTACAGAATGCCCCGGCTAGACGCACGTAGTCTTTGAACTGGGGATTCCTGAATGCGACTTCAGCATTAAATCCGTAAGGATGGGGAACGCAGGGAATTGAAACATCTTAGTACCTGCAGGAGAAAAAATCAATTGAGATTCTGTTAGTAAGAGCGACTGAAAGCAGAATAAGGCAAACCGAATTCTTTTTTGAAAGAGAAAGAAGATGTGGTGTTACAGACCATCTTTATCCTCTCTTGGGAACTCGAAGTCTTCTGAAAAGAAGCACTTTAGAGTGTGACAGTCACGTAGAGGTAACTGAGAAGGATTTTGGTGGTATCTTGATTACTGTCTATTGGATATTAGGCAGGAATATGGGAGGCATCAATTTCCAACCTTAAATACATCTTAAGTCCGATAGATTATCAGTACAGTGATGGAAGGTTGAAAAGAACCCATGACAGGAAGTCAAAAGAGCCTGAAACCTGATAGCTATGGATCGATACGGCGAAAGTTGTATCGTACGTTTTGAATAACGTGCCAGGAAGTATATCTGAGTGGCGAGGCTAAATAAAATGAAGCCAAAGCGAAAGCGATTGCTCGTAGCTTGCAATGAGCAGGATATGAAAGTGTCTTTAGTCACTTGGATATGACCCGAAGCCAGACGATCTAGCCTGAGGTAAGATGAAGCGGAGGTAAAACTCCGCGAAGGTCTGCAACTCTGCTATGGACAAGTGCTATCCTAACCTCTGGCTAGGGGTAATAAGCCAATCGAGTCTGGCGATAGCTGGTTCCTACCGAAGTTGGCCGCAGTCAAATTCTGATTGAGGGTGCTGGAATTTTAGAGCTACGGATCTCGAATTTAGGACCTGAAAGGGTTCGGTTCTTTGTCCAACTCCGAATGTTCCAGCCTCGAAGAGATTAGAGGACGGGTAGCCGGCATAAAGTTGGTTACCGAGAGGGGAACAACCCAGACTGTAGTTAAGGTCCCAAAATACTGACTAAGTATTAACGGTTGAAGAGTGTCAATAACCAGAGACAGCGAGGAGGTTGGCTCAGAAGCAGCCATCCTTTAAAAAGTGCGTAACAGCTTACTTGTCAAGGTTATTGGCCTCTAAAATGGACGGGGTTAAGTTAGTTACCGATACTACAGGTCACTATTGTGAATGGTAGGTAGGTATTCTATAGGGGAAGAAGTATTTTCGTGAGAAAATATAGACCTTATAGAAAAAAGAATCCTGGTGGTAGTAGGATCTTAGCAGCTTGAGAATAGCTGTCACCGAAAGGGCCATGGTTCCTTGACAATGTCGATCAGTCAAGGGTTAGTTAGTCCTAACCAAGTTCGTAAATCGAACAATGGGAAAGGGAAAAAGGTTAATATTCCTTTACTACTTAGGTATTTGTGGTAACACAAGTCTTGTTTCTGACGCTTGGGGATAGATCAACACAATTTTTTGTGTTAACTGCAATAAATCAGGGGAGTATCGTAATGATGAGAACCTGATTAAATGCAGGAATAGTACCTCGTATGAGGTATTTGGTTGATTTCTCGAGCTCTTAAAAAAGGAACAAGAATAAATCTTAAGTAACTCTACATAGAACCAGCACAGGTGTCCCTAGGTGAGAAGCCTAAGGTGTGAAGAGGTAAACTAGATAAGGGAACTCGACAAATTAGCCCCGTACCTTTGGTATAAGGGGTCCCTGTGGTTGTTAATTTATGTTAGCAATTGCAGGGTGCAATTACAGAGAGGGTCCGACTGTTTAACAAAAACTTAGCCTTCTGCTAACCTGTAAAGGCTTGTATAGAAGGTGACGTCTGCCCAGTGCCTGTACTTTAAACTCCTGTCCAAGGGAGCTAAGAACAGGTAAACGGCGGGGGTAACTATAACTCTCTTAAGGTAGCGAAATGCCTTGCCGTTTGATTGACGGCCCGCATGAATGGCGCAACGAGGCCCTCATTGTCCTTAACTAGAACTCTCCGAACTCTCCATTCTGGTGTGAAGGCCAGAGATCTTCAGTGGGACGTGAAGACCCCATGAAACTTTACTGTAGGTTGTTGTTGCAATGTGAGTTTTGTTGCATAGTGTAGGTGGGAGTCGCTAAAGCAGAACTTTCGGGTTGTGTGTAGACGCCAATGTAACACCACTTTTCAAGATTTACGTTGCTAACTTCGCAAGAAGGACATCAACAGTTGGACAGTTTGGCTGGGGTGGCACACTGTTGAAAAGATATTTGGCATTTTATGCCATACTTTACATCAACAGTGCCCAACGGTTGGCTCAACTCGGTCAGAAATCGAGTGTAGAATGCAAGGGTAAAAGCCAGCCTGACTGAATTTATGACGTAAGTAAATTCAGGATAGAAATATTGGCCTAGCGAACCTCTATGTCCTCCTTGATGGGGGCTAGAGATGACTGAAAAGTTACTCTGGGGATAACAGAGTGGTCTCGCCTGAGAGCTCATAGTTAGCAGAAGCTTTTTTCTGCTACGAGTTTATCGACGGCGAGTCTTGCTACATCGATGTCGGCTCTTCCTATCCTGGCTGTGCAGAAGTCTACCGAGTGAAACGAGCGTAGGCATCAGTAACTCGGTAGTTACTGTAGGCAGCCAAGGGTGTGGGTGTTCACCAATTAAAAGGGATCGTGAGCTGGGTTCACAACGCTGTGAGGCAGTTGGTTTAATATCTACTGGAGATGTTGATATCTGAAGGGAAGAATCCTCTAGTACGAGAGGAACGAGGATTCGGAGCCTCTGGTGGACCTGTTATCTAACAAGGTATGCAGGGCAGCTACGCTCTATTTGGATAAGTGCTGAAAGCATCTAAGCACGAAGCCATCCTTGAAAAGAGATATCTTAGAACTCCCATAAAACATGGGTTTAATGGAATTGGTGTGTAAGTACCAAGCTTCGGCGAGGTATTCAGCATGCAATTTCCAACAGTTCATAACTCTATGCATGGTTTATCATTTTATTTTTTCTTTGATTGTATTCTCATAAATAATTTTTTAGATAGTGTGAGCTATATTCTTTAAAACAAAAAATAATAATTTGGTTGTTGTGAATCCTTCTATACCTTGGTTGCTTCTTTTTGTGTTTTGGAGGACATAGAGGTTATTGCCACCCCAGCCAATAGTTTTTTAAATTAGTTATTGTTCTTTTAAGATATGGCAAGAAATTATAAGAAATATGTTGTATACCAAAAAGGATACGAGTTGGCTATAGAATTATATAAGATTACAAATAAATTTCCAGCTCACGAACAGAATAATTTAATTGAACAGATAAGAAGAGCGGCAACGTCTATCCCGGTAAATATAGCAGAAGGTAGTGCTAAAAAATCACCGAAAGAATTTTTATACTTTCTGAATGTTGCTTATGGCTCTGCAAAAGAGCTAGCAGTTTTAATAGACTTATCGAAAGATGTGGGTTACATCAAGGAGGACATTTATAAAAAGATTTCTGACCAGATTGATAATTTTAATAAAAAATTATTTTTATTTATTCGACATATTGAAAAAGAGCATTGTGGAAAATCCAGCTTTTTTCAAAAATACAAAGAAAGAATAGAGAAAGAGAGTAATAATGATTAAAAAATGAAGACCTTAGTATGTCTCGGCATCGAAAGCACTGCTCATACTTTTGGTATAGGTGTTATTGACTATAAAGGCAAGATTTTAGCTAATGTTAAAGACAGTTATACAACGGATAAAGGAGGGATTCATCCGACCGAAGCTAAATTACATCATGTTAAGGTTGCTGATCAAGTAATTTATGATGCTCTTGATTTTGCCGGTATTTCTTTAAAGGATATTGATTTAGTTAGTTTTTCTCAGGGCCCTGGTTTAGCTCCATGTCTTGTTGTTGGTATGGAGAAGGCAAAAGAGATTGCTTTAAAGATTAAGAAACCGATAATCGGGGTTAATCATTGTATTGCACATTTAGAGATTGGCAGGTTATTGACTAAATGTAAAGATCCTGTTTTACTTTATGTTTCCGGTGCGAATACACAAGTAATTGCTTATGATGGCGGTAAATACAGAATTTTCGGAGAAACTTTGGATAATGGAGTTGGGAATTTTTTAGATGGTTTTGCCCGTTATTTAGGATTAGGTTTTCCTGGTGGACCTAAGGTTTATGAATTGGCACTTAAAGGAAAGAATTATATTGAATTGCCTTATGTTGTAAAAGGAATGGATGTTAGTTTTGGAGGTATACAAACTAATCTTAAGCAGAAGGTTGATTCTGGAAAATATAAAGTTGAGGATTTATGTTTTTCATGCCAGGAAACTGTATTTGCAATGTTGGTTGAGGTTGCTGAAAGAGCAATGGCACATTGTGAAAAAGATGAATTATTATTAGGAGGAGGAGTTGCCTGTAATTTAAGGCTGCAGGAGATGTGCAAGAGGATGTGTTCTGAGAGAGATGGTAAATGTTTTATTCCTCCGAATAATGTTTTAATTGATAATGGGATTATGATTGGTTGGGAAGGTATTATTGAATATAAAAGTCGTGGTGGTGATGATATTAAAAAGATAGATATAAGGCCTTATGAAAGGACGGATGATGTTAAGGTAAAGTGGCGTTAAAATTATTTTAAAGAATCCTTATATCTCTCCATCTGTTCCGGAGTTAATTTTGAAGTAATTGCCCCGCAATCCCTGCATACCAGTTCATCTCTTGAATTGCTATAGAAAACATTATCAGAAGAACATTCGGGGCAGGATTTTAATTGTGATAAATCTACTTTTATTTCTTTTGTTTTTTGTTTTTTTGTAATTTTTTTCTTTCTTGTTACTACTCTTTTCCCAGATTTTTTCTTTGCCATATAGAAATCGAAGTTTTTTGTTTTATTTAAAAAACTTATGTTTTTTAAATCCCTCAAATGCTTTGCATTTGAGTTATTTATAAAGATTATGTTTTTATTCTAACAGCTTAGCTTTTGAGAATTTTCTTCAAAATCCTCTCTTTTCCTTTCCAAACTAAAACTTCCTTAAGAACATCTTTTATGTGCTCTACAGGGATTATTTTTATCTTCTTTAGTTTATCCGGGTCTATTATTATGTCTTTCATGTTTGATTTTGGTACAATTACTCTTTTAATGCCTGCTTCAATTACTGCCTCTACTTTTGAGGATACTCCACCTATTGGTAAGACATCTCCTCTTACTGATAAAGAGCCGGTCATTGCTGTGTCTTGTCTTACCGGAATGTTTTTGAAAGCCGATATTACAGAAGTTGCCACAGCAATAGAAGCTGAGTCTCCTTCTACGCCTTCGTAGGTTTGCAGGAATTGAACATAAATGTCGTATTTTTCCTTTAAGTCTTCTCCAAAGTATTTTTTGACTATTGCAGAAACATTTTTTACAGCTTCTTTTGCAATCTCTCCCAACTTTCCTGTTGCTATTATTTCTTTTTCTTTTCCTCCTGGCGTAACCTGAGATTCTATTGGCAGGATTATTCCTGAATAAGCATCTTCTCCTCCTATAACTGCTAAGCCATTAACTCTTCCTATCTTCTTTCCTTCTGTTACAATAACCTCATATTCTTTCTTTCTCTCAATATATTTATCTGCCAATTGTTTTTCTAATGTTCTGGCTATTTTCTTTGCTTCTACAATATGTTTTTTTTCTACTAATTTCGAATTCTGCTCTTTTGCCAAGTCTCCTGCTGCTCTTATTAAGCCTCCAAGCTCCCTTAATCTTAAGGTTAAATGGCCCTTCCTGTTTGCCATCTTTCTTGCTTCCTCTATCATTTCATTAATTGCTTCTTTGGAGAAATGGGGAATTTTTTTATCCTTAACAACTTCCTGCGCGACAAATATTGCAATTTTTTTTCTGTTTTCTTCATTGTCAGGCATTGTGTCATTCATATAAATTTCATAGCCATAGCCTCTTATTCTTGATCTTAAAGCAGGATGCATGTTTTTTACTGTTTCAAGATTGCCAGCTGCTACTAAAATAAAATCACACGGTACGGGTTCTGTTCTTACCATTGCTCCTGCGCTTCTTTCTGACTGGCCTGTTATTGCAAATTTCTTTTCCTGTAATGATGAAAGCAGTTCCTGTTGTGTATGGGGTTGTAGAGTTGCTATTTCATCTACAAATAAAACTCCTAGATGGGATTTGTGGATCATCCCTGCAACTACCCTTTCATGGGCTGGTGTGCCTAGGCCTCCGGATTGGAACGGATCGTGAAGCACATCGCCGAGAAGTGCACCAGCATGTGCTCCTGTTGCATCATTAAACGGCGCTTGTTTTTTTCTGAAATTGTCTACTATAAGTTTGGGAATTCTTACCTGAGGAGCATTCATTCTTTTTCCAACATTGAGGAATATTACAAAAGCTCCTAAGAAAACCATTCCTCCAAGAAAGAATGCTGCAAACATTATATCTGAGTTGTAATACTTTCTTGCCCACCAAGGAGCGATCATTGCAATAATAACTAAGATGAATAAGAAGATATTTTGGTTTTTGAACATGCCCATTGATTGTATTTTTGATTTTGCTACTAGGTCTCTGCCTTGACCTGCCGGGACGGTTCTTATCAATGGAGCATTTTCATCATTTGGGTTAGGGAAGGATAAGGTATCGGTTAATTTTTCTTTTGGAAGCAATTCTGCTAAGCCCATTCCTAACATGGATTTTCCAGTGCCAGGAGAGCCAATTAAAAGAACATGTCTTCTTTGCTGGGCTGATTTTTTCATTACCTCAACAGCTGCATCCTGGCCAATAACCTGGTCAATTATGTTTTTTGATACTTTTATGTCTGCTGTTGATTTAAAATTAAGTTTTGGCATATATATTATGGAACATATAAGTGTTTTTAAAGGTTTTGTTTAACTCTTCTTCAGGGGGTATGAAAGAAAGAACTCTGCTTAAGATAGCTATAGTAAGTTCCTTAGTTGGTGTTTTTTTGCTTTATATTATTTCTGATAATATTACATTGGACGAGAGCAGTATAGGCAGGATTGAGGAAGAGGAGATTGGAAATGATGTCAAAGTTAAAGGTGTTGTCAAAGATGTGTTTAATGGCGAGAAGATTAGTATAATTACAATAACACAGCCTGAGGAGATGAAGATTATTTTGTATGATAATGTCAGCGTTTATGAGGGAGACTATATAGAGGTTATTGGTGAGATTGATGAATATAACGGAGAAAGAGAGGTGATAGGAAACAGGGTGAGAAGAATAGAATGATGTTTTTGGATTTTATAATTGCTATTTTAATCGGGTGTTTAGCAGGGATTATTACAGGCTTAACTCCTGGAATTCATGTAAACCTAATTTCTGTTTTACTGGTTAGCGCATCTGGTTATTTATTGGGCATAACCAATCCTGTAAGTTTAGCTGTTTTTATTATTTCGATGGCTGTTACCCACACTTTTCTGGATTCAATACCATCTATATTTTTAGGAGCTCCTGATGCTGATATGGCTTTAGGAGTTTTACCTGGGCATAGAATGCTTTTAGAAGGCAAAGGTTATGAGGCTGTGAAGTTAACAGTGATAGGAAGTTTATTGGCCTTAATTGCTACTTTAATCTTAATCCCTTTTATGATTCCTTTTGTCCCTAAGATTTATTCTTTTGTCCAGCCTTATATGGGGTATATTTTAATTTTTGTTGTTGTTTATATGATTTTGAAAGAGAAAAAACTTAATAAGATTTTTTGGGGAAGTTTTGTATTTTTTATTTCAGGGATTTTAGGCATAATTGTTTTAGGATGGGAGAATTTAAAGCAGCCATTGTTTCCTTTATTGTCAGGGTTGTTTGGTATAAGTGCTTTGGTTGTTTCTTTGATGCAGAATGCAGAAATTCCGAAACAGCACATTACAGAAAGTATTAAGGTTGGTTTTCTTGACAAAGTTAAAGCAATTTGTGCTGCTGTTTTTTCCGGAAGTCTGACAGGTATAATGCCTGGCTTAGGGGCTGCACAAGCTGCTATATTAGCTATGCAGATAGTTGGGGATATTGGAGTATATGCGTTTATGATTTTAATTGGAGGGATAAATACGGTTAATTTTACATTTAGTTTAGTTACCTTTTATACATTGCAGAAGGCAAGGAATGGGGCAGTTGTTGCTATTCTGGAAATTATTAAGAGGATTAGTTTAGAGGAGTTATTGGTATTCTTATTTGCTGCTTTAATTGCAGGTTGTATTGCTACTTTATTGGCTTTATTTTTTGCAAGGGTTTTTTCTAAGCTTATAGTTAAGGTGAATTATAAGATACTATGTATTGGGATTATTTCTTTTATTACATTAATGGCGATTTATTTTTCTGGCATTATTGGATTGTTGATTTTAGTTACTTCAACTGCTGTTGGGATTATCCCTGCTTTAATAGGTGTTAAAAGGAGCAATGCGATGGGGTGTTTACTTTTGCCTGTGATTTTGTTTTTTGTTTTATAGGAAGGTTTTTATATTTTGTTTTTTTATTAATATATTATGATAGGTTCGTTTTTGGGTAGGATATTTTTTCTAATCCTGGCTGTTATTATGATAGCTATTGGAGCAGTGCTTACTATTACATTAGTATTTGCTTTTATAGGTATTCCTCTTTTAATAATTGGGATAATACTTTTATTGATTAGTATATTTTCTTTGGTATTTGGAACTTTTGGGGATTTATTGGATTTATTAAAAAAGCCATTTATAAGAAAACCATATATAAAGAAGGAGAAGAAAAAGGAGAAAGAAAAGGTTATAGAGGTTGAAGAAGAAGGGGGAGTTTATAGAGCAAAAACATAAAGTCTTTGGAAATAAAGCATTTCCAAACCCTTTATTTTTTTTCCAAAAAACATAAAGCTTTTAAATTAAAGGTTAATTCTGAGATTTACTATGGAAGGGATAATTAAAAACTTCAGAAGAGGAAGAAAGACACAGACAACTAACCAGATGGTTGTTTATATTAATGAGGTAAATACTAAAGAGAAAGCATCTAAATTAGTTGGTAAATCGGTTGTATGGAAAAGCCCTGCTGGGAAGGAGATTAAAGGTAAGGTAAGATCTGCTCATGGCAATAAAGGGGCAATAAGAGTTCTTTTTGAGAGGGGAATGCCTGGGCAGGCTATTGGGGATAAAGTTAGTATTGCTTAATCATTTTGTTAATTCTAAAATAAAATTAGAGCCAAGATTATATTCTTCAATTTTAATTTCTTTATCTGGGAATAGTTCTCTCACATCTTTGATTATGTTTTTATTTTTATCCCAGCTTTTATTCCATCTCAATAAAGGCATTATTAAATTTAATGGTTTGAGGTTGAATAACTTGCCTTCCAGCATTACCAGTTTTTTTCCTTTTTTTAATGAGGTTACTGCATTTTTTAATGCTGCTTTGTGGGTGGGTATTGAGGAGAAGCCTAATGTTGAGATAATTGCATCGAAACTGTTTTTTGGCAGCTTTATGTTTGCTGCATCTGCTCTTATTAGCTTTATATTATTGTAGCTCTTTTTTTTAATTAGTTTTTTTGCTATTTTTAGCATATCTTCTGTATAATCTATTGCTGTTATTTCCCCTTTTTTTCCTATTAATCTTTCTATAAGTTTGAAATTCAGACCTGTTCCGCAGGCTATGTCTAATACTTTATAACCTGGTTTAAGATTTAGTTTGTTTATTGCTTTTTTTCTTGGATTTAGGAGAGAAATAGTGGAGAAAAAATTATAAATTAAGGGTGATTTTGCGTAATAAGAATAGGATTCTTCTACATTTTTTAATGTATACATTTAACAAATTCTAAAAGGCACCGGAATAGTTCCCCTGGCCATTAGATACATAACTAACATCCCCAGTATAAATGCAACAATTGCAGCTCCAAGAGGATGGTGAATATAGGCTTTTTTTGAGCTGAACATTAGTATCACCTGTTTTTTGTTAATATATTTTTCTTTATTTAGGATATATATAAATGTTTTGGATTATTGGCAATTCAATGCCAATATTTCTCTGTTTGATATATAATTTTCTGATATTTATTGGTTTGGTAGGTAACTTTTTGTTACTTTATATAACCGAAAGATTTAAATAGTTACTATTAGTAACTATCGCTAAATTGAAGGATTTACCGGTAAAGATAGATATAGAATTGAAGAAACGAATAGAAGAGTTTATTTCTAAAGGCGAGAACAGGTTTGATTTTCCTTCTGTTAAGAACTTTGTAGATAAGGCTGTTTTAAAATTCTTGAAAGAGGTTGGGAAGAAAGGTGAGAAATAAAAAGGCAGTTTTAATGCTGGTAATGCTGTTTTTGATATTTAGCAGTGTGGCGGTTACTGCTTTATCTAATCCTTTTGCAGGTTTAAGAGGCAAGATGGGGGGAATAACTGGTTGGGGTATTGTCGCTGTTAATGCTGCTATAATTGCTGCTATTTTGTATATTGGACTGAGTTTGATACCTAACCTTGCACCTAAACAAAGCAAAAGAGGGCATGTCATATTTGCGGTTGTGATTATAATATTCGCTGTTATGTTTGCTGTGCATATAAGGAATACAATAGGGGACGAGTTTATCTGGTCAACTAAGGCTGTTAGAGGAGGTTTTGATTATCTATTTAAAGCAGAGTATAAAAACAAAGATGGGGAGACTGTATATGGTATATTGCATCCCAAGCATATCTGGAAGTTTGTAGGATTGTCGTTAATAATCTCATGGTTATTTATAACCTTTTTAAAGATTGGCAAAGAGAGCAAGCAGTATATTGACATTGCTTTAGCAGTAATAATATGCGCGAATGCTGTTCATTATGGTGTTAGTCTTATAAGGGTTATACACCTAGGACAACTGATTTCAATATTAATATTGATGTATCAGTTCTCTAAAAATCTTGATATTAAGGGAAGTAAACGTAAATGGATTGTTAGCTTTGTTGCATCATGTTTACTTGTATACTGGATATCTTCAATTGTTTTCCCTAATGTTGGTTTCCTTGTATTTGGCGAAGATAAAGAAACAGTTGCTACCAGAAAAGCTGCTGCAGAGGAGCGTACAATATCATGGTATGCTGCCCAAGCTATAATTGCAGGCATTGCTCTTGGTGGCGGTTCAGCGGTCGGGTTAGCATTGGATCGTATACGTGGAAGAAGGGCTCAACAACAGGCAACTACTCAGGAACCAGGTAGCGGAACAGAAGAACCTAAGGAAAAACAAGAAAAGGCAAGTCCTAAAGGTACAGAAGGAGAACAGGTGAAAGTTAATGAAAAGCGATAAAAGAGGTGTAAGGTAGAAATGGCTGTTAGTGGAAGATGGCTGATAGGAAGTGTGATTACTTATGTCCTGATTCATTTAGGTTTAGCTTTCATTCCAATCGAATTTTTTAAGAGACTTTCATTGTTTAGATTAAGGGGTCCTATCGGTTGGCTATCAGTGGGGTTGTTATTCTTAGTGTTAAGTCTTTGGGGTTGGTTGTCAGTTGTTGTAAGTAAAGCTGAGAATAGGGCTAATTTTGTGAAGAATGGTGGTAGTTTTGTTTGGAATGGGGTAAAAAATTGGATTAGGCACTTACCTACTATTGTTGGTTGGGCCTTAAACCGTATACAATGGAGGGATAACAGGGCAGAGTATCCATTCCATAGATTAAGGTATGAATTAAGTGTAATGATGAATTACTTATTAAGGCTGCAGGTTTATGTAAGCAAGAGCAAGTTTGTGGAGCAGGTTCAGAGATTTGTGGTTCAAGAGATAGATAAGAAGTTTCAATATACATTCAGTACAGGCCAACAGAAATCAGATTATATTGAATATGCAAGCGGATATGATTACAAACAAAAAAAGGATAGTTCATGGTATAAGGAAGATATGCCCTTAGAGTTTGTATCACATTCTGGAAATTTAGCTGCCAAGGTTCCTGGAGGTGCTGGTGCAAGACGTAGGCATGTTGTTGTTTGTAAATATATAGACATGCTTAGGGAAGAGCTTCACCAAGTAACCGAGGGAGTTTATGATTTACGCAAAAATGATAGTGTTTCAAGAGCTATGGAAACATTAAGCAGAAATCTTGCAAGTGTTTTTACGCAGTTAGATAAGAATTGGAATAGAGTAAAGGTATCATCAATGAGGTATGGCCTTTCACAATATAAAGATAGCTTAAGATGGGCTATATTGGATATGAATAATAGAAATGGGTGGTACAGACATCCTTATAAATTTGCAAGTACGATTTCAAGACCTTATTTTGTGACTGCAATAATCAAGAAGAAAAATGGAATAATTATGTTTGAAAGGGAAACAAGCAAAACATATCCTTCACCTCATGTTAAAATAGAAGATAAAAAACGTGGAAAATGGGGACAGCAGGAAGTCTATTTGTGGGAAGTAGATAATAAAGGAAGATTTATAGAGGATATTAACAAAATCAAGGTGGAGAACAAGCATGTGACAGGTGGTACTGTCAAAAATCCAACTTATGGAGCATTTGCAGAATTGGGAGAAGGGCAAACTGCTGAGGTAGGATATAGAAAAATTGATGGTGAGGAGATTTATCAGGGGGATGAACTAAAAGAAATAGCAAGCCTTATGTCAGCAACGGAATGGAAGTTTTACAAAGATGATTTCCTTACTGGTTATTTACATCCAAAAAGCAGAATATGGAAGGATTACCAAGAGGCTCACAACAGGAGAGATTGGGGTTATAGGAGATTAGAGTCTATGGGAACGCCAGGAAGATCATCTGGTAATGCTGCATTTGACAGAGAAGCATTAAAGGATCCAGCTACTATCCAATACAAAGGAAGAATTAATTACTATGATTCAAAACCAGAACAGATTACAGAAACCGAACCTAAAAACAACTATCCATGCGTATCTCTATTGGGATTGACAAACTATATTATTGATTATGTTTCAAAAACATTGAAGGAAGAGGAACAGATAAGGTTCTTTAGAATGTATCCTCAATACCGTCATGATTTTATGACAGGAAAGGGTAAATTTGGAGTGCTGGGTGAGGAGGAAATCAAAAAGGAGGGATAAAATGGATGATGTAAACAGAGGCAGCTTGGTTATAAAGCCTGAAGATATTATAGATATAACAAGGCATTTTGATAGTTTGGTTTCTAATGTTGAATCACTTGATAAAAAAAGGCTTGAAGCTAGAGGAAGGTTAAATATTAGATGGGCTGGAAGATATCATCCATCATGGAGAGGTTGGATAATAGTCAGAGGGATTATGGAAAAAACTCGAAAGGTTGTTGGAGGGAAGGCAGAAGCGAGGTCCTCCCTTCTTATAAAGGAGCTTAAAGCAAGTAAAAAAGATGTTATAAGAGTTGATAAGCCATTATGGGAAGCCATTGAAAGGGGTATTGGACTTGATGAGAGGGGGTTAATTATAGACGAAGATATACTTATGACATTAGAAGAACTGAAGAGACAAATTGCAGCAGGCAAAGCTGAAGAGGTTTTTAACAGTCTATTTTCTTCTGAAACAAAGGAAAAATTCCAGAGGCTTCAAATGGCTGGTGAGGGTTTATTGGTAGAAGATGTCAAGAAATTTATGTCAAGAGCAACTACAACAAGAAATCTATTTGAAAGAAGAAGGACTGTATTGGGCCGTTATTATAATCTTATCAAAAATATTAGATTGGACGCTAGTTCATTGACTTATCTAATAAAAGTTATTAAGAGTATGGTTGCTAGCTTACAGAAAATTAATCCAGATGATAAATTATTAAATGTTATAAGAAAGAATAGAATATTATTGCATCTGCTGATGTATGATAATGAATTAGATTATCTAAAAAATCTTCTTTCGAAGGTTGGAAAATCACCTAAAGAATTTAAGTGGGAAGATTTCTTTGGGTTTTATGATCAGGGAAATCATTTAAGAAGATTTAATGAACATGTAAGAAAGATAAGAGATGAGTTTGGAGACTTTAATACAGCTGGTGCGTTAGAAAAAGCAGGAAAAAATGTAGAGGCGTATGGTGATGAACCATTAAAATGGATAAGTTTGCTTGAGTTTTTAGATAATAGATTGAAATCCAGGGAATATACTAATGCATTAGTCAATGTAGGGGGTAAATCACTGATTCAAGCAATTGAGGAAGAGATGAGGAGGTTACAAGAGGTAGTGACTCATATGTTAAATAAAGAATTAGCAAAGATAGAGGGCAAGATTCAAAGCAGGATTAGTAGATTAGAAGATATGAGGCCTGTTGTGAAATCGATTCTAAAACAGAGAGAAAAAACGTTAATTAGATTCCTTAAAACGACTAGGAAAGAATTTGGTATTAAGGAAGATGTGGTTTCAAGAGTCTTTGAGGATAATAAAGATTTTTTAGCAGCTTTGCCTCAAATTAATATTTACAGACATTATGATGCTATTAAAAAGAGCTCACAACATAAAATAGCTTCAATTCCAAAATTTGTTGAAAATTTAAAAGGGGTTAGACAGAGCGTAGCAGGTATTATGCAAAATCCAAAAAATCCTTACAATTTCTCTCCAATTCTGCTTGTAATGAGGGCTCTCCATTATTTAACTCACCTGGAAGTATTTGAGAGGGTACATGAGGAAAGATTAAAAATGATTGTATGTAGAAATATGCCTCTTAGTTTAAGGAAAAGTTTATTAGCTATGGCACAGATAAATACATTACTTGAAAATTCTCTAGATTATCTTAAATCACAAGGTTTTGTTAAAAAAGGAGAATATCCTCAAGTAGGGACGGGTGTTAAAAAGGATTCTATTGTAAGGAATGCTGCTGTAAATGAAAATGCTTTGGTAGGAGGTGAGATTTAATGGCTGAGCCAGATGAGGGTAAAGTTGAGAAGAAGTTATCAAAATTTAGTATAGAGTTTTATAATAGGATAAATAATAAGTTATTAGACTGGATAAACAGAGGTTCACATAGTCTTGCAAGAGTTAAATCGGTTTATACTCCCACATTCATCCCTGTAGAGATGGAGCTAAAAAAGGAACATATTATCGATATGCTTGGTTCTTATGTTTCAACATTGAAGACAATTGAAAGTACATGGGCATTACTAAAGAAGTATTGGGTTAAAATACTGAATTGTTATGGAGGCATGGGAGTAAAAAGGGGTGAGGAGATTACTGGAGATGAGATATGGATGTGTAAGTTTGGACCTAGATTTACTCCTAGGGAAATTCAACAGGCTCGGGAAATGGAATTGTTTGATAGAAAGAGTGAGGCAAAAAAAGAAGCTGCTAGAGAAAAAAAGGTAAAAGTAACCGAAGCCATAGCAGAGGAATGGAAGTCTAAATATATTGAGTATGGGGATTTAAATGAAAAGAGAAGGGAGGAATTCAGGAGGGCTTTATGTCCATTGGATAATCCGAATAATGTTGAGTGGAGACCAATTAAATTAAAAATAAGAAAGAACAAAGAAATTATGGAAGAATTTCCTCTTCCTAGGGAAATTAGGGTGAAAACATGGCATTCACTGATTGATGATGTTAATTTTGCTTTAGACAGGTACCCTGTAAGATTTTTTGGGTTTGAAAAATATGAGGATTGGACAAATGCTCTTAGTGCTATAACAGAGAGGCTTTGCAGGAGGGTTTTGTTTGAGTTACAGAAAAGTAAGGATTATCAAAAGCTAGTTGAAGATAGAGGTAAAACTTATGCTGAAGACTGTATTATTAATAGGATTATGCCAGCATTTAGTAGCTTGATGACAGAGGAAATAGTAGAAAAGGTTGTTCTTTTTGATGGTACTCTGTATCCATATTTAAGGACAAGAACCCAGCAATGGGGAGGGAGAATATCTGCGTGGGAGGGGGATGTAAATGGGCTTATGCCTTCTTCAATACCAGTAAATATACATTTCAGAAGAACATACAAGATGATTGATCCAAGGAGGATTATTAAAGCAAGAATATATAATAATGGATATCTCTTGTACAAAGAGTTAGTGAGATTAAATAAGCTATTTTTTCCTAAAGAGAGATTCACAGAAAGGGAATGGGGTCTTACACTAGGGAACATTCGTAAATTTAAAGAGTTTGAAGATGCTGTAGAAATCCCCAAAATTTCAGATGAGGATCTTGCAGAAATGGAAGATGCTGATCTAGATGAAGCAACCACCACAAAAGGCCCTTTTCAAAATTATTTTAATTATAAACATGATAATTCAGCTCAATATGCCTATTGTATAGATATTGAAAAAAAATTAAAGAAAGCATTTGAAAAGGTTAATGATAGGCTTAAAGAAAAACACATCCCAGGGTATTATTTAACATGGGGTATGATGGGAATAGAAGATACAGATGCGAAGATAGAGCATATGGATGAAATAGGTGTTGATGAGAATGGGTGGCCGAAAGGTGAAAGATCTCCTGGATTAGATGAGAATGGGTGGCCTTTTGAAGTATGGGAGGATGGTAGGATATGCTTAGATAAATGGGAGAAAAGAAAAGAAAGAAGCGTCCCAGAAGAATTTGTTAAAGAGATGGATATGTTATTGAAGATAAATATTATGAATAATGAGTATGATGCGATAAGGGATGATATCAGAGATGGTAGATACCATATAAATAGCTTGACAATTTATGAATATATTTTGGCAGGGATGGCTAAGTGGGCTCCTGAGAGGTCAAAATTAATAGGGAAAGAGTTTAAGAATAGATGGATGTCTTCAAAGAATCTTACGGATAAGGATGCAGAATTTGAAATGAAAATATATGATGAGACTAAACCTAAAATTGGAAAAAGGAGGCCAAGTGATTTGAGTCCTGCTTTTGATTTAAGGGCATTTGAGAAAGGAACTGCAAAGATGAATAACTGGTGGCATTTAGGCAGAAAGAGGTATTATGATACTGCCAAGGATATATTAGACCAACTGACAGATAAAGATTTACAGGATGAAGACGTTTTAAAGGCAATTGGACCAACTTTAACCACAAGAGGTTTGTCTATGTATATAATAGAAAAGGTTGTAGCTAATGTGAGGAATATAGATAATGCAGGAAAGATTTTGGTGAGGATAGCAAATGAGTCAGGAGCAGAAGGAGGGTGGTATGATTATGGTCCAAGGGGGTTTAATAAAGATGGACCAAAGAATCCATTTCAACTAAAAATAGAAGAATTAACTTCTTCTTTGGAAGCAGAAGATATTTTGAAGATTTATGGTGGAGTTACTGAGATAAAGGAGAATATTACAGAGAATGTAGATGCTTCGATTGATTCGTTTGATTAATTTATATTAAACCATGAAGCATTTAATATTAACCAGGTTTAGGTGCTCCATACTGCTGTTGCATTGCCTAAGAGCGGGTTTATTGTTTTAAGATATAACACAGCCTCTGCTATTTAAGCTGCCTTGCTCTTAGCGTACTCTTGGGACAATGCGTTATATTTCTGCTGCAACTGGTTGTACTGGTCCTGTAATTTTTGCGTTTCTGTTTGTTCTTCTTTTTTCTTGCCTCCTTTTAATAGACCATAAGCAAGAGAGATACCTCCTGCCATACCCATCTTAGCTGCTTTAGATATTTCTAGAGCGTATTGTGCTGCAACAAATGGTGAAAGGAGGAATAACATAGATTTAGATTCTTTCCATTGTTCTTTAAATGATTTGGGCTTATAGCCTTTGGTTAAAAATCTATTTAGATATTCGTGAGTTCTTATAAAAGGTATAAGTGCAGTTAAACCGTATATGGCTCTCGTTGCTGCACCAGCTATTTTCCCGTAAGATTTGCTGACTATACCACCTAAATAGTCAGCTACTCCAAACATAGTATGTAAAAAACCTCCTAAAAGACCCCCAATACAAAGTTCGTTTGCTATTTGGCTGAATTTTGTTTCTACTTTATTCATCTTATTCTTTAAATAAGTTCCTAGAGACATGAAAGTAGGTAGTATAAGTCCAGGCAATCCTGCGATTGCAACACCCATACCCATACCTGCAACTGCTTTTGCAGTATAATAAGTGTAATATGCTGCTCCTCTTATTACAGTGGGGATTGATTTAACTCCTTCTACTAAGTTCTCTATGGAATTGCCTATTGAATCGAAGACGCTTAATCTTGCCTCTAGTGATCCTCCGCCTTTTGGCGTTCCTCCTCCGGTTTCGTCTCCTTCAGGCATTTTTATTTATTATCCTCTTCTAAAAATTTCTTTACAGCATACTCTACAAAGTGTGATTTATTCCTGAAAATTCCAGATCTAGATTTAGCTCTAAGAATATCTTGAATAGCCAGAAGTGTATTTTCATCAACCGATATGCTGATTCTATGCTTCATTTATTATTACTTTATGGTAGAAAATATTACTAATATATAAAGCTTTGTTTTTTTAGTACTCTAAGGTAGTATTATAGTTATTATACAATGATAGAAGTGTAAGAAATCTGGGGTTAGATATGGAACATAATTAACTTTTTTCTAACATTTGTTTATTTTTATCTATTTTATGTTAGGGATAATCATACTATAATTCATTTTATTTTAAATTTTTAATAGAAATATTTAAATATAAGTAAATAAAAATCTGATATATATTAGATATTTTAGAACAATGATATCGTTAAGTAAGAACGAGTTTAATGTAATTGGGTTTTTGATTAGGAATTTCTCTAAGAGGTTTACAATTAGGAATATCGCTTCTGATCTTAATATTAGTGCTGCTGGTGCTCACGCTGTTCTTAAGAAATTAGAAAAGAACGGAATTGTAAAGGCTGATAAATTAGGTACGGGGTTGTTTTATTATGTTAATTTAGAAAGTAAGATTGCTAATCACTTAGCTTCTATTGTTTTGATTAAGCAGTTTGATGTTAAGAAGATAAATTATGAGGGTATAGAGAAAGAAAGCAAAGCAGCTGTTTTTGACAGTAAAAGATTATTAGTTATAACAAGTAACGAGGATACCGTAAAGGATATCTGTTATAGGAATTTTAAGGAAATTAAGGTTATATGCAAAGGAGAAGAAGAATTTTTTGAAGCTTTAAGGGGTAAGGAAAGGGGTATTTTAGAGATTCTGGAGAAAGGGAATGTTTTGTTTGGCGAAGATTTAGTTTTAAATTCAATAAAGAGGGCAATGAGATGAGGAGAAAGGCATTAATTTTAATATTTGCAATGGTTGTTTTAATTGGCTTAATCTCTTTTAGTGTAAATGCTGCTCCTAGGATTATCGAGGCTGGGTTAAGGCCTATAGAGGATTTCTTTAGCGGAGGGTGGCAGAATTATGAAAAGACTGTTGCTTTTATCGTGTTTTTCTTTCTGTTCTTCCCTGCTTATTTGATGGGAATGAAAAATGTTAAGGCTTTTGGGGATAAGTTAACCAGGACGCATATGGTATTTGCTTTTACAGCTGCTTTCCTGTCTGCATTCATTATTACAGTCAGTATGAGATTTGACAGGGTTAATCTGAAATATGTGGCATTGTTTTTGATTGGTGTTTTGATTTTATTCATAATGTATACCTTATTATCAAAGATGGGATTAGAGAAACATAAGTTCTGGGCTTTTTTATTGGCTTTATTACTTACTGCTTTGCTTTTATGGTTGATATGGTATCTTATACAAGAAGGAATGCCTCTAGGTGGTCTTGGAAGAATTAGTGATGTGTTTGCAAGGTTTGGCAAAGAAAAAGTAACTAAAGAGCCTTTGGGAGCTGGGCCTCCTATAGGAGAAGAGCCAGAAGCAGGAGGAGGGGTAACAAAGCAACCAATAACTGCTGTAAAAGAGAGTAAATTTGCGAATTTCTTTGCTAAGACTCCTATGTGGGTATTTGTAATTATTTTAATTATAATAGGAAGTACGCTTGGAGCCGGGAGCGTGGGAAAGTTAAGAGGACAGGGATTTTTTGGCGGTATTAAAAGGTTTTATGCTTATCCTTTCTCAGCCCATAAATTAAGCCTTAAGCATGCAAAAGTAAACTGGGAGCTAAAAAGAAAATTGAAGAAATGTGTTAGTGATGTTTTGGATATTTTAAAGGATGAAAGATTAAGCGAAGAAGAAAGGAAAATTATAGAAGCAAGGTTAGATGAGGGAATAAGCACTATTGACAGGATTGAAAAAGAATGGGTTGAGAAAAGGAAAGATATGCTTAATGGCTATAAAAAGAACCTTGAAGATTTGAAGAATCAAAAATCAGGAAACACGGGCGGGCAAAGCAGTAGTGAGGCTAGCCAGAATGTATAAGGAAGGATATTGAAATGGTTAAGCTAAGAAGAAGCAGGATAGGAAAGGGAATTAGACACAAATATGTACTTGGCCAAGCAATGCCTAGCGAGAGGATGAAATATTTGCAGAGTGAGATTAATAAGCTGGATGCTATTATTGGGGCACAGGCAGCTATAGGTGTAAGATATAAAGGGATGAAGGAGATTTTAGAAGATTTCAGGAAAGATATGAGGTATAAGGAAGAGGGGGGATTGTTCGACAGAGAAGAACAAGTAAGGTACCCAGAAGGCAAACATAAAAATGAGAGGGTATGGAATTTGAATGATCCTAATATAAAAAAGAAGATTGATGATTATAAAAAGAGATTAGAGGCTATGTTTGATGATATTAAATGGATAGATAGTAATGATAAGAAGATAGAGAAAGAAGAAGCAGAAATAAGGGATATAGCAAGTAAGGATTTCAAAGATATGATAAAAAGTATTGATGTTGAATTTGGACAGCTAGTGGATATCTTGAACCGATTTAAGGAGGTATGGAAAAAGATTAAGGAGTTACAAAAGGAGAGAGAAGATATTATTGGAGATATTAAAGAGAAGTTTATTGAATTTAAGAAAAGTATAGAAGAAGATTTAGCGTATATTTATAACAAAGAGAATAGAGATTACATAGACCAAATTCTAAGCACAATTAAAAAGTTGAAGAGTAAGAATAATAAATTGGAAAGGTATCTTGATAAAGAAGCTAAAATTGAAGGGGAGGAACATCAACTTGTAGAGATGCTTCTTAGAGGATTAATAAGAAGCAATCGAAGGTTTTCTTTGGCAACAAGGATGTATGAAGGATTTTATATTCATCCTCATTTAATGCCAAAATATTCGCATTTTGAAACAAACTTAAATAGATCAGAGCAGAGGATTATTATTGAGCAGGTCGCACCATTAATTGCAAGGTTGTATCATTTAACTGTGGATTTGAGAAAATTAATGAAAGATGAGGATGGTAAGATTAAGAGTTTTGAAGATTATACAAGTAAAATAGATAGTATCCAAGAAAGAAAGAAGGTAGGCGAAGGCGAAAAGAGAAAATTGGGAATTGATGTTAGAAATTTGGTCATAGAATTAGAAAGATTGATAACAGCTGAGGAAAAGGCTTTAGCAGATAAGATTGAGCATGTTGAAGGTATGATTGAAGGGGCTGTTGATAAAGTCAAGGAGATTGAGAACAGGAGGGAAGGTATAGAAAAACAGATGCTAAAAGAGTTAGAACCACCTGGGTTTGATATAAGCTAATAAATGTTTATCTTCTTAATTGTCTGCTTATATAGTTTGCTGATGATGCATGAAGTTTAGATAATGATATTAATGGTGCTATAAAAGCTTTATTTTTGTTGTATGCTTTTCTAAGACTATTGCTTGCTTCAATTTTTGGTTCCCAACCATATTTTTTTGCTTTTTTAACTGCCTCATCGTAATTGGTTTTTAATTTACCATCAATAACTGGAGGCTTTCCACCAATGTTTTGTGTTTTTAGTCTTACAATTTCGCTGTATAAGTATGCTAAAGAAGAGTGGATATGTGATGCTTCTTTGTCTGTTGCTTTTGGTTTAGCTAAGAAAGCCTTATGATAAGTTTCAGCTGTTTTTTCTAGCCATTCTATGGCTGTATCTATTTCCATGCCATTTTCGTCCTCTTCAAATATGCTTCTATAAACTCCTCCAAGATGAAGGTAAATGTCTCTTTCATATTTCTTTTTATCGGATTCTATTATACCATATCTATGATCTTTTGATTCGATAATCTCCCGTGCTTTTTCTAAAGACTGAGTTGCCCTTTCGTAATTGGGTTCTATTTTTTCTGTTCTCTCTAATCCTACTTTCATTAGAACTCTGTTAAGAAGATCATCGCTCTGTCTTGAATACTCACATCCAACTCTATTTGCTTTTCCATCTAAAATCAAAGCCTTAATGTTGTTTGGAGCTATTTCTAAAACCTCCTCTAAGAATTCTCTAGAATATCTGTAATATTTTAGATTAAAGGATGCTTCAGACCAGCCAATTAATGCATCAATATAATAAGAATTTCTAAGATTTGGATATTTATTAGCAATAGCTATAACCTTTTCTATTTCTAATAGTGCGGCTCTGCTTCTTTTCTTTTCTAGAAACTGTGCTGCTCTTTTTAAATGATATAGCATACCTGAAGAAAGATACATATTATCATCAGGTCTTTTATCGCCTGAGATTACAAGAGCTATATTTGCGCCATCTCTAATTGCTATTCTATCATTTGTAGGACCAATAGCAACATTGCATAATTCTTCTAAAAGATTGACCATTTAGATACCTCGGAAAAAATTTTAAATAAAAAATAAGGTTTATCTGTGAGAGGTTGATGGTGCTGGTAAATGCAAGTGGGTTAGTCCTTCTAAAGTAATTTGATCGGGTGTTCCTGGTCTAAGTGGTTGCCCCGGCATGTATGTTGCATCTAACCGTCCAACGCCTGTTCCACCTTCGGTTATATTGGTAGACATATAACTTCCATCCTCTTGTCTTTCAAGTGTAATAAGAATTGTTTCTGGTTGTAAAGGTACATATCCACTAAAATTTGGGTCCATTGCAGTACCATCGTACTTAACTCTTTTTAATCTTCCATCCAATTGAAGTGCTACATATTCTACTTCATTTTCTAAACCGAGTCTGCTTACAATATCACCGTCTTTTGTAGCTACTGCTGGTTCTGTCCTATTATCAGGGCCTCCAGCAAGATAATGGACTAACTCTGTTCCGCCAACTGAGAGCGCAACTATTGTTGTATATCTAAGCCAGTGTCTTTTGAATTCACCCCATGCTCTTATTAAATGACCTGCATTTGGTGCTTTAGTAGACTTCATTTTATCACTCTCCAAAATTTTTGATTTTTAATTATTTTGATATGTAAGAATATTTATTGCTTTATAAATCTTTTGTTTTTGATACTATCTTGTGGTGGTTATTTTTTTAAGAAAGGCATTTCCCAAGAATTTATAATAGATTTTTGTTTTCACTCCGCAAAAATAGAAACCTTTATATATTTTGTATATTAAGGGGAAATTAATTAATAAAAGGTGAGGATGATGGTTGTTGGATTTGGACTTTGGGGAAAAAACATACATAATCTTCTTATTAAAGCTATACAGATGAGGTTTGATGCTAGGCATGTTACTAAAGATTGGAAGAAGCAGAATAAATTAAAACATGAACTAGATGGATATATAATAAAGCATAATATTGAGAAGATTGGAGAAATAGAGGATAAACTTGATCATACAGCAGAAGACGCAACTGTTCACTCGCATCGATTGGTAACTTTAGATTTATTAATTTTGTATGGTATTGCAAAGTATTGTGAAAAATTTTTAAGTTTATTAATGAAAGAGGAAGGTGAATTTGAAAAAGATGAGAAAGAGGTTAGAGGATCCTTGTTGAAAGTCATCAAAAAATATGAATTAAAAGAGAAAGATGTAAAGAAAAAATTGAAGAGGGTTATAGAAAAAATAAAAGAAAATTTACAAAAGGATAGGGCTATTGTATTAGCAATAGAGAATATAGCAGAAAAGAAACATGGGATGAAACTATGGGCAAAAGAAGCAGTAGTTATAAAGGTAAGATTATTAAGATATATGAAGATGAGATTTGAGATGGTTAGAGCAAGAAAAGGACTTCAGAGAGAGGAAAAGGATTTAAGACAATTAATGCCTCTATTGATTCATTTGGATTTAATTGAGCAGATGCACCAAAAAGGAATGACCCCAAAGAAAATAGATAAAGAATTAGAAATGATCGATAAAAAAGAAAAGGATTTTGTCAAAGCAGCTGAAAAAGGTTCAACAAATGTTTATAAACTGTTTGTTAATGATTTTTTAATAATGAGATTAGTTATACTGCATTTATATGAAGAGGAGATTTTAACAATACAACTTGCTCAGAAACATGAGATTCCAAGGGCACTGGCAGAGACTGATGTAAGGAAAAAAGAACAGATATTGTTTACGGTTAGGGAAAGGTTACAAGAAGAAAGACAAGATATTAAACAATTATGGGGAGAAATAAATAAAATTCAAGTTTAAAAAAAGAGGTTAGATAAAAATGATGGAGCCAAAAGACTGGATTAGCGGTTTAGTTGGTTTGGTTATTTTATGTTTGGGGTTGTTTCCTTTGTTGAATAAGTTTGGTGTTGGACCAGGGTGGTTTGCTTTTAATCTGCCTGTTATGCTATTAAGCTGGGTTGTTGTTATTGGAGGATTTTATTTGATAATTAATTCTTTTATTGAAATAACTAACAGTAATATTGTAGGGTGGATTAGTTTTTTGATTGCTGCTATAATCACTGTTTTGGGTGTTTTACAAGTATTGGGAAAGATAACATGGATAAGCGGGATGGTTTTTAATGTAATATTTGTTATAATTGGATTATTCTTGATAATTGCGACGTTTGCTATGGAGATGTAGGCTTTTCTTTTAGATTAGATTTTTATTAGAAAGATTTAAATAGAAAGGAAAGTGAGATTTAGGGTAAAATGATTAAGTGGTTGTTTAGGTATAGATTACGATTTAGATTCTCACGTAGTTTTTGTGTTAGAATGATTCAATTAGGTGATAAGATTAAGGTGCTTAGTCTAGAGTTGAGGTATTTATTTGGGAGACCTACAAATCTAAGTGTAGAGAGGGCTACATTACATCGAATTTTAAAGTTAATTGAAGTATTGGATGAGATTGTTTTTTCTGCCGGTGCTTTATTGTACAGGGAGGAAAAGAAATTAATTGGTTTTCTTGATAAGATTGTTGATTCGGTTGATGAATTAACAGGTGAGTTAAGAAAGAAAAGGGGAAAATATTCAAGAGAAGTGAAAGAGCTGGAGCGGATGAGCAAGCAATTAAAGGAAAAAAAGGGTAAGCTCTCTAAGAGTAAGCAAAGAAAGCTGAAGAAAGAAAATGTTATTCTTCTTGAAGATGAAAAGATAAAGGATGAGTTAACATCTTTATTAAATAAAGTAAGAAGCTTTCTTTTAAGCATGGATGTTAAGATACATGATATGCATAAAGAAGCTAAAGCACAAAGGAGGAAGACTTTAAATCTATATATAGTAAGGGAACGTATTCCGATGAGGTCTGGTTTTAGGTTAGGTGAATTAATCGGGAGGAAGGCTATTGAAGTAGGGAGTTTATTAAAAAGAATAAAAAGCAAATTAAAATATTTTAAAAAAATTATCGGGAAAAAGAATGAACTTAATAGGGAGGATTGTGAGCTCTTGGTAAAATATTGCAGTATGGAAGCTTATGATTTAAAGAGTATTTTTCTCTGGGTTATTCAAGAGAGCGAGAAAGCAGAAGGCATGCTAGGCAGCATAGGACAAAATATTTTTAAAGATTTAAAATTAAGGCCTTTAATTAAGGAGTATAATAGAGCAAAAGCAAGGTTAGAGATATTAAGGAAGGATATACAAACCCAATACAGGAGATTGGATAATGAATTTAAGAAACATGATATTGCAAAAGCAGCTTAAAATAAAAGAGGTGATATTATGAAAATAAAATTATGGAAAAAGCCGAAGAATCCAATAATTATAGAAGGATTTCCGGGTTTTGGTTTAGTCGGAACAATTGCTTCAGAATTTTTAATAGATCATTTGAAGACAGAGATGATTGGCAAGATTATGTTTGAGGATATGCCTCCTGTTGTTGCAATACACCAGAATAAGGTTGTTGAGCCTTTGGGAGTATTTTATTGCAAGAAATATAATATGGTTATTCTGCATGCTATTACTACATCCACTGGTTTTGAATGGAAATTAGCAGATGTTTTGGTGGATTTGGCAAAAGAGTTGAATGCAAAAGAGATAATAAGCTTGGAGGGTGTTGGCTCAACTGGGTTAAAGGCTGCTTCCAATTCTTTTTATTATACTAATGTTGAGAAGAAAAAGAATGCATTAGATGCTATTGGGTTGAAGCCTTTGAAGGAAGGTATAATAATGGGTGTTACTGGTGCTTTAATGCTGAAGGTAGATGGAAGGCCTCTTTGCTGTTTGTTTGCTGATACTGCCTCTAATTTACCGGATAGCAAAGCTGCTGCAAGGATAATAGAATCTTTGGACAAATATTTAGGCCTAGAGGTTGATCCTAAGCCATTAATGCAGCAGGCAGCTCAGTTTGAGGATAAGTTAAAGGGGATATTAGGTTCTAGTCAGAAGGCACAGGAATTGAGTGAGAAGAAGAGGCTTTCATATGTTGGTTAAGCATCTATAACTTTGTTTTTTTCTTTATCATAGATTTTAATTTTTCTTTTTTCTATTTCATCCTTTACAACCATTGATTTTCCTGTTTTTAGAGGTACAATGAAAAGATGTTTTTTTGGACTCTCACTTTTCAAGATTAAGGAGTATTTTCCTTTTTTAATTGGTTTTCCTGTTTTTGGATCTATGTAGGTATACTTTATGTAGCTACCTTTTTCTTCCAGAACTCTCACTTCCTGGTTTTTGGTTAATGTTTCTTTTGGGTAGTTCATTATTTTTATTTTATAGATTAGGTGATATATTAATCTTTTTATTATGGTTTATGAAGGCTGAAATGGCTAAATTTTTAGTTTATAGACTTTATATTGTCTAAATTTTTAGAAAAGTTATGGTGCCTAATAGGTTTTTTTATTGTTGGATTTTCTCGCAGTTGATGTTTTTCTTTTTTGTTTCTTTTACTTTATTAATTCTCACTTTCTATTTTTTGTTTATTTATTTTCGATATTGTAAATAATTATTTGTCATTTATATTTTTTAATATATATTTTTTGATAGTTTTTTTGTAATAATTATTTTTTTATAGATATATTAAATAATATATTATATTTTAATATATATTTTGTAATATATAAATATTTATATATTGAATTATAATTTACTCTATAGTGATTACAAATGTTTGATTTCATATGGAAAGTTAAAAGGTCTTTTAGGAAAGTTAAGGAAGATATTGAGAGTTTTAAAGAGAATATTAATGAATGGGTTGTTTTTCTCGACGGTAAAAATAATGAGTTAGAAAAAAGGCTGGATAAGATTGAAGCTAGAGTTGAAAGATTAGAGGAAGCTTTGTTAAGGGTCTTGAGTTTGAGAGAATAGAAAGGTTTAAAAGTTAGAATAAGGGTTGTTTCTGGTGGAAAAATTTACAAAGAATCTAATGGACTTTTTACTTCCATTAACCTTTCTTTGGAGACTTTTGTGTATCTTTGAGTTGTGTCTAATCGTTCATGTCCCAAGAGTTCCTGTATTAGTCTGATATCAGAGCCAGAATCGAGCATATGGGTAGCAAAGGTTGATCTTAATGCATGACAAAAAACTTTTTTGTTGATGTTTGCCTTTAAAGCAGCATTTTTTATGATTCTTTCTGCTTGCCTTGAGGTTATAGGCCCTTTTCTTGAATTAAAAAGGTAAATGGAGTTGCTTTTGCGTTTCTTAAGGTATGATCTAAGGTGATTTATGAATACATTTGGAAGTTTTACAAAGCGTTCTTTTTTTCCTTTGCCGTATTTAACAAAGGCTGTTTTCTCTTCTAAATGGAGGTCTTTTATGCGCATATTTACAGCTTCGGTAACTCTCAATCCTGTTCCGTATAATAGCTCTATAAGCAATCTGTGTTTTTTGTTTTTGGTCATATCCAGCATGGCTTTAATTTCATTCTTACTTAGCACTACTGGCAGCTTTTTTTCTAATTTTGGATGCTTTATCCCTTCAAATATATTTTTTTTCAATACCCCCATATAAAAGAATTTAAGGCTTGATATTGCTAAATTAACGCTTGCAGGAGTCAGACCCTTATCGCTTAGCAGAAAAGCCAAGTATGCCCTTAAATCCTTGTTTGTAATATCCTCTGGGGTTCGCTTAGAGCCTTTTGAAACTAATGTTTTTTGATATTCAGCATTGGTTTTTGAGCTGTTTACAAAATCTAAGAATTTCTGATTTTGATAGATGTAGGTTTTGATTGTTTGATTGCTTAAACCTTGCAGCTTTAATTCTGTTTTAAGTTCTTCAAAGAATTTAATCACCTCATTTTTCTTTGATTTTTTATGATTAGATTTGGTTTTATTTAAATTTTTCGGAAATGGTCTTATAAGACATATTATACGACATTTTTACCTATAGAATCGAATGATCTGTTGAAGGAGGGATAATTCGGCTCAAAAAGGCGGCATTCTTTGAGGAAATTTTATGGTTAGTTTTTTGTGGTTTTTTGATTTTATTTATTTTCAATATTGTAAATAATATAATAAAATATTTAGTTTTTGATTAGAATATTTAATCTTATGTACTAAATAAAAGTTTCTATCAATGATTAAAATATTTAGAATAAGGAAAATAGGTTTAAAGGGATAATCTTGTTTGCTCTATCTGCAGGATGTTTTCTTTTGCCTGCAATGCTTTGAATTTTGGGTTAAGGCTTAGATGTGCTTCATTGGCTATGTATTTTTTGATTATTGGGACACCTTTTTGTAGCATGTTTGAGATATAAGAAGCAACGATGTCTTCTGGTAAGGCTACTCTTCTTGCTATATCGAGGTATGTGACTGAGCCTTTAATTTCTTCTAAGGCATAGAGGATAAGGAAGATTTCCTGCTCACGTTTGCTTAATCTTATTGGCTTGAATTTTTCTGTTTGTTCTGTCTTTAGGCCGTGTTCTTGGAGGAATATTTCCAATTTATCGAGCCTTTCTGTGAGTTTGTTTAATTTTTGATCTATATTGCAAAGAAGTTCGTAGTTTGATTGAATTTCATTGGTATTTTCATTAATGGCGGTGAGATGATCTTCAAATTCGTCTTTGATTTGAGAAAAGGCATCATGAAGCTGTGTGTTTGTTTCTGTGAATGCTTCTGAATATAGCATCCTCTTTTTTTCTGTCAATAACACTGAAATCACCCCAAAAATATTGAAATTAGGATGATTTAAATAGATTGTTATTGTTAAAAATATATAATTGAAAATTATTTTCAATAATGCAAACAATGTTTAATAGTTCTTTTTGCTTATTTTGGCTATGTAATGCTTTTCTTTTCCCTTTTTGATTATCCCAATTTCTGGTTCTTCTTCCAGTTCTTCTAATAGACGATAAAATGATGATTTTGAGCATAATCCCTGTTCTTCAACGACCATCTCTTTTAGTTGTAAGGCTGTTATTTTGCCGTATTTTTTTATATAGCTGAGGATTATTGATTTTATGTAATCTTTTGAGTTTTTTGTTATTCTTTTTATGATCTTTTCTTTTATTGTTGCTTTTTTTGTTTCCAGTTTTTCTAATCTTTGGTGTAATTGCTGGATTTCTGATAGTGGCATTTGAGGTGTAATTTCTGGTGTTTTTGATGTGATTTCTTGCTTTAATTCCGCTTTTATGGACTCTATTTTTGGTTCTATTTCCTGGTGTTTTTGATGTAGTTCATGGTGGGATTTATGGAGCTCTAGATGGGATTTCCTCAGCTCTTCTATTCTGTCATTTAGCTCTTTAATCCTGTTTAATATGTGTTCATACGAGTAGAATTCATCCACGATTTTTCTTATCTCTTCTTTTGATTTTGGGGTGTAATTTAGCTCTTCTCTCAGCTGTTTTATCTGCTGCTCCTGGTGTAAATTTTTATTGTAAAGGTAGTTAAGCCAGTGTAATATGTAAGAGGTGTCTCTTTGAACATTTCTGAAAGAATGTGTTAATAGATGGTGTAACTGGATTAATCCTGTTTCTTTACTCTTGTTTTTTGTGAATAATCCCATATTATAGAGTTATTTAGTCGCAAGTATATAAATATTTCGGTATTTTGGGAATATTTTGGGAATATAATGGGACTAGATTGGGAATATTTTTAGAGAATAAATTGTAATTTTTTGGGACTATAGTGGGATAGTTTCGGGAATATTGTAAGACTATTGTGGGAATAAAATTTTACGAAGTAAAATTTTATTTTTTAACCTCCCCACTAATGCTTCTCAACTTGTGTGTGTCCCACCCCTAACAGTTTATTTTTTAATTGAAAATTTTTTTGAAAGAAATTTTTATTTTAAAAAAATTTAAATAGAAGTTAGTTTGAAGAAAGAGAGAGTGAGCGGAAAGTAGAGTAAGGTAATGAAAATAGAGGCAGTATTTTGATGTTGAAGCAGGGTTTTTTGAGTTGGATTTAAGGTTGGTTTAAGCCGTTATAGTGTGGTATTTTATAGGGTTTTTGAGTGAGTGTTAGGGAGGATATATAGGAAGCATATCCACTATAATATGGGTTTTTATGGTAAAAGTGAGGGTTAATATGTTTATAAATACCGTAATAGTGCGGTTTATTTGGTAGTATAGGTAAATTTGGTGTAAAGTGAGTGGTAAAATGGTTAAAAAGTTATCAAGATCTGGTTTAGCTATTGAGTTATCCGCTATAAAAGGGTTTTCTGAGCCTAAAGTGAGGGTTGAGCAGTATATGACTGATAGTGAGATAGCTGCTACAGTATTGTGGGATGCTTATATGAAGGGGGATATTAAGGGAAGGGTAGTTGCGGATTTGGGGTGTGGAACAGGCATATTAGGTATTGGAGCTATGTTGCTAGGGGCGTCTAAGGTATATTTTGTTGAAAGTGAGAATTCGGCTATGAAAATTGCCAAGAAGAATGTTGGAGATATAGAAAGTGAGGGTTTGGCTGAGTTTTTTTTAGGGGATATTTCTGATTTTGGTAAGAAAGGTGATACTGTTATAATGAATCCTCCGTTTGGGGTTAAAAGTGAGCATTCTGACAGGAAATTTTTGGAAAAGGCTTTTGAAATTTGTGAAATTGTGTATAGTTTTCATAAAAGTGAAACAAAGGAATTTATTGAAAGGCTTGCCAAGGCCAAAAATTTTAAGATCAGTCAAGTAATAGACTTTGAATTCCCGCTAAAAGCCACTATGAAGTTTCATAAAAAGAAGGTTGAGAAGGTAAATGTAAGTTGTTTTAGGTTTATCAAGGTAAAAAAATAGTCTTAATTATAGTCCCGGATGGGAATATTAATTTATCGACGAGAAAAATGGACTGGGAATGTTTATTGGGACTATGACAAAACCAAAAAAATAGGAAAGATTTTTAAATAATCAATATTTCTCAATCGATATGGAGGTTCAAAATGGAGATTAAAATTGTTGAAGAGAAAGGAAACAGGTTGGAGTTTGAGATTGATGAAAATGTTGGTTTTTTGAATGTTTTGAAAAAGGAATTGTTAAATGATGATAGCGTTAAGGTAGCTACATATGCTGTTAAACATCCTTTAGTCGGCAAGCCTAAGATGATTGTAGAAGCGGATGATCCCAGGAAGGCATTGAATGGAGCAATTGGCAGATTAAAGAAATTGAATTCTAAGTTTTTAGCTGATGTTAAAAAAGAAATAAAATGATTACATTAGAACAAGGTAAGAGGTTAATAAAGCTTGCGAGAGGGTCTATTTCCTGTTATTTTTCTGGTGAGGAAGTTAAGATTGATGATGTGAAGAAGGAGTTTTCTGAGGTTCTTGGTGTGTTTGTTACTCTTAATAAGGGTGGTGAACTTCGTGGTTGTATAGGTTTTCCTGAGGGTATTTTTCCATTGTATGAAGGGGTTGTTAAGGCTGCCAGGAATGCTGCTTTTTCTGATCCTAGGTTTGTGCCTGTTGAGAAGGAGGAATTAAAGGATATTAGTATTGAGGTAAGTGTATTGACTAAGCCTGATAGGGTTAATGTGGAGAAGGCTGAGGATTATGTCAAGGAGATAAAGGTGGGTAGAGATGGGCTGATAGTGAAAGGATTATATGGGAGCGGGTTATTATTGCCTCAGGTGGCTACTGAGTATAGATGGGATAGCAAGATGTTTTTAGAGCAAACTTGTGTCAAAGCTGGGTTAGACAGGGATTATTATAAGGATTTGAGGAATTGTGTTGTATTCAGGTTCCAGAGTCAGGTATTTAGTGAAGTTAAGCCAGAGGGAAAGGTAATAAAATTACTTTGAACCTCCCCACTACTTGTAGAACTAATATTGCGTGTGTCCCTCCCCGACAACTAATGTCCTTATAGTACAACTAAATGGAGGTAGTTGGGCAACTAATGTAGAATTTTGTATATTTTTGTTTTTTGGTATTTTCTATGTATTGGATTTTATTGTTATAGGCTCTGTAAAGGCTAAATTTTTAGAAAGATTTATATATATTAATGGTGCCTAATATGTTAGGGATTTCATGTTTAGACGAGAGAAATTATGTAAAAGAGGCTGTTAATGACATATATTAGGGTTAAGAAGATAGGGAAAGGGGGGAAGAAGAATAGTTATGCTTATATGGTTGAGAACAGGTGGAAAAAGAGGGTAGGGAAAGGGAGCAAGAAGGGAGCTAGGCAGAAGGTTAAGGGGTATTTAGGAAAGGTGCATGAGTTTGTGCGGGTTTCTGATAAGAAGTTTATGTCTCACTATTCTGTTTCTGATGTTAAAGGACATTTTGATGAGCATGGCATGGAGAAGGTTATTAAGGATCTGGTAAGGCTGGAGCTAATTAACCATGGTTTCTTGGAGAATGGGGATTTTTATGCCAGCGGGGATTTGGCTGTGTATATAAGCGATAAGGATTTCTTTATTAAAAATCTGAGGGAGGAGAAGGACAGGAAACTGGTTATTGGGATGAATGAGGGGTTTCTTTGTAAAGAGACTTTTGAGAAGTTGCTGGGGTTTAAAGGAAAAGGAAATGCCAAGGAGGTTGGGTTAAGCTTAGGGAATTCTTTATTGGAGGCTGGGCTTAGAGTTCCAAATGAGGTGTTTGTGGAGATGTTTAATAGGGTGGTTAAATAATAAATATTATAAATTAATGCTTATTCCAGATTTCTATGGCAGAAGATAATGTCCCAAGGCATATAGCTGTGATTTTAGATGGAAACAGAAGATACGCTAAAAGGCTGGGTATTTCTAAGTTAAAGGGTCATGAAAAAGGGTTTAATAAGATAAAGGAGTTGTTAGAGTGGTGTATGGAGTTAGGCGTTAAGGAAGTTACTTTATATTGTTTTTCTACTGAGAATTTTAAACGGGATAAAGAAGAAGTAGACTATTTGTTTAATTTGTTCAGGAAGAAGATAGGGGATTTTAAGAAGGATAAAATAATACATGAGAATAAGGTTAAGATTTCTGTGATTGGAAGATTAGAAATGTTTCCTGGAGATATGCAGAAAGAGATGAAAGAGATAATGGATATGACTAAGGATTATGGAAACTATAGATTAAATTTGGCTTTGGCGTATGGTGGAAGGAGCGAGATAGTTGATGCTGTTAAGAATATAATTGGCAAAGGGATTAAGGATATTGATGATGGGACTGTTAAAGATAATTTGTATCTTTCTGATGATGTGGATTTGCTTATCAGGCCTGGTGGGGAGAAGAGGGTGAGTAATTTTCTTTTGTGGCAGAACAGTTATGCTGAGCTGTATTTTTTAGATAAATTATGGCCTGAGTTTGAAAAAGAAGATTTAATTAAAGCTGTAGAATGGTTTAAGGGGAAGGAGAGGAGGTTTGGAGAGTAAAATCC
>Ga0307435_1000014_pt1 | contig 76684 bp, 51 predicted proteins | sample SalMarWE160470MG_FD_202164 | JGI IMG/M metagenome (GOLD analysis project Ga0307435, IMG submission 202164) | Salt marsh sediment microbial communities from the Plum Island Ecosystem LTER, Massachusetts, United States - WE1604-70 | ecosystem: Environmental > Aquatic > Marine > Intertidal zone >... | reverse complement strand
TAGTTTCTAATACCTTCGTCATAGCCGAGGTTAACGTGGATTTCCCATGGTCTACATGTCCAATCGTCCCTACATTTAAATGCGTCTTTGTCCTCTTGAATTTCTCCTTAGCCATTTATACCTCCTATAGACATAAAAAGATTATATCACCATACCAGAGGCGAGTTCCATTTACCTCTTATATTATTAACCCCTCACCTTTGCTATTTATAATATAAAAGATGCTTATCTTGTCAAGGGTTTAGGGGTAATTTTTATCAAAAATATCCTGATTCCTACATTCAGCCTGACTTTATACAATATATCTCTATATATAGATGTAATGCTTTTTATATTGTTATTTCTTAATACGACTTCCTACGAAACAACCGTGGATACAGTGAAATTTTATTTAAGCGGGGAAGAACATATTTCACTAAAGAAAGCTCTCAAAAAGGAGAAACCAAACTTCCCCGGGGTCCCATCTTGGTTAGCGTTTGACTTAAGTGAAAAGTTAAGTGAACTAAGATACTCACCTGTAGTATTTCCAGAGGCAAAAGCGATAGGTATCCGTGAATCTACTCGGAGTGGTAACAGAACAAAGCAGAGTATAGGGGTAAATATACTTCCATCGTATTCATTTACTAATCAGCGTATCTATCAGGATAAGAGCCGGGATTCGCTCCTGGAGGGGAGCTGGATCTTTAGTCCCTTATATCTTTCACAAGATATCCCATTTATGTTCCTTCTGACAGATTCAAAAGAGAGGGACGTAGATATAGACATGTTCGTCTATCGTGACAATGATGGGAATGGATATCCCACAAACGATGAAAGGGTAGGTTCCGGAACCGGTCCTACAGATAGGGAAGAAATCTTTTTTCTTACCCTAAAAAAGGAACTTACTGGATATATATCAATGGTTGTTCCATACCTAGGGAGGCAGCATCGTTTAACTTCTACTGCTTTTTTACAATTGATGCCACAGGTTGTATAGAGCCTTAGATTTCACCATAGAGACATAAGTTTCGCTTAATTGAAGGATGCAAAGCGCAAAATCCTCTGCTCTCAATCTTCTAAACACATTTCACACAGACAATCACTGTTAGCTATTCACGAAATTTGACCATGTTTTTAGGGTTGATTATTTATAGAATTAATATATATATCCAACAGGAGCTGGTGTAGCTCAACAGGTAGAGCAGCACATTCGTAATGTGCCGGTCAGCGGTTCGAATCCGCTCACCAGCTTATAAAAAAGGAGAGGTGACCGAGTGGCTGAAGGTGCACGATTGGAAATCGTGTTTCCATTTCATCGTGGAACGAGGGTTCGAATCCCTCCCTCTCCGTAATTATTGTGGCGTTGGGCATCCTGATTACGGTTCTTTATTATATAATAATAACGATTTAAAAAAGGAGCATAAATGAATGAGATATTAGAGAAGAGTTCATTAGCCTATGGCATTAAGCTACTAAAGATAAAGAATCCGTTGATCGTCCAGAAGGCGCAACCTGGACAGTTTGTTGTGATAAGGTTAAAAGAGACATCAGAACGTATACCATTGACTCTGCAGAATTTTGACAGAACATCGGGCACGATTAACATAGTTTTTCAGGAAGTTGGGAAGAGCACAAAGGAACTGGGCCTTGTGGAAGTAGGCGATGAGATTATGGATGTTGTAGGTCCAATGGGAAGACCAACAGAATTAGATAAATTTGGCAATGTTATATGTATTGGTGGCGGTGTGGGCACGCCTGAGATGTACCCTGTCGCACGTGCACTTAAGAAGAAAGGAAATTATATTATCTCTATTATCGGAGCAAGAAGTAAGGATCTCTTAATTATAGAGGAGGAGATGCGTGATGTATCTGATGAACTTTACATCACAACTGATGATGGGACCTATGGACTGAAAGGATTTGTGACAGATGCATTGAAAGAGATCCTTCTTCGGAGTAAAAAGATTGATAGGGTTCTAGCGGTTGGCCCAGTAATTATGATGAAGGCCGTTTCTGAAGTGACAAGGCCTTATAAGATAAAAACCCTTGTGAGTTTAAATCCAATAATGCTTGATGCCACGGGAATGTGCGGAGCATGCAGAGTGGAGGTTGGTGGAGAGACAAAGTTTGCCTGTGTTGATGGTCCTGAGTTTGATGGTCATCTTGTGAATTACGAGCTTTTGCTTCAACGCCTGAGTACGTATCTAAAGGAAGAAAAAGAGTCTATGGAACTCTTTCTAAAGTCTCACAAAGGTGGAATGTGATGGCTAAGAAGATCATTCCGAAGAAAACACCTATGAAAGAGCAATCCCCAGAAGAAAGGAAAAAGAACTTTAATGAGGTTCCATTAGGATATACAGAAGAAGAAGCGATCCTAGAAGCCAGGCGTTGTCTTCAGTGTAAAAACGCCCCCTGTATAACTGGTTGCCCTGTTGAGATTGATATTCCTGGCTTTATCGGCAAGATTGCAGAAGGCGACTTTAAGGAAGCTGCAAGGATTATGAAGGATAAGAATGTACTTCCAGCCATCTGCGGACGGGTTTGCCCACAAGAGGATCAGTGCGAGAAAGTATGTGTTCTGGCAAAGAAGTTCGAACCTGTAGCAATTGGAAGACTTGAAAGATTCATTGCCGATTGGGAAGCAACTCAGGAAAAGATTGACCTTCCAAGAATACCTCTTTCAACAGGTAAACGCGTAGCTGTGGTTGGTTCAGGACCTGGTGGACTTACGGTTGCAGGGGATTTGATTAAGTTAGGTCATGAGGTGGTCATATTTGAAGCCTTACATAAACCCGGCGGTGTTCTTGTGTACGGAATTCCTGAGTTCAGAATGCCAAAAGATATTGTTCAGCGAGAAGTCGATTATCTATTGAAGCTTGGGGTGAAACTCAAGACGAGCTTTATAGTGGGAAGGACTAAGTCAGTTGATGAACTCCTAAAGGAGTTCGACGCTATATATCTGGGAACCGGAGCTGGACTGCCATGGTTCATGAATATACCCGGTGAAAACTATAAAGGAATCTACTCAGCAAATGAATATCTCACAAGATCAAATCTTATGAAGGCTTATCTTTTTCCTAAATACGATACTCCAATAGTGCGGGGTAAAAAGGTAGCTGTGATCGGTGGAGGCAATGTGGCAATGGATTCTGCAAGGACTGCTCTTAGGCTTGGTGCAGATGAGGTAAAAATAGTATATCGCCGATCCGAAAAAGAGATGCCTGCAAGGATTGAGGAAATAGAGAGGGCGAAAGAAGAAGGAATAATCTCCGAGATTCTTACCCTTCCTGTAAGCTACCATGCCAACAACGATGGTTGGGTTAAGGAGATGGAGTGTATAAGGATGAAGCTTGGAGAGGTGGATTCATCAGGTCGTCGAAGACCTTTACCCATTGATGATTCAAATTTCAGAATTGAGGTAGATACAGTTGTGGTTGCCATTGGACAGAGTCCAAATCCTTTAATTCCAGAGACCTCACCAGATATTAAGGTAGGTAAATGGGGAAACATCGAGGCTGATCCAGAGACTGGAAAGACTTCTAAAAAAGGCATTTGGGCTGGTGGTGATGTGGTGCGCGGTGGTGCTACTGTAATTCTAGCAATGGGCGATGGCAGGGTTGCAGCAAAGTCAATAGACGAATATTTAGAAACTGGGGTTTGGTAAACATCAGAAAAAATCTAAAAATAAAAAATTCCAAATAATTTTAAATCTGGATATTGAATAAAACTAACTATCCCAGAAAGGTCTAAAATTCTGGCTTATAATCTAGTAAGGCAAAGGAATAGTTAAAGGTTTCTGGAGATTTATATTCTCCTTTAAGAATACCTACCACATCCTCAACAAAAACTATCTCTTCATTGGTAGGAATAACGAAGAGCTTTATTGGAGAATCATCGGTAGAGATTATGGATTCTTTTTTACCCCTTGACTTCATATTTTGTTCTCGATCCAATTTTAATCCAAGTTGTTCCATATTAGAACAAACTGCCTCTCTTAACTCTGGCCCCTTCTCACCTGCTCCAGCTGTAAATACTACTGCATCAACGAATCCAAGTATTGCAATATATGCACCTATATATTTCTTTAACCGATGAACTTCCTTATTAAAAGCAAGTTCTGCTTTCTTATCGCCTCTTTCCATCTCCCGTTCAATATCACGACGATCTGTCCATTTCTCTGATATACCCAACAAGCCGCTCTTCCTATTTAGATTATTTATTACCTCGGATACACTCTTGTTTTCTTTGTTGCATATATATTCAACCACCGCGGGGTCTATATCGCCGGACCTTGTTCCCATTACCAGTCCCTCAAGGGGTGTAAACCCCATTGAATGGTCATAGGATTTTCCGTTCTTGATTGCAGTGAGGCTCACGCCATTCCCAATATGACAGGTAATTAGATTTGTCTCTTCTATTTTCTTACCAAGTAGAACTGCAGCCCTCCTGGATACATACAGGTGGGATGTTCCATGAAATCCATATTTGCGAACCATATAATCCTCATACCACTGATAGGGAATAGCATAGATATAGGATTCTTTCGGCATCGTTTGATGGAAAGCAGTATCCATCACAGCGATATGTGGAACATCGGGCAGGAGTTCCATAGCGGCTTCAATCCCCATCACATTAGAAGGATTATGGAGCGGGGCAAGGTCATAGAGTTCCTTAAAGGTTTCAAGGACTTTTTTATCAATGCGGACCGAAGAGGTGAATCTTTCTCCTCCATGAACAACCCGATGTCCAACTGCATCTATCTCAGAAAGATTCCCAATCACTCCAACCTCTTTATCGGTCAGGACCCCCATAACCAATTCCATCGCTTCCTTATGAGTTGGACATTCCTTTTCTATCTTAACCTCCTCCTCTCCTATCCGTGTATGCTTAATAAAGGAATTTTTGATAGTAACCCTCTCCACAATTCCACTTGCCATAGAAGTCTTCTTATACCAATCATATAAGAGATATTTAAGTGAAGAACTTCCGCAGTTTATGGTAAGTATCAGCATCAATCCTCTTAATCAAAAAAGAATTTTATCTCGCTTCTGGCTGTTTCCTTAGAATCCGATGCATGAACGACATTTTCCGTTTTAGAAAGACCATATGTAGCTCGGATAGTCCCCTTCTCTGCTTCCTCGGGGTCTGTTTTCCCGACAAGCAAGCGAGTCCTCTTAACTACATCCTTTCCTTCCAATAAAAGAGCAATTATTCTTCCTCTTGTTACAAAATCAATCAGTTTTAGAAAGAATTCTTTATTTTTATGAATGGAATAAAAATCCTCTGCTTCATCCCTCGTTAGATGAACCATCCTCATATTAACGATACCAAAGCCTGCATCCTCAATATGACTTATTATTTTCCCAACATTTTTCCTCTCTACACCATCTGGTTTTATCAATACGAGTGTTCTTTCCATCAGGACTATAGTATCTATTGAATGGCTTATTGTCAAGCCCTTATGAAGCTTCCCACACCCAACCTTTTATTTGCCACAGAGACACAGAGAAGAATTATTTTTATTGTAGGAGGGAAATTGCCACAGAGACACAGAGTTGTTTGTCCAATGTCCAACATCCAATGTCCAAAGTCAGTAGTCAATACCCACCACCCATAAAGTGAAACCGTAGATACACTCTAATGAACGCAGATAGATATGAATAAAAAATACACACCACCAAATCCTATATCCTATATCCTATATCCTAACCCCTGAATTGGACGCAGATTTTCACTGATGTCAACTGATTTTTATTTATAATTCAAAATTTAGCATTAATCATTGTCCCTAATTCTTACTTCCGTCCTCCGTCTTCAGTCATCGGTCTTTTCAAACCCTTGACACCTAAGGATATATGATTATATTGTTTTAAGTGATTATTAGTTTTTTGTCCAATAAATAAAAATAAGGAGGTTAAATGCGTAGCAAATTAGCAGTCGTCATTTTTCTATTAATAAGTGTTTCAGCCAATGCTATTGAGCATAGAATTGGGCTCTTAGACGTAGATCCTCACAAAATCCCATGGATGAAGGAAGCAATTATTGATGATTCTCCTCAAAGGCAAGACTCTATAGATTACTCCCATGGTATGCCCCCGGTGGGGTTGCAGTATCTCGGCAGTTGCGCTGCCTGGTCTGTAGGTTACTACTACAAAGCTTATCAGGAGTATATTGATCATAATGAATGGGATATGAATAGCACTCAGCATCAGTTCCACCCAAAATTCATCTACAACCAGATAAACGGTGGAAAGGATGGAGGCGCTTATTTCAGTGACGCATTCAAATGTCTCTGTGATCTTGGTATCGCACCGATGTCTTCAATCTCCTATGCAGATTATGATTCTGTATCCTGGCCTACAGAAAAAGGGTATAATGATGCAATAGCATTCCGCTGTCAGCAAGCGTATTATATCAATGTATTGAGTAGTGCTGGTATTCAAGCTCTTAAAAACCATATGGCAAATAACAACGATTGTGCGGTGATCGGGATTAATGTATATGATAATTTTGATAATATTAGCAGTTATGATAATATCTATGCTTTAGCAGATGTAAGCGGTCCTAACCGGGGTGGACATGGTATATGCCTTATTGGCTATAATGATTCCCTTGATACTCCTGATGGAAAGGGTGCTTTCAGGTTGATAAATTCCTGGAGTACATACTGGGGTAATAATGGATATGCATGGATTACTTATGAGGCTGTTAAGAGTTCCGTGACCTGTCATGGGTATGCCTATTACGCAATCGATAAAAGGAACTACCATCCCACAACAAAGATTGCATACAAGGTTTCACATAGTAGAAGGTTAGATATTCAAGTACAGACATCAATTTCTCCCTATTGGACATCGAGCTTATTATTTAATTGGTATCAGTCAAAAAAGGCACAATATCCATATCCTAATAATGCAATAATTCTTGATATTACTGACGGAGATGAATATCTCACACCGTATACTTCCAATAATATTATTCTCAATGTACGAGATACACGGAGTGATGGTATTACTGGAGAAATTCTGGATTTCTCTGTGCTGAGTGCTCCCTGGGGTTTTTATAGCCCTTCACCAGACACCCCAATGACAATGGCCGATTATGGGTTTACATCCATAAATGCAGATTTTCCAGAGAATATCCATCACTGGCAATCTTTCCACCGCTTGCCAAATAATTCAGGAATTATTGACCTCGTTGGAGATATGGATTCAGCTATAGTTCTCTGGACATTCCCTACCAATGATTCAATACAATCTTCACCGATTATAGCAGATATAGATGGCGATAATACACTGGATGTTGTAATAGGATCTAATGATGATACTCTCTATGCTGTTGATGCAAATGGCACACAATTATGGAAATATGGAATGGGGGGGGATGTGGTTGGTGCTCCTGCCACTGCTGACCTTGATGAAGATGGAAAATTAGAGGTTGTTGCTTCGTCCAGCAATAAAAAGGTAGTCTCATTGAATGGGGAAGATGGTTCTTCCAATTGGAGCGTTAGTTTTATAAATGGTGTGATGGGTTCTCCTGCCATAAGTTCTATTGACAGCGATAGAAAATTAGAAGTGGTTGGTGTAGGACTATTCTTAAAAGTTCTGGATGGTGAAAATGGCTCAATTAGTTGGCAACATTTTAATGGAACCCCTTCGGGGTCCTCTCCAGCAGCAGGTGATATCTTTGAAGCCAATGGTGTATGTGATATTGTTGTTGGTGCGGGGAATTCAGTTAAATTCTTTAATGGTAAGAATGGAAGTATAATTGGGGATTTCGGTACATCTGATGAAGTTTTCTCCTCCCCTGCTATAGGCGATATTGATGGAGATTCGTTGAATGAGGTGGTTGTGGGTTCCAATTCCGATACACTGTATGCCCTGGAACTTGATTCCCTTCTCTGGACATTTGGAACTGGTGGCGATGTTCGTTCATCACCTGCACTCGGGGATATTGATGGAGATGGTAAACTTGAAGTAGTCTTTGGTTCGAATGACGGTTCTATATATGCTCTCAATGCCGAAGATGGTAGTTTATACTGGTCATATCCTACTGGAGGAGAGGTTATCTCCTCACCTGCCCTTGCAGACATAGATAGCAATGGAGTGCTTGATGTTATAGTTGGCTCAACTAATGGATATCTCTATGCAATATCCGGAGGCGGAAGCTTGCTCTGGCATCTTAATCTTGGGACTTCTATTACCTCCTCACCTGCCCTTGGCGATATTGATAATGACGGATACCTTGAGGTCGCAGTGGGTGGCCTGGATGGAAACCTCTATCTAGTTAATGGGGTTGCTGCAGGCATTGGAGAAGAAGCTTTAAGAGAAAAATTATATCTTTTAAAGATAAATAGACCTGTATCCAGTGAAGCTATTATGCACTACAGCATATCTGAAAAATCAAGGGTTAAACTTTCTATATTTGATGTCACAGGTAGAGAGATAAAGAACATTGTGAGTAAGGTTCAGAATGCTGGGGCATATCAGGTGGAAGTGAGTCTTGATGGAGTTGCCAATGGTATCTATTTCTACCGTCTGACTGCTGGTAATAAGCATCTATCCAGAAAGATGGTAGTGGTTAGATAATCCTTTAGAAATTACAATTTTATCATTTTCTTTTGTAGGGGCGTATGGCTATACGCCCCTGCCTATTTACACCCTTTTAATTTCTTTCTTGCAAGGAACGCCAAGAGAGCATGGGCCGCAAAGAGAATTTTGTATTGTAGGGGTTCGATTTATCGAACCCGAAATGAAGGGCGTGATAAATCACGCCCCTACGTTTAAATGCGAAACAAATAGGATCACGGCGTACCGTGTCCCTACAGAAAAGGCATGCCTTTTCGCTACAATTTATTTACTCTTTGCGTGCCTTGTGTCTTTGCTCTCTCTTATCTCTGTGGCATTATTAGGTGTTTGGTCTTAGGTTTTAGTTTTATTTTTTTACCAACTTAACTATTTAACTACTCTACTATTTAACTATATTACTCTGCGTTTATCTGCGGTTTCACTTTATGGGTGTTGGGTGTTGACTACTGACATTGGGCATTGGACAAACAACTCTGTTTCTCTGTGGCTAATATGAGGGTTTTGGATTTAGGGATTAGGATTTGGGTCTTGTTTATGAGTTCTAAGTTCTGTGTTAAAGAATTGGACAGTGGAACAGTTGAAAATCAGTGTCTAAAATTTAGTTCTGAGTTCAGTGTTCTTAGTTTATATTAATCAGTTGATATCGGTGAAAATCTGTGTCTATTCCTTGGGTGGTGTGTGTCTTTTATTCATATCTATCTGCGTTAATCTGCGTGCATCTGCGGTTTCATTTTCTTGGTGGTGTGTGTTTTTATTAAGAATTAACCGTGAGTTTGCCGTGGCATAACCTTTGGTGGTGTGTTCTGGGTTTATTGAGTTCATAGGGTTCGTTGGGTTCATTGAGTTTTTCCTAATCAACGACTCAACTGCTCAACCATTTAACTACATTAATCTGTGGCAAATATTTAGAAGGGATGAGCAAAATTTACATACAGCTTACCTGTATAATCTGGTGCTATATCCTCTAATGCCCTGGCATAATCCACCCTAATTACTCCTATAGGAGTAATGTATCCCAACCCAAAACCCACACCAATGTGTGGATTTCTTAATGAAATATCTGAATAATCCATCCAGAGGTTACCAACATCAGTAAAAAGACTGGAAAATAACCTTTTATAAACAGGTATTCTAAATTCCAGATTAAAAAGTAACTGGTCTAAACCACTCATCTTCCCCCTCTCGTCCAATCTTCCAATTGAAGCCTCTTCAAACCCTCGCATAGTTCCGTATCCTCCCATCTCAAGACGAACATCTGTGCTTATCTCTTCTGGTTCTTCTCGGGGAAATGTCAAAATCACCGCGGAACGGATAGCGAGTACTATGCCAAAGGGAAGAGGATGATATGATGCGATATTAAACCTTCCCCTATTAAAATGATTGTCACCACCAAGAAAACCTCCCGCATACTCAATCTGTGATAATAGGCGCAAACCCTTCCTTGGAACTATAATATTATCTCTCCCCTCATATAGATAACGTACACTCGCTCTATTGGTTATATTGGGAGCTTCTAAGATGGTAGCTCTTCTAAAATCGTAGAGGAAGGAAATTTGCGAATTAATCAATATAGGCCTCTCCAGGATTATATCAAGAGATAGGTTTGATTCTTTGTATTTTTTGGTAAATTTGCGCTCCAGAGCCGGAGAAGCCACGAGATTAAACCCAGAATTGAGCAGATACGATTCTCTATATGTCAATCTAATATCTTCCCAATGCTCCAGTTCTGGATTTCCCTTAAGCGAAAGGTCCACCACCAACCGCTGGAGATTCCCGAAGAGATTAAGATGCCCCCATTGAAATAGAAGCAATGCCTTTTCCGGCGACTCATAACCAAAGCCAACCTGGATAAATTTTGATTTGTCTTCTTTAAATAAAATTACAAGGTCAACAGAATCATCTGTAACCCTTTTTTCTTGAATATCCACATCAGAGAATAATTCCGTCTTGTATAACCTGCTCTGCGATTCATAGACAAGAGAAGGACGATAGAGGTCATTTTCTTCTATTCTCATCTCACGCTCTACTATTTTCTCCCGGATACCCTTCAACCCCTTAAATCTAATATCTCTCACCCAGACTTTCCCCCCTTCATTTATTTCAACATCAAGTAAGACCCTTTTGGAAGCAGCATGATCATCCAGAATGGTTCTATGGACTTGAATCATCGCATTAGTATATCCCTTCTCCGCATATTCTTTCGAAAGAGAGTACTCACCCGCGCCAATAATGGCTTCATCGTAGTAATCACCATTATTAACCAAAAGGATTCTTCTGATTTCTCTATCGGTAAAAAGTGCATTTCCCCCTATCAGAATAGTGTCTATCCTGCTCCTGAATCCCTCAAAGATATAGTAAGTCATTTCTATCTCATTTTGAACTTTCAGGAATTCTCCCTCCCTTTTACTTATCCTCATATCAAAAAAACCTTTGCCTCTATAAAAACTAATAATTCGCTCTGTACCCGCCATCAAAAGCCTTTCGATATAAGGATCACCCTTCTTTATGGGAAGAAGCTCCCTTAATTTATTATCAGATACTGAGTGATTGCCCTCAAATTTTATCTCTCCAATGCTGATTTCTTCTGGCTTCTTCACCTGTTTTATACAACTGGATAGGAGCAAAAGGCCTATAAAGAAAAAAGGGAAGACCACCCCTAATCTTCTACCATTTATAGGGCTATGTCTCGGGATTGCCTTTTTCTTTTGGGAGACCGCTCGCCCCGCGTAATAATATGTATGCATCAGTGATTCCTATTATATGGGACGAGGGCCGCACCTGATCGTGAATAATCAAAATTTTTTAATCTTATGGAACAGTGATGATATTCCTTATTCATTATTATTTTGTTTTAGGGTTCAACATATTGAACCCTTACAATTTTCGATTGTTTGCAAAAGGTTGTGTTTACACATTATTGACCTTCTGAAAGCACTACACCTAAAGCGATGGAATTGAGCTTTATCTCTGGTTTATCTGCCCGCGAGAGCATTACAACTGGCTTTTTTGTCCCGAGGATAATGCCCGCAGCTTTTGCCCCACCGAGGTACATAAGTGCTTTTGCAACACTATTACCAGTGGTAATATCCGGAACAAGTATAAGGTCTACAATTCCGCAAACAGGGCTTTCTATTCCTTTTACCTTACAGGCATGTTCCGATATCATAAGGTCAAACGCAAGCGGACCATCCACCACACATCCAGAGATCTGACCTCTCTTTACTGCTTTCTCTATTATTGCAGCATCAATAGTATTTTCTATCTTTGGATTCACCAACTCTATAGCAGAGAGAATCCCAACATTTGGTTTATTTATTCCCAGTGAATGCATAAAGTTAACCCCATTTTGAAGGATGGCCATCTTCTCCCCAATGGATGGAGCTATACACATACCCCCATCAGTTATAGCAAGGAGCCTATTCAAGTTGGGTATATCGAGAACTACAATATGACTTAAGAGTGGTGCATTTTTTAATCCGTATTCATCACTGAGTACAGGCTTCAGGAAATCTGAAGTGGAGAGGGAACCCTTAAGAAGTATATCACCCCTACCCTCCCTACACAATTGGACTGCCCTTCTGGCTGCTTCCTCTGGGGAAGATTCGCCAATCACCTCATCCCGGGAAATCTCTGGGAATTTACCCTTTAGCTCTGGGTCACCTACAAAGATAGGTTTTATTATCTTCATTTCCCGAGCTTTGATTGCCGAGAGAACCTCGCTCTCCTTATAAGCTCCGGCAACCACACATCTCTTTGGCCCTCTATCCTTTGCCTGTTTAATTATGTCATTCATTGATTTTACTGGGGTTATTTTCATTTAACCTCCTCTTTTGCCACTAAACGAACCCATTCCCTATTCTAAATCAGTTCCTTTATTTGTCAATAATAAAAAAAACCCCCTCAAAAAGAGGGGGTTTTTTTAAAAGGGTGTGGTTTTATCTAATCACCACCATCTTGTTACTGGCTCTCTTATCCCCGGCCTTCAAGCGATAGAAATAAACGCCATTGGCAACATCGGCGTTCCATCTCACCGTATGGAGACCAGCACTAACTTTACCGTTAACAAGGTTCTTAACCAGTCTTCCGGTATTGTCATAGATATCGAGTGAAACAACCATTCCCAAAGGTAGGGAGAACTTAATCAGGGCTTCATTCGTTACTACGCCCACAGGAAGAAGTTCTACCAATTTTCCTGGTTCAAGTGTGCCATCGCTAACACCGGAATAATATCCGAACCAACGACCAAGGACATCCTCTACCAGGGAATCTATTGTAACCATATCTAACACAGATGCATCAGCCGGATCGCATATGTAATCCCATGGGTAGAAGTCATCATATACCTTATAATCACTGCCACCTGGCCCTTCATATCTGTAAGATATGGTGAGACCATTGACATCGAACATATTGATTACAGCACCAGCCTCAAGTGAGTCAAAATTACCTGTATAGGCATAACTAAAATTACCCGTTAGAGCATAATATGGTGCAAGATAGACCGCTCCAGCAGCCTGAAGACCAATACCTCCGAATAGATCACCAATAACGGGATCTGCGGGATTACCATAAGCCGTTACATCACTACCACCCATCAGCGGCTGGTCATCAAACATCCCCTGAATACCTAAGTATTCTCTTACCCAGTGTCCGTCTGGTACGCCCTGTTGTCCATAATCGGGGCAAATACCAAGTCCGTAACCCTGGTCCTGGTCAGAGAACCAGAAGTTACCACCATCATCAAGGATCATTTTTATCCAGGTAGAATCCGAATAATATATGCCTGCACCATAGTTTCCACCGTCACCCAATGCCGTTTCTCCCCAGGCTCTCCAGACAACGGTATTATAGAAGCAGAGAACTGAAGAATCAGGTTGTCCATATCCACCAAAATCCCAGAGGTCACAGGTGTCTGCATACCAATCCGGTAGCATACCAGAAATAGTATAACCATTATCTACAAAGAGACAATTACCTGGAGTACCCTCTCTTATGGTGTATGTTGCTGTATTAGTGGTATCAGCAGCACCCTGTAAATCAGTCGTTACTGCCCAGTAAACAACCACATCTCCAGAACCTACACCTGGTATATCTCCACTCCAGTAACCATCGGTTGAGTCTCCGGAATACATTACTGCACTTAATGGAGTAACAGCACCACCATTTACCTGGTACTCAATGGCACAGTTACCTACTACACCTGATGAATCCAGAGGTACTCCAAAGTCAGTGACATATAAATTTACAGTCCTTGCGCCCTGATTATAGGAATCAGGAAGGTCTTCCATCGCTACGATTGGAGGTGGGTTACTATAGAAGTTTACAAGTGCTCTCATTCTAACACAGTGCCATGAAGAATACCATCCTTTGCCCTGACCCTGACCTAGATCACGATACATAAGTGCGTGATAAGGGGGCACTCCATTAGCATAGATGTATGGGTTGGGAGAGGAATCTGGTGCTGCCGCCTTTACCCAACCGCAAGCAAATTTATCAAGACCGTTATCTATAGGAGTAAGTAAAGTGTCCTGGGTGATGGTCCACAGGGTGTCCAGGCCCCAGGCAAAGGTGTCCAGTGATTGGACAACTGTAGCAAAGCCATAATTGCTGGATGGTGCACCACCGCCATGGTATTCCGGAAATCCTGTCGCATAGTTAATACCCTGGTCAAGTGTGGCAAAGAACATTGTGAACTCGTCCTGATTCGGGTCAGCATAATTGGCTATATTAGTCACCTCATAGGCAAGAACAGTACATGCTGCAGGCGGTGCAAACCAGTTGAGGAAGGTATCAACATCAGCAATACCGGTAAGCACATAGTTTTCAGTTCCATTATCTGTGTTCATCATCCAAAATAAAACACCCCTTAAGTCTTTCCTTGCAGGAGTCACATCAACATTTCTGGGTAAAGAGCCAACGGGAACGATTTCGCTGGGCCCACCGTTTTCACTCGGAAACAGGTAAGCCTTGGCAGCGGGTAGTGAAGTTACAAACACTACCAGTAGCAAGATCAATAAAACCTTACGCATAAAGCAACCTCCTTTTTTATTGCTGCAATTCTTCTAACTTTTCCTGGAGATCCCGTTCAAAGCTGCTCGATTCCGGGTCAAAGTAGCCAATCAAACTTGGGTCTAATCTCCAGAGTTCCCACATACAATTATAGAGAAAACCATAATAGAAATAACTCTGCGCCAATAGCAGTCTCACATTCTTTGTCGTAATAGAAGGGTCCACATATGTCGGTATTGCAGTCGTATCGGCTCTTAACAGATTATCTTCGTCGTATTCTTCCAGTGTAGCCTTTGCATAGATTATCGCTTCCAGGAGTTCTTCAGGGTCACTCTTTCCCTGAATTTGTGAAGTCTGAGCCATACCAGCAAAGGAAAGTGCCAGCATCCGAGAGACATCACCATCAAAATAGGCGTAGTCAGCCATAAACATACACGTATCCGGAATATAGATGAAAGTGTCGATACCGTAATGATAAGTCGGCGCAGTCACAATCGTATTATCGGTAATCCTTATGATTTCTAAATCCTGCTCGGGTACGTCAGATGGAGCAGATGGACCTGGAATAAAGTGGACCGTGGGTCCAAGGGCTCCGAGAATGGGAGTATTATCAGGGTCTACACCCAATGCAAAGAGCGTAGAATCAGGGGTTACAGCCCCCCAATAGATATAACCATTGTCAACCTCAAATATTGGCGAACCACCTTCCAGGGTTGGAACAAAACTAAAGGAAGATTTAGCCATATCAAACCGGGCTGGGTCCCCTCCGCCAAGTTGCATATTGGCGAAACCAATGCCAACATATATCCGGGAATCAGAAGGGTTCATCTTAACAGCTGAATCGAATCGGGCATAAGCAAGGTCATAATCACCACCGTTATAGGCTACCCATCCCAGCGAATCGAATCTCTGGATAATACCCTCTTCATCCGTAGGGTATGGACCTAAAGGGTCATCATACTTTTCCTCACAGCCCAAAAGTAACAGTAACAAAAGGATTGAAATTAACGCTATCTTTTTCACTTCCTACCTCCTATCTTACCACAACAATCTTTTTGGTAAGTCTATTACCAACTGCACTGAGACGGTAGAAGTATACACCATTACCGACCAGTCCACCATTCTCTGTTCGCCCATTCCATCTGACCGCATAGAAACCTGGCATCATAACACCATTTACAAGGAATTTCACCCTCTGACCCAGTGCATTATAGACATCAAGCCTCACATTTCCTTTTTCAGGTATCGCATATCTTATATCAAATGAATTAAGCGTGTTTGTGGATAACTGTAAGGTTAGAGGCAAGTTAGTAACGAGATCACCTTCAGTTACCTTATATTCACCAAATGCGCTAATCTCTGCTTCTAACTTATCACCTTTTCTCGTACACGGTATCTCCACCCAGCTATCAGCCTCTTTCCTGTATATGGAGAGATTTCGGGATTTCCTGGCAGAAACATCAATTGTCAATACTGCATTTTTGTTTAGACTCACACCAGGACCAATATAGTAGCTATTATTCCCCGTCTTACAGGCAGTGACATGATATGACTTATCAAGTGCGTTTGCCGGTATATCAGCGTTAAACGAATTGTCAGAAGCAGCAATATAACCACCCCCAGTTCCAATAGACTTAACGGTTATGTGATATTCCGGTGTATGTAAAACACCACTTATATCCTCGGAGAGGAAAGAAAGGGTGACAGTACCATCAACCACAGGAAGAGTTATATCTCCATAGTACATCCAGTAACCTTCGGCTGTAGTTAATGTGTCCATAAGAGAGAGTTCCGAGGTATTAGACTCATAGATTACATAAACTCCTTCTTCTCCAGCATCAAGAAATCTGGTTTTATTTGTATAGTAGTAAATCCGCAGGTATCGATCAGCGAGTGGGGCCTGGAGGATACCAAGCATATCAAGTGTATCCATTACCGTCTCACGCGAGAGATTATAAAAGGCATTCGCAGGATCGGTGCCAGCCGAAGAGATTACCTCTATGAGTATATCAAAGGAGTCAGAGGTCTTAACAACCTCATGGAGGTTTCTATCGGGAATATCAAAATCTGAATATTCAATTTCCTCAGGTGTTCCTGCCACTCCTCCATTATATTCAACGACATGTAAATTAAAGTCATTATTGTCATTTCCGCTAAAGATTAAAGGCTTGGAAGTATTCCTAATCCGCCACGCCTTGGCGCTGAAAAACGCTTGTCTTACCTGCCTGCCACCGTCACTAGCCATCTGGGCTATATCCTGCGTGATATATTTAACATGTGTTAAATTATCCAGATAGCAGGAGATACTCCAATCTTTAAAGGCTTCAACGAAACTTCCAGGGGTTTTACCAACGAGGATAGAATCGATTGCTTCCATTCCCTGGAGTTTTTTGATTTCAGGATTACCACTCTGGGGGTCTATAAAAACGCCTTCTGCAAGATTCAAATCATCAAGAATATCCCCTCCAAATTTATCCCTTAAGTACTGGATCCAGAGGTATTCTTGATGTTCAGACGTATTGGTTAGAGTAAGATTGTTTGCTTGGAAATTAATTCCAGAGTCTATGTATGTTGCTCCGAATTCAGCAAGATAAGCTCCATACCTCTCAAAACCTGTGACAATCCAGTCATCCTCATCCGAATCATAATTCCATTCAATCATCTGTGTAAGAGACCTTGCAATGGACTCTTTCGTATCCTCTTCATTATTCTGCCAGAAGTCTACATCTACATAAATCATTTCTGCTTCATTTGAGTGTTCTACAGTTGCAGGTTCCTCATTTCGAGGATCGAAGTAAGCTTCACTTCCGTCCGGTCCATCCTCGTATATTTCGAGGAGTATCACATGTACAAGTGCATCCCCATCAACATCAGGGACAGGACCTATCCCATCGGTGAGCAGGTCAAGGAGTCCTGTTGTCGAACTAGAAGGAACGGCATCCTCAAAATAAGCATCAACCTGGGCGACTGTAGCCGAATCAATAGGATAGGGATCTATACCTCCGTTATCCTCAACCCAGTTGTCCCCATCATCCACGGATACATAGATACCGTTCAGGGTACCCACAAAAATGGTATCAAGACCCATCACAGTAATAGCATTACAAATCTTAACCTGATTCATAACACCATTCTCGAGGAAACCTTTACTCATCTCTGTCCAACTCACATCATATTTATATGGGAAGGAATCTGTCGCTGCATATATAACTCCACTTGTATCAACATAGATGTCGTTTATAGAAGGTATTGCCCCTGTTATGTTATTCCAACTTACTCCCTGGTCATCGCTCAAATAGACAAGATTGGGAGTAGCTGCTACCAGATAGTCACCAGCTAAATCAGTCTTTAGCATTGTCCATTCACCTACCACATCAAGGGATTTACTCCATTCACTTCCATCATAAGAATAAATCCCCAGTGGAGTACCAGCAAATGCATAATTCTGTGAATCAGGATGTGGGGCTACTGCATAAACCGCAGGTTGAACAGAAAAATCATCAATCCAGTAGGGATAACTCCCCGCTCCAAAGGATTCTGCAGAGAAGACAACCTCTGAAACAGCATCTTCTGCAGGATATAGATCCACAGTGTCAACACTAGCGGGAGTTGCGATAAAACCTATTCCGGATGCAAAATCTAAAACTAATGTCACCTCATTAAACACTCCCATATTAACACCTGAACCATCAATTTCTACCCATCCTTCACTCGGTGAGTAATAGCTCATCTCGCCATAACGATATGCAATCTTCATTTCAAGTCCGTTCTTGAATTCCATAATTCCACTGTGGAGAATGGGCATAAACTGAAAATCAAATATTGCATAATCAACATCAGGTAAATCATACCTTGCTGCAACATCAGCACCACCTACAGCATTGGAATAAACAAGAAGGGAATAATTCCCACTATAAGTATTCAGAGTGTCAAGACGGACGTATCGATATTCATCTTCCACACCGGTTTGCGTCCATCCCTCTGGCAGGGAATCGAGATAACCCGGCACTAAGGGATTTACATCTTCAAAATCCTGATCCTCATCCATAGATGGGAGAAGTTCCCAATCATATATTGGGAAAGCGTCTTTCATATAAACACCGCCTGGAGTAGCAGCAAAATATGACATGTCAAAAAGTCCACCTGTTTGATTTACAGGGGAAAGGACAGCGTCATAAATATTGTAGGGCAGACTCGAAACTCCGCTCCAGGTCGCTCCCCCATTTGGTGATTGATAAACTCCATTTGGCGTACCTGCAAGAAGAACTACCTGTGTAGCAGTCCTTTTATGATAGGAAAAAGAGTTTATTTCATTACCTCTCACATTTGCACTAACCTCATCCCAATCTGAGGAAAGAGCATCTTTTATGAACAACGACTCTGCATTCATATGTTCTTGTAATGTCCCATCAAAGTCGTTAAAAGCCGCAATAACAGAATGATTGTAAGGATCAAAAATAAGACCCCTTGAAGGAAGATTGCACTCTTTACCCCAGATTACTACATCACCATCAACATTTAATGCTCTCACTTGTATCTGACGGTACTGTTTGAAGAAACCCTCATCATGGGTCCAGATGGCATTCGCTTCATTTAAGTCAACCGCCATAATCAAAATTGGGATAAGAAGCAAAACCGCTAATTTCCGTTTCATCTATAACCTCCTTTTCCTATAGCCCAAGTGAAAGTGAAACCCTATGTATCGATGGCATCACATTTCCATAGCTATATGAGTAACCGAACTCAAATCTACCTGCAGCAGCCGGTTGGCTAATACCAACCCCAAAGTTAAGAGCTCCTACACCATCATCTACCCCACCACCTAACTGATATCCTGTTCTTAATTTGATTATGTCAAGAATTGTGATTTCTGTGCCGATAGCATATTTTTCAAGGTTATCAGTAGGATGAATTAGATCAACTGCAACAATTGCTTTCAACTGCTCTGACTCATATACGCTCATCGCTAATCCACCCCGGAATACAATTGGGAATGGATATGAATCGAATTTTTCCTCGGGATTAGCAACTTCACCATCCGCATAGTCTGCGTATCTCCCAGTGGGTGTTAAATCAGGGCCAAAGTGCTGAATTGCAAGGCCTATTGTTAAATCATGGAAAGTCATCTTGTAATAACCACCAATATCCACTGCGAATCCTGTAGCATCATGGGAATTCCTGGGAAAATCGGGATAATCTTCCCTTACTAATTTGAGATTAACACCAAAAGCAAAACGATCTGTAAGAAAACGAGCATAGGAAACACCCGTCTGAAAAGCAGTATAATCAACATAGATGTCAGTTCCGTACGGCTCTTCTGCGGTTGTTTCCTCCCACTCGCCACTGGAAAGCCCCGAATAAAAGAATCCAAAAACTCCTGCAAAACCCAAAGTCTGGGTAATAGCTACAGAATTCAATCCAATGCCATCCCAGAGATTCGTCCTATTTGTAAATATTGATGTTCCTGTTGAAAGGGCAATCCCTGCAGGATTGTAATATATAGCTTCTGCATCGTTTCCAACAGCGGAAAAAGCCTGCGCCATACCCATTGAGTGCGTTCCAATCCCCACATTAAGAAACTTAGCACCAGCTGAGCCGGTCTTTTTGAATTGACCGAAAAGGAGTAAAGGAACTATAAGTATTACAATTACTAATCTCTTCATTCTCTCCCCCTCATCTCATTATAAGCAATTTGCCTATCTTCGAATCTATAACTTCACTTCCTTTAGCATTCGATTGTTCTATCTTATACACATACAATCCGCTCGTTGCCTTGATTTCACTGTTACATACAAGATTCCAATCTTCATCACCATTCACTCCAATATGCTCGACCTCCCATACCAAATCTCCACTTAACGTGAATATCTTTATCCTGCAGTTCTGTGGAAGATTCATAAACTTAACCCTATCCTCATACTGCGCTTCCCAGGAAGCAGAACCATAGTAAGGGTTAGGAACAACTATAACCGAATCAAGAACAGAACCAAGTGCTGAAGCTACATAGAGTGGAACCTCTGCTCCCCTCGCATCCTTCATATAATTTGATTTACCACTCTCAAGGCCTTCTGTGTCAAAAGCAGTTACGGCATAATAATAAGGTACTCCAAAGGTGGCATTTCCATCTCTATACTCTCTTGATATATTACCCTGGAGAACAGTAAACGAATCAAGTATATGCCAATCTCCAGGTTTCCAGGGACTCCGGTATATCCTGTATCCCGCAAAATCTATAAGATTCGATATAGGATCAGGGGTTACTTCTGCTCTATTAGACCATATCAGATCAACCCCACCTCCACTCGCAGAATAGTGAAGCTCAGGAACTTCTGGAGGGACGGGAATAATCCAATGATTATCCTCATCCTGTGCAGAGGGATGAATTGGATCTGAAGAATCAGAGCCCATATAATAAGCATCAAGTGCATAGTCAGCTACCTGCCTCGTACCTAACCTCTCACCGGTTCCATAATAATCATCGGTTCCCCCATTCATTTGATAACCAACTCCTGATACAAAGACTATTTTTAATGTATCATAGGGCTCTAAGGTATATGGACCAACTGATAAGAGGAAACGATAATCAAACTCAGCCGCTCCAATATCAAAAGGTGTTGGCAAAAATTTGTAACCAAGGGACATCTGATGGGTAGCTCTCATATAGTCAAGTCTTTCTACATCGGAGCCAGGATCATTATTCCAGTTATACCATTGATGGGTTGTGGCTACCGGAACCCTTGCGGGATTTCCATCAGCATCTACCCTGTATATATCATTCGCTTTTGGTGGTCCATAGACAAATCTTCCAAAGATGTAACCCGCGCAGGCGCCACCTTCGGTTTCATCATCCCCGGGCACTGACGTATTATCAACATCCCAGAGATATGACATATTTCTTGGAATCCAGACTGTATCCCCAACAAGTAGGGCCTCATTCGCATCATTCCCATATACCTGCCATTGGTCAGGAACTCCATCTGCACCTTCTGTTGCCCCATTCTGAGTTATCGTGTATTCATCGCTGGGAGACGGACGATAGGTAAATCCTGCCCATTCACCACCTGTGTAACCGTCAAAGGAGACCATATCGTCAATATGTGGGTCTGATGGATCTGCTTCACAGACGTCTGCATCATAGCGCCAACCTACATACAGTTTTATCTCATCTTCGCCTCCAGCAACATCAGATTGTGATTTATCCCATACAATGTAGTATTCATAAGCAATAAAATCTGCATATTCCGATACAGACCATTGATAGGCCTTCTGTGTAATGTGCAGGCCTATCGCCCGCCCTGCATTAAAAGCTCCCCAATCATGGTATTTAGATATAATGTCCCATTGAGAAACTCCAGAACCAATATACGACCAGGAGTCATCATCTGGTTCGTACTCATCTGGTCCATCATAGGTGGTAACATATGGAGCACCTCCTATCTCTGCACCCAACCATAGATCACCTGCGTATTGGTAGTAATAACCAAATCCGCCAGGGTAATCAAAGGAAGGGTTACCAGTAGAACTGGCATTTGGGTCTCCATAGATACCAAAATTGCTCTCTACAGTCCAGACGCCCCCAACAGTATGTGGTCGGTACTCTTTGGCATCCGCCTTTGATCTACTGGCTGGGGGACCAGTTTTTGACGCTCCTATAAGTGAAATACTGAATATCAGCAGTCCTATAAATATTATCGTTTTCTTCATTACCAATACCTCCTTACCATTTCACAGAGAGTCCCAATCTCATAAATCTCTTTGGACTGTAAACCCGAGGCTCGGCATAGGCACCTTCCGGGTCTCCATAAGCATTATACCAGTCTGAATCCAGGTAGTACCTTACTATATTCTCATGGTCAAAGAGATGGTAAACATCTCCAAACAAACCAAGCCTCAACTGTCCAACTTTTAAGTCTTTGTAAAACCTCATATCCGTCTGGATGGTATAGGGGAGTCTCTCTGTATTAATCGTCTGTTCTCTCGTCCTTGAGGGAGGTGTCCAGGGTAATCCGCTACCATATCTAACGGTGAAGTTAACACCAAAGTTTTCAAGACCGGGAATACCAAAGAGTGCCTCTGCCTCAGGGGCCTGGAGTCCTATATTAGCTGTCATGGTATGTCTCTGATCCCAATCAAGATAGTGTTCCTCAGCAGGAACGATATATCGACTCCAGAGATAATCATAGTTCTGGCGATATGATGAGGACTTACCCCTTGAAACACCAAAAGTGTAGTTGATATTCCATGTTAACCAGGCAGGGGTTCCGCCTCCCCTCTTTGAGAAATCAATCTCAATACCCCTTGCACTGCCGTAATCATAATTCGTGTATCTTGTGTAATACTGCGTCATTGTATAAAAGATCTGTTCGGTATCGGTAAGACCAGATATATCCTTCATATATGCTGTAATATCTAACAAGATTTCATCGTTGAATGCATGCTGGATACCAAACTCATATGAAACCGTCTTCATTGGCTCAACATTAGGATTACCTACCAGCGTATAAACTCCACTCAAGTCATAGTTCTGATTTTGAAACATCATCAACATTCGAGGCATCTGGAAATAATGTCCATAGGTGAAGTGGAACTTATCGTATTCAGTAATAGGGAAGGAGAACCCAACCCTTGGGCTGATAGACCATTGTGGTTCTGAAGATAGTGGATTCTTGATTTCTCCACCAAAAGCTATATCCCATACAGGATCCTGGGGATCAGCCGGGTATTCACCTTTTGCATCAAAATAATCAAATCGGAGACCCGCATTAACCACAAATGATTCCTGTTCCAATTTATCCTGGACATATGCCGCTAACCTGTAGGGTTTAGACGTTGCCCAATCCATATAGATATTTCCGCCGGAAGCCAAATCAGCTCCATAATCAAAGATATCGTAGTATTTTCCGGAAGCTCCGAGTTTGATTTCATGAATCCTACCCAATTGAGCTGTTAAATCCCATTTACCCGTATATACCTTCTTCTCATCCCATCCATAGGCTAAACGATAACAACCAGAAGTTATATAACCATCTATATTCTTGAGCCTCGTAAACGGATATTTTGTAAGGAAAGGCCAATCAAAACCTCTCTCCACACCATTAATCTCCACATCCCTGTCATTATCCTCATCGAAGAAATCATCTATACCGTCTTTATCATTCTCATCAATTACACCATCATTATTCAAATCATAGGTCCCATCCTCAAAAACATTATATAACAGACTTGTGGTATAGTTATTAAACTTAAACTCATGGATTATTCTTGGATTGATTGCATGTGTAAAATTAAGACCATAAGAATAACTTTCTGCAATGTATTCAGGGCGCTTATCAAGATTGAACTTCCATTGGTCATCATAGCTCTTATATTCGGTCTTGTAATATAAGCCATGGAGCATGACCTTAAACGCCTGGGAGGGTTTGAATGTCAATTTACCCGTGTAGGTTTGCTCCCAATCATCGTAGTTTGGATGATGCCCATCATCACTTGAGTACTCTCCACCAAGGAAGAATCTCAATTTCTTACCTACCAGGGGTCCACTTAGTGTAAAGTCAAATCTCTTCATTTTCTCTGGCTGCCAATCCGCAACTACAAGGGTATCCGTTGCATAAGCGGTAACTAAGTTACCACTACCGGCCTGACGATAGGTAATTATATTGTACCTCTGATTGTAATAAGTAGTTTCAGCCTCGCTCACTTCAAAATAAGGGGTCGGCGTATCAGACTTGGTGGCAGTGAGATAGGTTGTATCGTTGGATTCATTGTTGTCAAGGAAGTTCTGAAGCCCTTCTATCCCGAAAGCATCATTAGTTCTTGCTTTTAAAGTGAAATGGAGCTTTGAACCACCACTCTTTGTTACGACATTGATTACCCCTGACTGAGCACTACCGTATTCTGCTCCAAATCCACCTGTATATGCAGAAATCTCCTGAACAGACTCCTGCGGGATGTGGGAATCGAATCCACCAGTCATAGGATCTACCATCTCGACACCATCAACTACATACACAACCTCCCAGGACCTACCCCCTCGAACATGGAGAACACCTGCATCGTCAACCACGCCAGCCTGTCTTGCTACAACTCCTTCAATGGTGTTGACAGGTGTAGATTCCATATCATCCGCTGAAATTATTGCCACTGAGGTCGTCACATCCTTCTTGATAATAGGCCTTTTCGCTTTAATCGTCACACCCTTAACAGCAATAGCCTCGGATTCCAAAGCAAACTCAAGGGTACGTGTAAGATCAGCCTCTACTCTTACACCTGTTATCGTTACCTCTCGATAGCCCATCATACGTGCGGTTACCGAATATTCCCCTGGTGTAACATTCAGGATGACAAAGTAACCGTCCGGATCCGTTGCAGCACCCATTGTTGTCCCTTCCAGAATGACATTAACACCGGGTAGTGCCTCTCCGGTACTCGCATCATAAACCCTACCTACCACTTTACCCGTTGTTGCTGCAAAAAGGGACACTGCAAGAACACACATCAATAAGAGCAAAACCTTACGCATAAAACACCCCCTTCTTTAGGTTTGTATTTTTGTTGTCCTTATAATATGGGAAACATCTAAACAGAATAAACATATATGAATTATTACTGAAACTGAAGTTAATAGCCCTCACTTTACTATTTCTAACCTCCTAAGAGAGTTTAAAATTCGTTTACTATCATATAATATATAATGGAGAACTTCTTCTTTGTCAAGGGGTTTTTTCTATTTTTTTTGCAACGAGGAGTTCACGGAATTCTTCTGGGTAAGGAGAAGCAACCAAAGCGTCCTTACGGGTAATAAGACCTTTCCCCAATAGCTCTATTAAGGATTCGTTCAGGGTTTTCATTCCCTCTTTTGTCCTCGTCTGCATAATAGAATAAAGCTGATGAGTTTTTTCCTCTCTTATTAACTTTCTCACTGCAGCAATAGACACAAGAATCTCTACAAAAGGTATTATACTATCTCCTTTTGCACTCTTTATAAGGTTTTGCGAAACAATACTAAGTAAATTAGCTGAAAGTTGAAGCCTTACCTGCCGCCGTTGATAAGGGGGGAAAATATTTATTATGCGATCAATCGTCTGGATTGCATTTTTCGTATGGAGTGTTGAAAGAACAAGATGTCCTGTCTCTGCTGCTGTTATAGTTTTCATAATTGAATCCATGTCTCTCATTTCCCCCACTACAATAACATCAGGGTCCTGACGTAATGAATACTTAATAGCGGAGGAAAAGGAATGCGTATCTCTTCCAACCCCTCTTTGATCAATAATGGCTTTCTTGCTCTCGTAGATAAATTCTATTGGATCTTCTACTGTAATGATATGGCAGGTATCTCTTTTGTTTCTATAATCAACCATTGCAGCGATTGTAGTAGATTTTCCGCACCCCGATGGACCAGTCACCAGAAGCAATCCTCGTGGTTTCATAGCAAATTCTTTCAGTATTGGCGGTAGATGCAATTCATCAATATCAGGAAGCTCTCGTGGAATTAGACGGAAAACTATCCCAACGCTCCTTTTCTGGAAAAACACGTTTACCCTGAAGCGGGAAAGTCCAGGGACATTCACAGCAAGGTCCATCTCTTTACTCCGTTCAAACTCCTCTAACTGTTGGTGTGACATAACTGATTTAGCAATACCCTCAATATCTTCATCGGTAAGGATATTATATTTCTCCAGTCTCTTCAGTTCCCGGTTTATTCTCATAATAGGGAGCGATCCCTTCTTTAAGATGAGATCAGAAGCACCTTGCATTTTCATCGAACTTAAGAGATCCCCTATATTTATACTCATCCTATCCTCTTGCCAGAGACGATTCAAAAGCCTTGGGGTTGGAAACCTTAGAGAGGGCCTCTTCATAATCTACATATCCACGGAGATAAAGCTCTTTTAGAGAATCATCAAGCAACCTCATCCCGTACTTCTGCCCTGCCTTTATCATATTGTAAATCTGCTCCACTTTACCCTCGCGTATTGCACTGGTAACACCTTTAGTTCCTATAAGGATTTCAAATGCGGCTATCCGTCCAGCTCCATCAGACTTCCTTAAGAGGGTCTGAGAGATTATTGCCCGTACCGTAGATGCAAACTGTAATCTGATCTGATGTTGGTGTTCGGGGTCAAACACATCTACAATCCTGTCAACCGTTTGTGGAGCATCAGGTGTATGAAGAGTGGCAAAAACTAAAGCACCCATCTCTGCCGCATTGAGAGCAAGGGATATTGTCTCCCTATCTCTCATCTCTCCAACCATTATTACATCAGGATTCTGTCTAACCACCCTTTTTAGGGCCTCCTCAAAGGAATAGGTATCCACACCTATGGCACGTTGCTCAATCACACTCTCTTTATCATCAAGGACATACTCAATAGGGTCCTCAATTGTGATTATATGCCTTTTCCTCTTCATGTTTATCTCTTCTATTATAGCTGCAAGGGTCGTGGATTTACCTACACCTGTTGGCCCGGTAACCAGGACAAAACCTTGCGAAAATAAGGCAATTTTCTTTAATATTTCTGGAAGCCCCCATTCATCTATGGTTTTCACTACAAGAGGAATAACCCTCACTGCTACTCCCACCTTACCCCTCTGCAAGAAAACATTCATCCTGAATCGCGCCATACCAGGAAGCTCATAAGCGATATCGAGCTCCAGGTCTCTTTTGAAACGTTCTTTTTGTTCATCTGTCATAATAGGAAATATAAGTTCCTTTACTTCATCGGCACTAAATGGTTTATAACCATCCAATCTCTTGAGCATGCCCTGCAGCCTTATTATAGGGGGTTCATCGGCCTTCAGATGGAGATCAGAGCCTCTTCTTTCTACTACTTCCTTCAGGTATTTATCGATTTCGGCAACCATGTCTCTAAATCATACACCCGAAAGGATTCGAACCTTCAGCCTTCCCGGCCGGAGCGGGACGCTCTATCCATTGAGCTACGGGTGCTTTATGCCTCATCAAAATTTATCTTTTCTATTTTTTTTCTTAGTTTTCTTGGTGGCTTATAGGAAGGAACCCTTCTATCAGGTATCTTTACTTCTTCCATAGTCTTGGGGTTTCTTCCCGTCCTACCTTTCCTGAATTTGTTCTCAAAGACTCCAAACCCCCGTAGTTCGAGCCGGTCGTTGTTGCAGAATACTTCTTTAACCTCCTCCATCAATGCCTCAACAACAACCCTTACATCCTTTGTAGGGATCCCAGTCCCTCTGGAAATACTCTCAATAATATCTGCTTTTGTTTTAGTCATCTATCCTCCCTTTTTTATCTATATAATTGAATATCAAACCAATGTCAAGCACTTTTTTCATATCAGCCACAGAGACAGAAGAGGACACAAAGAGTCAGGAGTGTAGTGTCCAGTGTCAAGGGTTCCCTTACCACATACCCCTTAATCCCTGCGCATCTATACTTACTCACTTCTAATCCATAATGGGTGGACCACATTCATTCGCTTACTTAACCATCTGTGTATTTGTATCCTTGCCGCAAGTTCCATGTTCTTATCCTACCATGAATCGAGCATATACCTGAGAAGGGAATCCTTTATTCGCTCTGCTACTTTCTGAAGTGCACTCGTCTCATCTTCTTCTGCGGGATATACTACAGATTCCCGTATATTCCTTTCCCACTCCATTTCCTCTGTACTATCGACTAGCGCAAATTTCGCCTCCACACTCAAACGATACTCCTCAACTTCCCCTCCGCTACTATACGAATCAGGCTTTCTCTTATATTCGGTAATTACCCCCTTTAGAGCATAATCGCCTTCGGTTTCAATATCCACTCTGCCATCTTTGATAAAGGCGGTAGTCAACTCATCCGAAAGGATCCTTTCAATGTCGGCACTGCTGGTCATATTCAAAAGAGGAGGTATTGATATAGAACCCTTAAAACTCCCGCTCTTGAAGGAATAGACACAGGACAACACCATACACATGGCAACAATTATGGAAGAGCGCAAAACTCTACTCATACAATTTGCTTCTCCAATCATAAATTTTAGATCCCTTTCTCTGCTCGTAAAGCCATCCCTGGTAAAAAGTAGCCTGCTTTACCGTTTGCATCTGGTTCATGAAACCAGGCAGTATTTTCTTAATTTCATCAGCTGAAGGAGCTTCCCTTCCTGTTACCTTTAATAAATATAGGGCCCTGCCTGCCCTGAGGCCTGGAGAGACCATCCCCTCTTTAAGATTCATCGCAAGATCGACTATCTTATCTGGTAAGTCTATGCCTTTTCCCCTGTAGTTATTCCGTGAAAAATAGGGAGTGCGATGCCAGCTCCCCTTTTGGGGATGCCTCATAAGAACTTTATCCGGGAAATTCTCACTGACGTATTTCTTGGCTCGCTCACCGGCTTCGTATGAGCGCATTGAATCTACGACTTCATCTTTTATCAAAGGGAATGGAGGTATTCCCTCCTCCACATCCTCTACCCAGAATACATATATAGAATCTATGCCTACAAGGGGATAGGAAATTTCACCCTTTTGGGGGTCATCCAGAAGTGTTCCAAACTCCACGCCAAGATCGGGGATATAGCCAATCCCATATGTAATATGTTCAATTTCATAGGTATCTGGGATACGCGAATCCACGGAATGAAGACCAGTAGTATCAGAGCGCAGAATCTTAACCAGAGACCAGGCCTCCATCATTGCATCTGTATACTTCTCAGTTGAAGGAAATATAGGTAGAAATATCTCCTTAAGACATAACCTATTTCTTTCTCTACCGGTGAGCTTCAAGATATGATACCCTTCGTCTGATCGAATAGGTTCTCCGATTTCACCTATTTTCATACCAAGTAGTGCACTGGTAAATACAGAAGGGAGTCCATCAACTGGAATCCAGCCATTGATTAACTGCCTGTTCCTTGGCAAATAAGAATATATGCTAATCAGTGTATCAAAATCCACGTTTTCGGCTCTCTTTGTTATTGAAAAGGCAAGTTCTTTAATCGAGCGCTCCATTTCCTCATCCACTTCTACCGGAAAAGAAACATATCCCAAACTTACCGCCCCACCCCTTCTGAAGAGATCTTTATGGCCCGAATAAAACTCCTCTGCAGAACCAGAGGGCTCATCCTTAATCCATTCGTCTAAAGGAATCCGTATATATTCTAATTTAATACTCACTGAATCATCCAGGAAATCTTCCATAAACTCATTGTGGGTTAACCTGGCAAGAGAAGAAACCTCTCCTCCAAGTATCCTTTGAGGCAGATCACTCTTTACTCTCCGGGCATAGTCATTTACGAACTGTGATGCACGAGGGTTCTTTAATATTTCGTAGTACCTGTTATAATCAAATTGTCCTCCGATCCAGAAGGTACTGTCCTGAAATATCTCCCGAGGAGGGGAATTCTTAATTATTTCAATCACCTGTGCATCAGAGATAGAAATATCCCTCTTATCCATCTGGTTTTCCATTATCTTTTCCATTATTAATCGATTGATTATCTGGTCAGAAAGTTCCCTTTCTTTGAGAGGGTTAATGCCTATAGAACCACTTATTAGATTTAGCTGTGAGTTTAAGAGATTGCTGTATTCTCTATAACCTATACTAACACCCTCTACTTCAGCTATCAGATTACTCTTCCCTTCTTCACCTCTGCTCATTATATTAGCCCCAAAACCAAAGAATATAAAAAGAATGAATACCACTGCCACAACCCACATAAAGTACTTAGTTACCCTTCGGAGCCTCTGCATTATCATCTTTTCCCTCCTTCATTTTCCACCATAAAGACTTTGCTGTGCCTTAATGAAAAACCTCTCGAACTAATTCTTAGACACTGATTTAAACTGATTGAGACAGATTCTTTATATTTCTTATCAGTGAACATTTGTTCTGAATAAATTAGTGGAGAGGTGTTTTTTACATTTTGCACTTTGCATTTTGCATTTTTCACTGAAGTTAAGTCTCTGTGGCTATTTATCAAAGTCTGCTCCCTCTAAATATCTAACGAGTGATTCCAGCCTCTTTATCACCCTCTTCTTACCCAGAATCTCCATCAGGACAAAAAGACCAGGACCAACAGTCATCCCACTTATGCCAAGCCTTATCGGATGAATCAGTTCTGATGCTTTGCAATTTAGTTCTTCAGCAAGATTTCTTATCACGTCCTCCAACCCATCTTCATCAAAGTTCGCAAGTTCCTTTAATTGTTTTATCAATTCCTTCATCTTCTCTTCTAATCCTTTGCGAAAATGCTTTTTTGCACCTTCTCCGTCATAACTAAAATCATCATAGAAGAAATAATATCCTCTAACAAGAAAGTCCTTAAACTTCTTGATACGTTTTCCCAAAGCCTCAATCACTTTTACTAAATAATCCTTATCATCTATAGAAATTCCTTTCCTGTACAAATATTCTGATAGCCGTGATGCAACCTCCTCCCTACCCAACTTAGCCATCCATACCCCATTAAGCCATTCCAATCGTTCAATATCAAAGATAGCAGGTTTTATCTGAATACTATCTAATGAGAATCGCTTAATCAATTCCGGAAGAGAGAATATTTCCTCCTCTGTCTTCGGGGACCAGCCGAGGAAGGCAAGATAATTGACGAATGCCTCATGGAGGATACCTTCATCCTTATAATATGATAGAGAAACAGCACCATACCTCTTTGATAGTTTCGAGCGGTCTTTCCCGAGAATAAGAGGAACATGTCCAAACTGAGGTAGATCCCAACCAAGTGCCTTATATAAAAGTATCTGCTTGGGAGTATTTGAAATGTGGTCATCGCCTCGTATTACATGGGTTATGCCCATTCGATGGTCATCCACAACAACAGCTAAATTATATGAGGGAGTGCCATCTGATTTTAAGATAACGAAATCCTCTATCTCGGAGTTTTCCTTCTTTATCACGCCATGTATTAAGTCCTCATAAGACGTAATCCCCGAGGGGACCAGGAACCTAATAGCTTTTGGTCTATCTTCTTTTTCGAATCTCTCCCGCTCCTCTCTGGATAAATGATAGCATCTCCTATCGTATATCCAGCCTTTTTTAGAGGATATTGCCTTGTTTTTCCTCTCTTCGATTTCTTCATCCGTGCAATAACACCAGTATGCAAGTTTTCTCTTGACCAACTCTATTGCTTTCTCTTGATATTCATCAAAATAGTCCGACTGGTATAGAATATCCTCATCCCAGTCAAGGTTCATCCATTGCAAACCTTCGATTATCGACTCCGCCATTTCATCCCTGGAGCGCTTCAAATCTGTATCCTCAATCCGCAGAAGAAATGCCCCATTATTTGACCTGGCGAAGAGATAATTGAAAAGCGCTGTCCTTGCAGTCCCTACATGAAGATAGCCGGTTGGTGAAGGAGCAATACGTACTCTCACTTTATTATTCTTAATCATTCATCTGTTCTCTCTTTTTATCTTTTTGCACTATATATACATATAATATAATACAAGTCAAGTCCTTATAAAGAAGTCGAGAGTCAATAGTCGTGGGGAGATATCAGCTTTCAGCATTCAGTCCCCGGTACCCGGAAATGAAACCACAAAAGCACACACCACCAAGGGTTATGCCACGGTAAACTCACGGTTTAAGAAAGAGATTAGCCACAGAGACAGGAGAGGACACAGAGAAGAATTGTTTTTGTTAGTTCAATGTCCAACGTCCAATGTCCAAAGTTAAATGAAAACACAGATTTACACAGATAATAACTGATTAAAAACCCCTAACCCCACCAAAATCTAAACGCAGATGGACGCAGATTAATGTAGTTAAATAGTTGAGCAGTTTAGTCGTTGAGTGGTTGAGTCAATGGTGCCATTCTTTAAAATCACCAATAAATGATCAATCATCTAACCATTTCACTATTTGACCATTATACCATATTCCTTAAGGAAAGCTCTTGCAATAGACGCAAATTTTCCTATATTACCTATAATATGTTTGAAAATCTTACGGAAGGGATAAAGAATATAGCAAGGAGCTTCAGAGGTAGAGGGAAACTGAAGGAGTCTGACGTAAAAAGGGGAATGCAAGATATCAGACGTGCCCTCCTTGAGGCAGATGTCAACTTACAGGTTGCAAAAAACTTTGTTTCGGAAGTTGAAAAGGAAGCAATAAACCGAAAGATATACGAGAGTTTTAGCCCTGCAGAAATGATAATGAAGATTGTGGGAGAAAAATTGATAGGACTACTTGGAGAAACGGAACCATTAAAACTTTCAGGGCAGCCAGCTTCTATTCTTCTTGTGGGACTTCAGGGTTCGGGTAAGACAACAACAGCTATTAAACTTGCAAGTCTCTTAAGAAAACAGGGACGGAAGCCGTATCTCATCCCTGCTGATGTTAAGAGACCCGCAGCTTTTGAACAGCTCAGGGACCTTGCAAAAAGGGAAGAACTCCCCTATTTCGAAAAGCGTCTTGATGACGAAGTCAACCTATGTAAACAGGCACTAACCCAGTCCGTAATAAGACGATATGATACACTCATCTTCGATACAGCAGGAAGATTACATATTGACAGAGAGATGATAGACCAGGTCAAAAAAATCAAAAGTGCTGCAAAACCTTCAGAGGTTCTCCTCGTTGCAGATTCAATGACCGGACAGGATGCAGTAAATATAGCAGGAGCATTTGACAGGGAAATTGATCTCACTGGAATAATACTCACCAAGATGGATGGTGACGCAAGAGGTGGTGCCGCACTATCGATGAGGGAGGTAACAGGTAAGCCAATAAAATTCATAGGAACGGGAGAGAAAAGCTCTGATCTTGAATTGTTGCAACCTGAAAGGCTTACCACTCGAATCCTCGGGATGGGAGACATAAAAACCCTGCAGGAAAGAGCTGAAAAAGTAATAGAAAAAGAGCAAGCAGAGGAATTTCAGAAAAAGATAAAAGAAGCAAAACTGGATTTAGAGGATTTCCTAAACCAGATAAAACAACTAAAGAGAATGGGGCCGATTGAAGATTTAGTAGAGATGCTACCGGGTGGTCAGGATTTAAAAAAACTTATGGATGAAAGACAACTCATCCAGACTGAGGCAATCATCCAGTCAATGACCCCGGAAGAACGCCGTAACACTAAAATACTCAATGCTTCGAGAAAAAGAAGAATCGCAACAGGCAGCGGAACATCGGTTCAGGATATCAATCAATTGATAAAGGAATACAATATGGTAAAGAAATTAATGAAACAAATGGCGGGTCGCGGACCCTCTACCTTACCACCTTTCTTTCGGTAATGGTGTAGTTATAAAATGAATATACTCGTTTTGATAATTTCCTATATTATAATGATTATCGGACTCACAGGTTGTATCATACCAATGTTACCGGGAACTCCTCTTGTATTCTCCGGTATATTTCTCTACGCCTGGAAGACACATTTTATGATTATTTCGCAGAATCTCCTTTTGATATTCCTTATAGTAACAGTCTTAACCGTAATTCTCGATTATGTCGCGGGGTCTATTGGTGCAAAAAAACTTGGTTCTTCAAAGTTTGGGATAATAGGTGCTTTCCTGGGAATAATAGCGGGGCTCTTCTTTGCCCCCTGGGGAATCCTTATCGGCCCACCCCTCTTTGCACTGATAGGTGAACTCATAATCGGAAAGAATATAAAGGATGCCTCAAAGGCGGGGGCTGGGGCAATACTTGGAGTCCTTGGAGGCTCATTAACCAAGATAACCGCATCCCTTATTATGATGGGTTTCTTTACTGTGAGACTTTTTTAACCCCTCAAATATTGCCACAGAGATAGGAAAGAACACAGAAAGTCAAGAGTCGAGTGTCCAGTGTCAAGAGTCCCTTACCACATACCCTTTAATCCCTGCTTCTCTTCATACAATTTCTTCTAATCCTTAATCCTATATCCTATATCCTAACCCCTGAATTGGACACAGATTTGAACTGATTAATACTAACACAGAACCCTGAACTCAGAACCAAGAACTTAGAGTCTCTCTATCTAATCAAAACCACCTTTTCTCTGGAAATAACCTCCCCATTTATCTCCCCTCTAATAAAGTATACACCCGATGATAATGAATGTAGGGGAATAACGAGACTACCCTTCCCTCTATCAAAGGAATCCCTTATACTCTTTACGCACCTGCCAACCTTATCATATATCTCTACCTCCACTCTATTCCTTTCCTTTAATTGAAGTTCTAAGAGTAGGGTTCCGTTGAGTATAATGGAGTTATTCAATATTAGTTTATTCTCCAATATCTCTTCCTCAATCCCTGTATCATCATAATTCCAGTGGATGTCTTCCTTATAACTCGATGGATGATATGGGTCACTATGCATTGCACCCTGATAATACTTCATAAGCGCATAATCACTTAATTGTCTTGCACCAGGAAGATAACCCCTTCCATATCCTAAATCTATTCCACCATTTAAACCCTGCCCTACTCCTGTGGCAAGAACGAAATGAATGGTATCACCATTTGCAATGGAATATGGTCCATAGGTTAAGAGAAAACGATAATCAAACACTTCCGCACCTACATCGTATGGATGGGGCATGAATTTATATCCAAGAGACATACCATGCTTTCCAAGCATATATTTAATCTTATTTACATCGGTTCCCGGATCATTATTCCAATTCCACCATTGATGAGAGGTGGGTCTTGCAAGGCGGCAGGTATCACCACTATCATCTATCCATGTGGAATCATTGGGAGATTCTGGCGCATAGAGCATGGATACAAAGATATAACCGGCGGATAATCCATTATCCGTTGAATCATTCCCTGGCTCATCTGGATTATCTCCATCGAGTATAAAGGACATATCCCTCCAGATTTGTTGTGTATCTCCAAGGATGGTCCATTCATTTGGGTCATCACCAAAGAGACATATTTGGTCAGGAATTCCATCTGGAATATTTAGAGTAGTGTCTTGCAAGATTGTATATTCATCTGACGGAGAAGGAAAATGAGTGAGCGTATCCCACCCACCATTAGCCCATCCATCATAACATACAAGGTCATCCAAATAGCAATCAGTAGAATCAAACTCAGAGACATCTGCATCAAAGCAAACAGAGAGGTAAAAACTATCGAGAGTATCCAGTGTTCCAATCTGTGAATGAGCCTTGTCATATATTACATCAAACTCATAGGCAATTAAATGAGCCAGGGGACCATCTCTCCACGAGAGTGCTCTCTGGATCACTTTTATTCCAATAGCCCTACCAGATGGATTGTAGGAACCCCAGTCGTGATAGGAGCCGACAACATCAAAATCTGATTTCCCCGGACCAATCCAACTCCATCCTTCCCCTTCCCATTCATTATCGCCGTAGCTACAGTGAGAGACATAGAAATTTCCACCGTTTATTTTTCCAACCCAGAGGCCTCCGTGCCAGAGATAATAATAACCCACACTCCCTGGCCAGTCATAGGAAGCATCACCAGGTGCATCAGTATCAGGTGCTCCAAAACACCCAGAGTTAGAGATAACAGTCCAGAGGTCACCAGTAACAATTGGTCTGGGTTCGTATTCACTATTAGAGGTTTTATATGAATTTATATTACTATCAGCAAAGCCAATCAGAATAATAAGTAATAACATAAAACCTCCTTATTTAACTTTAAATATCATCTAATCAAAACCACCTTTTCTCTGGAAATAACCTCCCCATTTATCTCCCCTCTAATAAAGTATACACCCGATGATAATGAATGTAGGGGAATAACGAGACTACCCTTCCCTCTATCAAAGGAATCCCTTATACTCTTTACGCACCTGCCAACCTTATCATATATCTCTACCTCCACTCTATTCCTTTCCTTTAATTGAAGTTCTAAGAGTAGGGTTCCGTTGAGTATAATGGAGTTATTCAATATTAGTTTATTCTCCAATATCTCTTCCTCAATCCCTGTATCATCATAATTCCAGTGGATGTCTTCCTTATAACTCGATGGATGATATGGGTCACTATGCATTGCACCCTGATAATACTTCATAAGCGCATAATCACTTAATTGTCTTGCACCAGGAAGATAACCCCTTCCATATCCTAAATCTATTCCACCATTTAAACCCTGCCCTACTCCTGTGGCAAGAACAAAATGAAGGGTATCTCCATTTGCAATGGAATATGGTCCATAGGTTAAGAGGAATCGATATTCAAACACTTCCGCACCTACATCGTATGGATGTGGAATGAACTTATACCCAAAGGACATAGGATGTTCTCCGGTCATATAAGCAAACCTCTCTGCATCGCTTCCAGGGTCATTATTCCAGTTCCACCATTGATGAGATATGGGTCTTGCAAGCCTACAGGTATCACTATTTATATCAAGCCAGAGAGAATCATTGGGAGATTCTGGCGCATAGAGCATGGAACCAAAGAAGAAACCGGCGGATAATCCATTATCCGTTGAATCATTCCCTATCTCATCTGGATTATCTCCATCGAGTATAAAGGACATATCCCTCCAGATTTGTTGTGTATCTCCAAGGATGGTCCATTCATTTGGGTCATCACCAAAGAGACATATTTGGTCAGGAACACCATCAGGAATAATTAGAGTAGTGTCTTGTAGGATTGTATAGTCATCCGATGGTGACGGATAATGAGAAAGTGAACTCCACTCACCATTAGTCCACCCATCATAAGAGACTAAATCATCTATGTGGGGATCGGTTGGGTCAGCTCCTGAGACATCTGCATCAAAACGGATAGATAAGTAGAAACTATCAAGAGTATCCGGTGCTCCAATATCTGATTGGGATTGGTCATATATTACATCAAATTCATAGGCAATGATATGACGAGCAGGTCCATCCGCCCAGGATAGTGCTCGCTGGATGACTTTGACTCCGATACCTCTTCCCCAATTAAAAGCACCCCAGTCATGATATGCAGATACAATATCAAAATCTGATTTTCCTGGACCAATCCATTCCCATCCTTCTGGTTCGAATTCATCGGGCCCATCATAGGCACTAACATATGGAGTACCGCCTATCCTTGCCCCCAACCATATATCACCAGCATAAAGATATATAATTCCTTCACTTCCAGGCCATCCATAGGAAGAGCAGCCCGTGGAAGAAGCATTGGGATCTCCAAATACTCCAAAGTTGGAAACAGTAGTCCAGAGGTCGCCGGTTCTGATTGCTCTAGATTCTTTCACGGTCGTAGGCCCACCTGAGATAGTGGACACCTGACATTCTATAATCGGGCTCACCCCATCCGGACTTTCATATATAGAGCATATCCCATAGATATAGGTGGTATCATTCATCACCATAATATCATTATAATAGGTCCCGGCATAAAGGGATTCAATCTGGGTAAAATAGGCATCGGATATCAAACGGCGATAGAGCCTGAATCCAATGAGTCCCCTGTCATCAGATGAACTTTTTATATTTTTCATCAACTCCTTTCTTCCCGTATCCGGTATTGACCAGAATAAGGTAACAACACTATCTCCACCCATCCCTCTGAAGGATAAGGGAGGTGGGAACTGTGTTGGATGTCCGCTGGCCGTATCGGAAGGAGGACTTACTCCACTTTCATAAACCCCACGCACATAATAATAATACGTGGATTCGTTCTGGACGCTGTTATCAAGATAGAAGGTTGTATCAACCGGGGTAAGTAGACTGAATGAAGTGGTATCATTCACTGAGCGATACAGGCCATAATTGAGCAAATGGCGTGTATCACCTTTTCGAACCTCTGGTTCTTCCCAGACAAGTTCTACTGTGTCTCTCCTGTAATCTCTTATCACCTCCAAATTCCTGGGTGGAAGGAATGACCAGGGCTTTGTATCTATGAGATAATCTCCTGCTTCCGTGAGTAATGGGAATAGATAGACAACAGAGTCATCAAGAGATATGAATGCCTCATTATATGAATCAAGCGTAATAAAAGAAGAGGTTGTCCCTGCTGGAGAACATTTTATTACCATGAGATACGGACTTAATTCATCATCGGCATTAAAGAACAGTGAATCAGTAGCAAGATTCAAACTCTCTGCCTTCATTACATTATTTCTGTATCCGGCCTTTTCATTAAAGACCTCGGGGTTCCAATCATCAATAACAATTAAAGGTGAATAATTGATATCAATGAGTGAAAGACCATCAAAAACGAAAGATTTCTCCCAATCAAGGAAAACCGTATCATGGTTGGTAGAGTATCCATTGGCATAAAGGGTAGAATCCAAACCCTCAAAGCCATTATATGGTGATTGAATCAAATCCTGGATAAAACCATTCCCTCCATAGTTCTCATAAAGAAACATATAAAGGGTAAAAAGCGAATTCTGATTCAGGTTTGTCAAATAGCCCCTCGAGACATAAATGGTACCGGGAACAGTATTCCCATCCCCATATTCAATAAGATATTCTGCATATCCATCTCCTCCCCTCTTAACCCATTCCTCTTCATCTGCATCATAATTCCAGTGAAGCATCTGATGAAACGAGTGGGTGAATTGCTTTCTCAATTCATCCATACTGGATGAGAATTCAATCGGGTCAATATATAGTATCTCAGAATAGTTGGTCTTATGCTGAGGGGTAAAGAGTGTATCAACAACCTCCTCTGGATACTGATTTATAGGATCAAAGTGGGAAGCACATTCATCATATGGCCAATCTTCACCATTTATGTCCCCTAATAATAGGTATATCTTTCCATTACCATCAACATCCGGCTCATTACCCAGTTTATTGGTAAGAATATCATAGATGCCATTCATAGGGTCTCCCGGAGAGGATTCTTCAAAGATGGTATACACTGAATCCACCATCCAGTCTTCTACCTCTTTTATTATCCTATTGTTGTCCTGTCTCCATATTAAACCAGCATTATAGGATACATAAACCCCTTGCTCATTACCGATAACAATGGTATCTGGTGATAAAGCTTCTATTGAATGAACCCTGTGGACATAAGGAACAGGACCAAGTTGATAGAGATTGTTGTTTATGGATGAAAAACTTACTCCTCCATCAATCGAACGGTAGATACCCGATTGGGTTCCTGCATAGAGCGTCTCAGGAGATGCAATCTTAATTGCCCATACAGAATCGGATAAATTCGCTCCACTCCAGTTATTACCAAAATCATTGGTATAATATAATCCTGAAGGGGTTCCAACATAGATAAGAGAATCGGTATTTGGACTAACTGCTATGGTCGATATCGAGGAATCAGGGAGATTACCGGAGATGTCTATCCACAGTGAATCAGAATCATTATAGCAAAAGATACCGTTCTCTGTCCCTGCAAATACGGAATTTGTATCCTTAGCACCAAATAAGTCCGTTATACTGGAATCAGAGAGGCCTACAGTTGGTAGTTTCTCCCAGGACTCCCATGGTTTAGCACTTTTTTTATAAACCCCATTTGGACCACCGGCATAATAAACATAATCAAGCCAGGATTCTACCGTATCTGTTGGAGAAAGCGCACAGTAATGCACATTTTTATCAGGGAGATTATCATTATCCACATCACTCCAACTTTCTCCCCCATTAATGCTATAGTAAACCCCTTTACCTGGAACGGCCACACATATCCTCAAAAGAGATAAATAATATGGGTAATATACCATATCAGATATATCCGTTAGTGATAATAAATCCCAGCTTGCAGAGGTTATGGCTCTATGAAAACCATATCCGTCTTCAAAAGAGGTAAGGATATAAGAGCCGTCCGAAACCAGCGAGCTATTAGTTTTAAGGGGTTCCTCAGAATAGATAATAACAGAATTCAAATCGAGTCTCTCGATAGCATGCACTTGGTAGTAAATGTGATAAAAACCCTGGGTTACCTTGTAGAAACTTGTTGTATCACCTGTGGAGTTTATAAGTAATAATAGAAATAACATAATTCCTCCTCAGCTAAATTTAAATTTTAATTTTAGAATATCTATTTGCTAAATTCCGAAATAAAGTTTTTCAATTGTTATTATAAATTGTAACAAAATCCCCCTAAGATGTCAAGTTTATTTAGGTGATGTCTTGACTTCTAAAAATAAAAACATTATACTCATCGAAAAAGGAGGTATTATGCGTCGTATTACAATGTTACTATTGGTCGGATTGGTTATCCTCGTCGGTTGTGGAGGGGGTAGAACCGTAAAGAGAATAGAAACCACTGAGGTAACTGACCTCTCAGGTGAATGGAACGACACTGACTCAAGACTTGTAGCCGAAAAGATGGTATCCGACATGCTATCCCGCATCTGGCTTACAAACTTTCTGAAGGAAAAGGGTATGAATCCAACAGTTATCGTTGGAACAATCAGGAACATGAGCACTGAACATGTCAACATGGAAATATTCACAAAAGATATAGAAAGAGAGCTTATAAACTCGGGTCAGGTTCAGTTTGTAGCATCAAAGGAAGAAAGAGAGGAAATAAGAGAAGAAAGAAAGGACCAACAGGTATTCGCATCGCTTGAAACCGCAAAGAGATTGGGACAGGAATATGGAGCCGATTTCGTTCTCATCGGAACATTCAAATCAGTAGAAGATGTATTAGAAGGTAAAAAAGCAATACTCTATTCAGTTGACCTTGAATTGATAGATGTAGAACAGAATCTCAAGGTCTGGATAGGTAACAAGAAAATAAAGAAACTTATCGAGCAAGCGGGATATAAGTGGTAAGAGCGGTTCATCATCGAGACTGGATATTCTCACTCCTTGCCCTTTTCTTCCTATCTTCATGCGCATCACTTCAAACCCAGCTGGGTCATTACGAGGACATTGATAGGGAATTTTCCACCCGTAATTACCAGAAAGCGGTAAAAGAGATAGAAAAGGCAAGAAAAGAAGGCAAATACGAAAAGAAGGATAGGGTTCTCTTCTACCTCGATATGGGTATTGCATTCTATAATGCAGAAAAATATGAAGAGAGTAATAAATACCTCTTGAGAGCAGAACAGGCTATTGAGGAAAACTTCACAAAGAGCATATCCAAGTTGGCCACCTCAATGCTACTCAATGATAATGTCCTCGATTACTCCGGGGAAGACTACGAGAACATCTTTATAAATGCATTAATGGCATTAAATTATATCCACTTAGACAACCTTGAAGACGCTATGGTCGAGGTAAGAAGGATCGATACCAAATTATCAAAACTTTCAAGTAAATATAAAGGGATGGCCGATGAACTCAGCAAGGGCAAAGAGAAGATAAAATTCAAAGCCGGGCATACAGACCTTAGATACTCAGCGTTTGGAAGTTATATGAGCATGGTCTCCTATAAACAACTCGGTAAACTTGATGATGCAAAAATTGATAGAAGAAGAGTAGAGAAAGCAACCAGAGCTAATATAGGAGGTTTCCTGGATAAAGCACTCAAAACATCAAAGGGAGGTAAGGTCTCCGTGTATCCCATTTGCTTTGTGGGCAAAAGTCCTGTTAAAAATCCTCTGGAATTGCAACTGGATCTCAATCCGGATCTAAAACTTGGAAGGATTAAAATTCCCGGGCAGAAAGACTCAGGACTATTCTTCAGATATGAAGGAGAAGAAGATCTTACCTTCAAGTTTGCCGTTCCAACAATCGCAGATAGAGAAACGAGTATAAAAAGGATAAGAATCCTGGCAAATGGGAAAAGTTTAGGAGAAATGCAACTCCTTGAGGATTTTAGCTATGTAGCAAGAAAAACCTTTGAAGTCAAAAAACCTATTATATATCTACGAGCAGGGGTAAGAACCTTCCTCAAGGCAATGGCAGATAAGAAAGCATCGGATGAAATAGATAAAAAAACAGAGGATAAGGAACTCCTGGGTGCAATCCTAAAGTTTGCTGTTGACAGGGTAACCGAATATACAGAAAGCGCTGACCTCCGATGCTGGAGAACAATGCCGGGAAATGCCTTTGTTGGAAGGATTGATCTATTGCCTGGGATATATGATATCACTTTTGAATATCTAAATGACCGCAGTAAAGTTATAGATAGGGAAACAAAAAAGGGTGTAGAGGTAGGAAAGGGTGGATTGAACCTAATTGAGGGGGTTTCATATCGATGATAAATAAGAAATATAATCCAATCAAAAATACCCTAAGTCTTAAGGCATGTTTACTACTATTATTATTTGGATGTGCTTCAGCAAAAAGTGCAAAGGAACTTCCGAGATGGATTGGGGACCCCACTTCTAAATATCATGAAGCGCTCTATATCACTGCTGTCGGGAGTGGTAGTTCAAGAGAAGAAGCAAAAAGGGATGCCATTGCATCTCTATCAAATATCTTCTCGGTCGACGTCTCCTTTGATAAGAGGATTATCGAGGCATACACAGAGGAAAGGAAAGAGAAAAAGATAGATGTTGACCATTCCATTAATCTTCTTACAAAGAGTGCACTAAAGAGCGAAAATAGACTAATCAATGTCAGGGACGGTGAGACCTTCTTCGACGAAAAAACCGGAACATTTTATGTACTCGTTTTTATTAACCGCGCAGAGACAGAACCATTGTATCTGGAGGAAATAAAGAAAAATGACGATGTCCTGGAAGAGTACTACTCATCCTCTCATACAGTAATTGACAAATTAGAAAAATTCATATATCTAAAAAAAGCGATGCAGATTGCTTCGGTAAACGAAGGGCTCCGTCAGATCCATCGCCTGATATCTCAGATGGATGATACCCCGGAACCGCCAATTACAAAACAAAGACTTACGAAAGAACTCTATGATCTTGGAAGGAATATAACCGTTAGTATCAAGGTTATAGGAGTATATCCAGAAGAATTCGCTGGATTCTTGCGTGAGGTCATCCAGGAAACTGGCTTTACTTGTGATGGGGAAAATGCAGACCTCACTATAAAAGCTCATCTTAAAATAGAACCCATCGACCTTCCGAGAGAGGATAAATTCGTTCGCTGGAGACTACTTATAGATGTTTACAATGGAATGACCGGGAATACTATGGAAACCTTTGCCAGGGAAGGACGCGAAGGCCATGCAACTTTTGAGGCGGCAAAAAGCAGAGCCCTAAGGGAAGTTCGAAAAATACTGATGAACGAATTCTATATTGAGTTTAACAAATTCCTCAATCAATCCGTGGGGGATTAGAAAGAAAAATTAAACGCAGTAGATAAGTTTTTAAAATTGGCAAATAAGCATCGATATACATCTTTGCTAACAAGATTATCTACCTTGTTTTATTTATGCTATCCCTTATCCCAACTGTAAGATGGGGAAGAGACAGCGAGAAAGATATTAGTTCTTTCTCATTAATCGGACCTTTTAACGATAAAAAGGGGAATTATGAACTGGTTTGTAATATCAATTGCAACTGCTTTTTTCTGGGGTAGTTCTGCTGTATTAGCCAAGATTGGCACAATTCGACTTTCCCCCCGACGCATTTTATTTACTGTTGGGGTAACCAGCTTCATATTCTATTTGTCTATATGGATAATATTCGGGTCACCTTTCTTACCAGGCAATTATCTCTTTCCACTTCTTTCGGAAGGGTGTGCTGCAGTTTCTTTTATATTTTACTATAAAGCATTGGAAGAAGCACCTGTTTCTCTCATAGCTCCAATAACTTCCTCTGGAATTGTTATCAGTATATTGATTGGGGTATTCGTCTTTCATAATCCAATAACAAAAATTCAGGTTGCAGCTATCTTTTCAATCACAGCAGGCATAATACTCCTATCGATAAAGGATATTCAATTCAAGAATGGAATATGGGAAGGTAAATGGATCATTCCAGCATTGATAACCATGATTGGCTGGGGCATATGGGGGGGTTTTAGTGAAATATCTGTTAGAATAGTAAAACCATTCAATCTGAATCTATTCTTTGCTGCACTTGCTCTCCTAATCTGGACCCCCTATTATTTAATTACAGGCTTAAAAAAGAAGCAGAAAGATAACAGGATTATAAACCCTCGATTGGTCAAACCAAGAGATTTCCTCTTCGCAATCAGCAGCGCAGTAGTCAGTGATACAGGGTCCGTACTATTCTATCTTGCGGTAGATATCTCATACGTAAGTCTCGTAATACCTGTAGCCAGTTTACATCCGCTGGTATCCGTAGTATATGACATTTACAACCGTAATTTCCCAAAACCCCATCAGTGGATAGGAATAATTTTGATATTGGCTGGCCTATTTTTTATACAGGGAAAATAAATGCTCAAGATAAATGACATTTATATAGAAAATGGACTCATTACCTCGCCCGGGAAACCAGATAGGGAATTTTTATTCCCTGGTAAAGATATCTGTCCTGGATTCTGTGATTCCCATACCCATTTCATCCAATTTGCATTAAAGAAGAACCGCTTGAATCTATCTAAAATTGAATCAAAGAAGGAATTATACGAACGATTGAGCGAATGGATAAGGGTAAAAGAACGAGAAGAAGTCACCATAGCCGAAGACTGGGATGAAAGTAACTGGGAAGATGAGGAATTCCCGACAAAAAAGGAACTGAATAAAATATCCTCAAAAAAACCAATTATCCTCAGGAGAGTATGCGGACATATAGCAATTGCCAACGACCCTGGACTTTCCAGAATACCACCGACCTATACCATAGTAAATCACCGAACAGGAATACTTAAAGAGGAAGTGGTCTTAAAAATTAACGAGATATTCCCACCATCTAAGGAAGGAATGCAAGAAGTAACTCTTCTGGCACAATCTGAAATAATAAAACTCGGGATAACCTCAATCCATGATATAGTGATTCCGGAGCACTTCAAGCTCTACCAGGCCCTTGAAGATAAAGGAAAGTTAAAACTATCCATTTATGGTTTTATAACAGAAAATTATACCGACAAAATGAAGAATTTAAAATCCAGTTATCGGGTAAAACTTGCCGGAATCAAGACATTCACTGATGGATCCATAGGAGCCAGAACCGCTGCTCTTAAGGATTTTCATTATACTCAAAAAGGGAATGGGTTACTTCTAAAGAATAAAGAAGAATTAGAAGAATTAATACAGTTCGCAAACAATAAAGGATACCAACTGGCAATACATGCTATTGGTGACCTTGCCATTCAGATGATACTTGACGCAATGGATAAAAATCCCATAGATAACCCTGCAAGGCACCGTATAGAGCATTTCGAACTGGCAACTGATGAGCAAATAAGAGAAGCAAAAAAGAAAAATATAATCCTTTCAATGCAACCCAACTTCTTAAAATGGTCTAAGCCGGGTGGACTATATGAAAAGGCTCTAGGTAAAAATTATAAAGATAATAATCGCATATGTTTCATCCTGAGGGAAGGTGGAATGGTTACCTTTGGTTCTGATGGAATGCCCTATGGTCCTCTTTTCGGGATAAAACAGGTTACAGAAGCTCCATTCACCCCTCAGAGGATTGAAAAAACGGATGCAATAAGAGCTTATACACAAGGGGGTGCATACGCTTCCTTCAAGGAAGGAGAGGTTGGAAGCATTGAAGAAGGGATGAGGGCCGATCTTGTCATTATTGGCAAACAAGGGATCTATATGACAATCATTAATGGAGAAATAGAATATTGCAGAGAAGGAGAGAATAAAATTACCAGCTAATTTTACACGCATCTATCAAAAAAATTTTCCTCTTGAAATATTATGGATTTTGATATATATACTATTAAGAGTTACTGAAATCCATTAGGACAATTAGGGATATTAAGAGCAGTTGCCGATGAATGATATCCACAAAACATGCTTTAATGGCGAGTGTAAGAGTCAAAAGTTAAATGATAAGAAACCTTCGAGGGACAACCAAAGCATGCAAGAAGAGATGGGACAAAGCGACCACTAATTTTTTGAGTCCCGTGACAAAAATAACCTCTAAGAACTCTGTGGCAAGATAATAATGAATGAGGAGGGAGCATGTTTGATAAAGTAAAGAAAAGAGATGGGAGAATAGTCCCATACGATAAGGAGAAGATTGCTCAGGCAATATTTAGATCGGCCAAATCGGTCGGTGGTTCAGATATAGAACTCGCAAGAAGACTTGCAGATAAAGTAGAAGCTCGCCTTGTAGAACAATTAGGAAATAACATTCCAGAGGTTGAAACAATACAGGATAGCGTAGAGAAAGTCCTTATAAAACAGGGGCACGCTGCTACAGCAAAAGCATATATTCTGTACAGACAGAAAAGGACAGAAATACGGGAAGCGAAGACTCTCCTGACAGGGGTCGAAGACGATATTAAGCTCACCCTAAATGCTGTAAAGGTGCTTGAAAGGAGATACCTCCTGAAAGATTCTGCAGGCAGGGTGATGGAATCCCCCAGCGAAATGTTCCAGAGAGTAGCCAGTAATATAGCACAGGCAGAGCTTAATTATGGAACCGAGGAAGATGTTGAAAAGTGGTCAAAGGAATTTTATGAACTTATGCGTTCCCTTGTCTTCCTCCCTAATTCCCCCACTCTTATGAATGCAGGAACTTCCCTCCAACAACTCTCAGCCTGCTTCGTACTCCCTATCCCCGACTCCATGGAAGGCATATTTAATGCAGTGAAGTATACTGCCCTGATACATAAGAGTGGAGGCGGGACAGGTTTCTCATTCTCCCGCATTCGTCCCTCTGACGATATTGTAAAATCCACAGGAGGCGTTGCCTCGGGCCCTATCTCTTTCATGCGCGTTTTTGATGTAGCCACAGATGTGATTAAACAGGGTGGAAGAAGGAGAGGGGCAAATATGGGAATCCTGCGATATGACCATCCCGATATATTCGATTTCATTACTGCAAAGGATAGAACACTTCAATTCAGTAATTTTAATATCTCTGTTGGCATAGATGAAAAATTTATGAAAGCAGTTGAAAAGAACGAAACTATTGAGTTAAAAAATCCAAGAAGCCATGAAGTAGTAAGAACTGTGAAGGCAAGGGCCATATTTGACCTGCTTGTGTACAACGCCTGGAAAACAGGCGACCCTGGAATTGTATTCCTGGACCGATTAAATAAAGACAACCCTACACCTCATATAGGTGAAATAGAGAGCACTAACCCATGTGTAACAGGTGACTCTCTGGTTTCCACTGAATTAGGCCTGGAAAGAATGGAAGACCTGGTTAAGAGATTTCAGGAAGAGGACCCACAGATAAGCACTGATAACCGCATACATGCAAGCACGGAGAATAGTTCTTTACCATTAAATGACCGTAGGGGGACAGATCTAAACCCAATCACCCGCGCCTTCTGCTCTGGTGTTAAAGAAATCTATAAGATAGAAACAGAGGCAGGTTATGAACTAAAAGCCACTGGTGATCATAAAGTAATGACCGATCAAGGTTGGAAAGAATTTCAAGACTTAACCCCTGGAGAGAAAGTTTTAATCCAATCAGACGAGGGCAGCTTCAACAAGGATTACAAGCTACCATTTGAAGTAAAAGATGAGTGCTTAGGGAAAAATGGCAGAAAATACCAATTCGATCTTCCCAATGAATGGAGCGAGGAATTAGGAGAAGTAATTGGTTGGTTAATTGGAGACGGATGGCTCCGTTGCGGAGATAAGAATTGCAGGGTTGGCTTTAGTTTTGGACCAGACTCCGTAGAGGTTCTAAGTAAATTGAAGAACATCTTAAATAAATGGTATAATTATGATATTAGGGAAGTAAAAAGGGAGAATGGCGTTTATCATCTCTCTTACCATAGTAAATTCTTCGTGGAATTTTTTGAAAAACTGGGTGTAAAGAGTTGGAAATCGGAAGAAAAAAGAGTACCGACCACTTTATTCACTGCCCCCAGAGAAGCTGTAATCGGATTTTTAAGGGGTTTGTTTTCTGCTGATGGGACCGTCAGAAATAACCCAAAACCTAATAGTTCCTGGTTGGCTCTAACCTCAAAGAGCAAACAACTGTTAAAAGATGTCCAACTTTTGCTTCTAAATATGGGAATAAAAAGCAAAATTATGAATCGTTCCAGAAAACCAAGGAAAGGCACTTTTTCATATATAACTGTCGATGGAGTAGAAAAAAAATACGATACTGATGGAATTCTCTATGAATTGGGTATATTTGGGGAATCAAGAGAAAGGTTTAGAAAAGATATTTCTTTTCTATTAAAAGAGAAGCAAGAAAAACTTAATAATGTTAAATTCGAAGGATTTTATCAGCAAAAATTTTACTCTAAAGTAAAAACAATAAAGAAAATTGGAAATGAAAAGGTTTACGATTTGACAGAACCAAAAACATTGAGTTATATTGCCAATGGGTTTTTGTCACTTGACTGTGGAGAACAACCTCTCCTACCTTATGAAGCCTGTAATTTAGGGTCGATTAACCTGGATAAGATGGTAAAGGACAATTCTATCAATTATGACAAACTCAGAGAGGTCGTTCATAAATCGGTCCGCTTTCTTGACGACGTAATAGACCAGTCAAAATTCCCGATAGAAGAGATAACAAAAATGGTAAGGGGAAACAGAAAAATTGGGTTAGGAGTGATGGGATTTGCTGACCTATTAATACAACTGGGCATCCCATACAATAGCGAGAAGGCAACATCTATTGCCAATGAAATAATTAAATTCATTGCAAAAGAAGCAAAGAAAGCTTCGGAAAAACTTGCAGGGGAACGTGGGCCATTCCTAAATTTTAAGGGTTCGACCTACGACCTGAATGGAGAATTACCAATAAGGAATGCTACAAGGTTGACGATAGCGCCAACGGGAACTATCTCCATATTAGCTGGTTGTTCAAGTGGCATAGAACCCCTCTTTGCCGTAGTATATATAAGAAACGTAATGGATGGGACTGAACTCCTAGAGTCAAACAAACATTTTGAAAAGATAGCGAAGGAAAGAGGATTCTATTCTGATAACCTGATGCGGCAGGTTGCGCTCACAGGAAGTTTAGAAAATGTAGGGGAGATTCCTGAAGATGCAAAAGGGATCTTCGTTACAGCTCATGATATTGACCCAAAATGGCATGTTATAATGCAAGCTGCTTTCCAGAAGTGGGTGGACAACGCTGTATCCAAAACAGTCAATCTATCCTATTATGCCACACCTCAGGACGTGGAAGATATCTATCTCCTGGGATATAAATTAGGAGTAAAAGGAATAACAATATATAGAGATGGCAGTAAAGGAGAACAGGTTCTTTACAGGGGTTCCGAGAAATCACAAAAGGAAGAGCCAACTCATCGGATGGGAATCGAACCTCCCAGGATAGACTTGAGTGAGGGGATGTTGAAGGTAGATTCAGATTATTCAGGAGGGTGCAAAACCTGCGAGTTTTAAAACATTAGCCACAGAGGCAGGAGAGGACACAGAGAAGGAAATTTTTATTTTGTAGGAAGAGATTAGCCGTGGCATAATCCTTGGTGGTGTGTGTCTTTTATCTGCGTTTAGATTGCGGGGTGTAGAGAGTGGTTTTTAATCAGTTCAAATCAGTGTAAATCTGTGTCTAAAATTTGGGGGGAGTTTTATACGATTTGACAAGCAGTTCTTCATAAAAAGATTCAGTCTTCCTTGCAACTTCCATCCAATCATAATGTTTAGCTGTTTTTAAACCTACCTCTCTTAGTTCACTTCTAAGCGATTTATCCATAAGTATTGAGATTGCTCTACTGGCAAGGGAATGAGGATCGTTAGGAGTAAACAGCATCCTCTCATCAGGTATCACCTCACGATATCCCTCTATATTTGAGGCAATGGTAGGAGTCCCGGAAGCCATGGCTTCCAGAAGGACTATTCCAAAGGTCTCTCCACCGAGAGCGGGCGAACAGTAAATATCCACTGAACGATAATACACAGGAACCATCCCTCGCGATACTTCACCTATAAAGGTAATGGATTCTTTAATCTGGGAAGGAATATCTCTGGGAGGTTCTCCTTTGCCGACCACTACCAACCTAGCCTCAGGTATATTCTTTTTTATCTCTGGGAATGCGTCTATTAAAACGGGCAGGCCCTTTCTTGGGTCCAGTCTTCCTAAAAACAGAATCGTAGGATGGTCGGAAAATCCCTCAATCTTTTCTCCCTCTACTTTAAAACGACTCCTATCCACTCCGTTTGGAATAATCCGATAGTTACCCCCAGGAAAGTAGGGATATATTTCCCGAAAAGCCTTATATGAAACACATATGGAACCATGCAGTTTTCTGGAAATACGGGTAAACGCAAATTTTGCCAGTTTGTAGTAATTAAAATTCGTAAATGCAGTATGGAAAGTCGCAACATTTATTGTATTCGAATAAAGAAGAGCGAAAAAGGGAAGATTCGGGGCAAAAGGACCGTGTGTATGAATTATATCAAAAGAGTTCCCCCTTATAAAATTCCTAACCTCGAAAGGAAGGGAAGGCGAGAAGGTCCAGAGTACTTCACTTTTGTTGGCATGAAAAGCAAAACGCCAGCCCACCCTTTTAACCGTTTCCTCATAACTCGCATTGGGATGTTTTGAAGTGAGAATTACAACCTCGTGGCCCAAACTTCTTAGTGCAGAGGAGAGATGGAATAAAACCTCACTAACCCCACCGGGATCAGGGCAATATGAATCAGAGACTTGAAGTATCCTCACTATATCCTAATGCAACAATTACTGAAGCAGGATCAAAATCTACCTCATCGGCAGAAATAGCTCCTTCAATAGTAATATCCTGTTCTACATTCTTTAAAGTCCCCTCTTTATCCACCACAGCCACGTACCCTTTAGAAACCATTACCCCAACCATTCCCCCTTTAAGGCGCACCACAGTACCGGGTGGATATATACCCACTAAATTCAGGAACACTTTTACTAACGACGGGTCATATACATTCTTATTTAAAACAATGTATTTAAGAGACTCAAATGGAGTGGCAACAGGTTGATAAACCCTTGGGGTTGTCATAGCATCATATGAATCAACTATTCTTATAATTCGAGCAAAAAGGGAAGGCTTGCCTATGTTTATATCAGGGTAACCACCACCAGTAAAATCCTTGTGGTGTTCAAGTATACCCCGCAGTGCATAGATAGGTATTTCATCCATTCCCCTTAAGAACAATATCCTTTCAGCGGACAGGTATGGGTGTTGTTTTATCTTTTCGTACTCAAGGTTTGTAAGCTTATCGGGCTTGTCTAAAATTGTTTCCGGGATGTCAACCTTTCCCAGGTCATGAAATAATGCAGCAATACCCAGTTCAAGTAAATCCCTACGTGAAAGTGCTAATTCCACGCCCATTCCGAGTGAAAGAATACACACATTAACCGAATGATTTAAAGTATATGAACCCATATTTTTAATGGTAGTCAAAGCAAACAGATATCCTCTATCTTCGATAATCAATTCAGAGAATCTCCTTACGAGTCTTCGTGAAACGTTGATATCCTTTATTGATCCATCTGCAACATCCTTTAGAAAATAAATACTATCCAAGACGTTCTTGATTGCTTCTTTTCTTACCGATCTCACCATCCCTTCTTTGACTTCTTCTAAATCTTCTAATGGCTCTATTCTAATGGACCTAACTCCCATTTCTTCCAGCCGCATTTCCAGTCGTTCAAACGATCTTATGTTTGAAGAAAGCCCTTTACCTAAAATATATGCAAAGGAAACAACCTCATCAATCACAGGTTTCTCGGTAAAAATAATAGAACCTATAGATAGAGTTTTAAGATCTTGAATTAATGCCCTATATCTACCCATAACTTCCATCCCAAACTTAATTCTTTCCCCATTCAGGAAAAGGTAATTACCACTCAAAGAGAGTTCTACTTTCGATAATTCCTCAAATAGTTGACAGACCATTTCATAGGTTTTCCTGGCATGCAGACGAAGTGTTTTACTCCTGGTCTGAAATATGCGAGCTATATGGATAGATGAGGAAAGATATATAATAAAATTATTAATGTGCTCCATGATATTCTAAAACCCTCTCTACTGTTTCTTTTAAATACCTTGATTTTCGATATCGCGAAACCAACGAAATCGCCTCTTCGCTTCCGATTTTCGATAGAGATTTAACAGCAAACTTTTTTGTCTCATACACACTTTGCTTAAAAAGGTGTTTTTTCTTAAGAACATATTTTAATATCTCGATTGTTTCAGGCATATTCAAAGTAGAGAGAAGATTCAACAATATCTTCCTCTCCTCTAAGGGCAAAATCCAGAATTCCTTGGACTTTATACGCCTCGAAATAATACTAAATTCTTTCTCTCCCCATATCTCCTTCATCCCTTTTAACGCCAGGATACGTATTAAAGGATCTGGCTCCTCTATATATTTGATCATCTCTCCCCTGGGCAGGAGAGAAAATAAAACTTCTTTTATCTTATTCAGGCCTCTTTTCTCAAGAAGAGTTTCCAAATAGGGTATAAAATAGGGGTCCCTGGATCTCTTCACAATGGAGAGAAGTATCTGGAATGTGCCGCCCGTGGTAGATTCCAGATATTTGGCCAGCTTCTCCCTGTGAGAACTGAAAATACCCTCGAGCAAAGAAATCATTGCTTCTCTTGTCTCCATATCCGTAGCAATCTCTAATTCATTCATTAAATCATCTATAATATCCACCCCTATAAAACCTAATAAACTTAGAGCCTGTTGCTTAACTTTCTTATCTTTAGCCAATGATAGTGCGTGGAGATAAAGCTGCACGGCATCTTCCATGGAAAACGAGTCATAGATTTCATACAGTACCTTTCTCTCTTCTTTTCCTTTCTCCTCCTCTAAGAGGTACTCCAATAACTTCTTTGACTTCACAAGTAGAGGAACATTACCCGTGGAGATGAATCTATCTACTGAAGATTGGAAAAGTGTAAGTATCCGCATTCTCTTTTTGGGGCTTCGTTCAAAACCAAGGAGGTCCTGTATACTATTTAAAAGTAAAGTAGAAGCATTCTTCCTTTTTATTTGAATCTTTGGTATGTAGGTAGAAGTAGAGTTCTCCAATTCGGGAAGAGAAACAGAAACCCTGCCGGAGGAAACAGGGAAAACATATAAATCTTTAGAACTCACTCCCAGTTCCTTCCTCCTCTCCTCCACAATACTTTGTAAACTACCGGAGTCAACCTTGCCTATCTCCTCAACAGCATGGTAAATTATATTCTCAAATTTCATACCCCATAAATCCTCTACTAAACCGATATTGGATGTATATTCCTTTTTGCCGAGGAGTCCGACGAAATCTGTCAGTTTTTCCTTGGTGATACCTTCCAGAAAAGTAAATGATCTAATACCGTTTCTATATAGAAATAGAGGTAAAGAAGTAATACGCTTTGGGTCTTCGTATAAAATATCAGCACTATGCATAATCTTATCTTCATTGATAACAAGAATAACTGGACCGAGCTCCTCTTGTGCAGCCAGGAGAAATGTGTACGCCCGATCGATAAACTCTATTGTGTGCGCTGATGTTTTGTCGTATAACTTACGATTTTTAATCGCCTTTATTATATGCTGCACGAATAGATTTAAATCACCTTGCATATATTAATCTTATAGTAAAACGACCAAAATTTCAACCCCTGTTGACAAGAAATTTGAAATAAATATAATAAGTCTATGAAAAAGCAAAAGAAATATAAAAAAACCTCAGAAGAAGAGCTTATTGGCTTGTATAATCTTTTGTATTCCCTTGCTTTTGAGGACGAATTTCGCAGGACTAAGGTAAAAACAAAAGCTCTGGATGGATTTCTTAAGCAAGTGGCGAAGGGAACCATAAAAGAGCCAGCAGAGTTTATTAAAAAAGGCGTCGAGGGAACCTTTACCCCTGCACTCTTATCCCTCATAAAAGAAAAACTAAGAAGATTCGCAAAGAAATACGAGAAGGACAAAAAGGGCGCTGCAGCATTGCTCATCTTAAATCTACTACACAATGGAATTCCTTTGTCAGAGATTCCGTTCTTCGTTGCAATATTTGCAAAAAGCGCCTCAAGAAGACCTCTCTCTGGAAATAACAAAGTATGGAAACTGCTTTATGAGTTCCTGCCAAAACGAATCGAAGAAGGAAAAACTGAACTTATGGAAAAGCCAGACATTATGAAAGAATATAAAGATAGGTATGAGGAGGATGACTCTGGACTCCTTATACCGAAGAAAAAGGCAAAGCGGGGAGACAAATCCTCGAGGATAATCTTACCAGGGGAATTGTAATTTGGAGGAAGATATGGCAAAAATTGTTATCGTAATGGGGTCAAAGAAAGATATAGACCATGCAAAAGATGTAGAAAAAGTAGCAAAGGAATTCGGAATTCCATGTATCATAAGGATTGCTTCCAGCCACAAAACTCCCGAAAAGGTTCTAAGTATATTAAAAGAATACGAGAATCAAGAAGTAGTATATATAACGATAGCAGGTAGAAGTAACGCACTAAGTGGAATTATAGATGGCAATACAACTAAACCTGTAATAGCCTCGCCACCATATTCGCCTAAATTTGGAGGAGCCGATATATTTTCCAATCTACGTATGCCATCGGGGGTCGCACCTATGGTAGTCCTGGGAGGAGAACAATCCGCATTAGCCGCCATTAAAATCTTAGGCTTCCACGATAAGAGCTTGCTGCAAAAGATATCCGACTATCAAAAAAAATACAAGAAAAAAATAGAGCAAGATGATAGAGAGATGAGGGGTGGGTAGCGTAAAGGACCTTACCGTTCTAAAAAAACCCACAGAAGAGAAAACTGGTATTGGACACTTTAAGTTCTCTGATCGTTATTCTGTCTTCGATTGGGGAGGTATGCCTGATGAAATACCAAACAAGGGTTCTTCCCTTGCCATAATGACCGCATATTTCTTCGAACTCCTGGAGAAAAGAGGAATCAAAACACACTACAGGGGAATTGTTATGGATGGGGAGGTATTCCATTTAGATAAGATTAAAGAACCCTTTCATAGGATTGAGGTGGATTTAGTTCGGGTTATCGAACCTAAAAAGAGTAAAACGGGATATGACTATTCTATCTATGAAGAACTGGATAAGAATTATCTTGTTCCTCTGGAATGCATATACAGGAATTCGATTCCTCTGGGTTCTTCCTTCTGGAAGCGATACCGAGCCGGAATAATAAAATACAATATCCCAAAAGACCTAAAGCCAGATACTCCGTTAAAAGAGCCAATCCTGGATGTTTCAACAAAATTAGAAGAGAGCGATAGATATCTCTCATGGGAAGAAGCAAAAGATATTGCCCATTTAAGTAAAGTACAAATAAATGAAATTAGAGAATTACTATTTAAGGTTAATAATTTGATAACAGAAGAGACAAAAAGATGTGGGCTTATCAATCAGGATGGAAAACTTGAGTTCGCTATAGATACAGATGGCGATATTATAGTAATTGATGCACTTGGAACACTTGATGAATGTCGTTTTCTTTATGAAGGTATTTCACTCAGTAAGGAAATATTAAGGAAATATTACAGAAAGACCCCATGGTATAAGGAAGTGGTAGAAGCAAAGGATAGGGGCAGAAAGGATTGGAAGTCCTTAGTTAAAATCAAACCACCTCTATTACCAGAAAATTTAAAAGATACAGTCTCGATTATGTACCAATCAGTGGCTAATCTTATCTCAGGAAGAAAATTCTTTGACGTTCCTCACTTAAAAGAACTCATAAAAGACCTCTCCAGGAATTGTTAATTCTATATATCAGGTTTTAGGTCTTTGGCCTTAGCTCTTAGGAATCCCATTCATTACTTTTCTTAACCTTTAACCCAAGACCCAACTACCTCTTGACATATGAATAAAATAAGTTTATAATTTAATATTAGCTAGAAATTAACGAGGAGGATGTGATGCGTAAGTTTATCTTATTTTCATTCTTAATTCTATTTATCTTAAACCTTCATTCTGAAAGAGCTTATCTTCTTCCATCAAGGGATGGAAAGCCATCTGAGATTGTTCCTGTTGAGTCAACTGGTAAAGTTAAATCAAAAGACATACGTAAGGACCTGTTAAAACACTACGAGGAGGAGAAAAACGCAAGAGGTGTTTTTTATTGGATGTTGAACACAGATAATGGAACTGCAAACTATGTGCTTACCGGTATTGCTGATGTTGACACCTTCCTCAACTGGTTTGCACCGCCTGCAGCATGTACTGTTCTTGCCTATGAGGTAACTAATAAGGCCAATTATGGTGACCCGAATCAGGACGAGTTCACAATGTTCTTTGCCACACTTGACCAGGGTATTGACTATGCGACAGAATTTCCGGAATACCATGGTAATGGTGCACCATCCAGCAATTATGGTTTTGCTACAGTTGTCCAATCACTGGACACCTTTGCCTGGGGCCTGGACACCTTGTGGACCATAACTCAGGACACCCTTAATCCTCCAATAGATGTCGGCCGTGATAAATTTGCTTGCGGCTGGGTGAAAGCACGAGGGGACTCCTCTCCTAACCCATACATCTATGCCAATGGAAGTCCACCCTATCACACATTGATGTATCGTGACAGGGGTCATGGTTATGGCTGGTATTCTTCCTGGCACTGTGTTAGAATGAGAGCCCTTGTGAACTTCTATGGGCCTCTACCCATTCACGCTGACTGTGAGGATCTGCCAGACTCCTATAATCAAGGATCAAGGACTGTAAAAATCCATGCAATACATTATAGTGTGTCTGATTCAGCAGGGGTAGAAGATATTATTATTAAATATCAGCTTAACTCAGGTTCTGTTAATGAAACATCATGTATTCTATACTCCGGAGACTCAACCGATGGTTATTGGAAAGGAAATATCCCGGGAGTTTTCCCGGGTGATACAATTCTATATTGGTCAATAGCAACAGGTTATGAGAACATCGCTGACACTTCTCCTGTATTTTCATACATTATAAGACAGGGTGATCCAGGTGACTTCCTTTATGTTGATAACGATTATACAGTGTCTCCAATCCTTCCGGATTATTACTCGGATACTATAGACGTCTGGGATTACTCGGCATATGGACCTCCGGATAGTTCAGTAATATGTCACTATGCATATGGATCAGAATTTATTGGTAAGAGTATTGTCTGGCGGGACTGGGGGTGCATAGCATTAGGTGATGGAGAGAATTATGGTGCAGGTATCTACTATTCCGATTCAACCTGGATAAAGATACTCCTTGATAACGGGGGCAGATTCTGGCTATCTGACCAGGACCAGGGTTACGGATTTGGTATTTGCCCAGATTGGGGACAACAGGGTGTACCAGACGGTCACTGGGTAAGAGAGTACCTTGGGATTAAGGGTATGTATGATGACCATCCGCTTCTCGGTGGCATTCCCGTAACTGCTTATGGTAACCCTGCAGATCCTGTTATTGGTGATATGTTTGCTGGTATTGGTCTTCAGGCTGCTGGAGCGGTCTATATTGCACCATATTACGCTCTAACGGGTAACTTTAATTATGCCTATACAGGTAGCTTTGACTCACTGGAGACGGGCGCTGTTGTAAATATGTTTGATGTCAATGGTCTCACCATATCTTACAGATATGAAGGGCCAGGTGGCAGTGACTATAAGGTCTATAATGACTTCTTCCCCTGGGACTTCATTGCAAAGCCAACCGCTCCTGATACCTTAGATATAGCTGTAATAGATTCCTTAGTTGAGGATGTCCTTGGATGGTTTAGTTGGGATGCTGTCCCTGAAGACAGGACCCTCGAACCCTCTAAGATAGTGAAACTTCTACCTGTGGGTATTGTGACAAATGAGGCCATGATTAAGTTCTCCTTGCCAGGAAGAATGATTATTTCTCTCGATATTTATGATAACACAGGAAGACTGGTTAAGAACATAATTAATGGTGAGGTTGGTGCTGGTCTCCATACATATCGATGGAATGCTAAGGCTTCCGGTGTTTATTTCTATCGACTAAAGACTGGAGATAAAACTCTCACTAATAAAATGGTGGTAATAAAATAAAAAAGCGAAATATAATGCGTAGATTTACATCAATAATAATTTTATTATTTTCTATATCTTCTTATGCCGAAAAGGCATATCTTCTTCCGTCAAGGGATGGAAAACTATCAGAAGTCATACGAATAGGAAATCAACGTATAGATTTGAGAGAATCAGTCCCAATAAAAGACAATACAAAAGGTGAACTCCAATGGCTATTAAATAAAAACTTGGGACAAGTTTGGTGTGGATATCTGGGGTATGATGTTGATACTTTTATGGTTTGGTTTGCCCCTTCTGCTTCATGCTCTGTTCTTGCATATGAGGTTACAAATATATGTGATGCAGACCCAAATCAGCAGTATTTCACTATGTTCTTTGCAACACTGGATCAGGGAATTGACTATACAGGTTTCCCGGAATATCATGCTAATGGTCCACCATCCAGTCATCGTGGTTTTGCTACAGTATATCAATCATTGGACACCTTTGCCTGGGGTTCAGATACTCAATGGACTGTAACTAAGGATACTTTAATAAATCCAATTGATAATGGTTTAGATATATTTGCAGCAGGCTGGGTAAAAGCAATAGGCGACTCTTCACCACAACCATATTTATACCGTGGAATTCCACCATATCACACACTTTTGTGTCGTGAAAGGGGTCATGGTTCTGGCTGGTATTCCTCATGGTATGCAATAAGAGTAAGAGCTCTTGTATACTTTTATGAAAATCCACCTCCAGAAATTAGTGCTGAAGATTTACCTGATTCTTATAATCAGGAACCCAGGAAAGTAAATATTTACACAACCGACTTTGGAGTCCCATTTGATTCCGCAGGTATAGAGAATATAATCATTCAGTACCAGGTCAATGATGGTTCTTTAAATGAAATACCCTGTATTCTATACTCCGGAGATTCAACCGATGGTTACTGGAAGGGAGATATACCAGGTGTAAATCCGATGGACACTGTCGATTACTGGGGAATTGCAACTGATTATCAGGGTAGTATTTGTACAACCTATGTATGTTCATATATCATAAGAGCTGGTAATCCTGGTAATTTTCTCTTTGTGGATAATGGATATACAGTATCTAACATCATACAAGATTATTGGTTGGATTACGTAGACCTCTGGGATTACGAAGCATATGGTATACCAGATTCTTCGGTTTTAACCTTTTATAATACTGTCGTCTGGAGAGACTGGGGATGCATTGCATTAGGAGAGGGTGAGGATTATGGTGCTGGAATATACTATTCGGACACTACCTGGATTAAGTTAATCCTTGATAATGGTGGTAACTTCTGGCTATCTGACCAGGACCAGGGTTACGGATTTGGTATTTGCCCAGATTGGGGTCAACATGGCGTACCAGACGGTCACTGGGTAAGAGAGTATTTAGGTATAAAGGGTATGTATGATGATAACCCACAACACAGTAGTGGTCCTATTACTGCATTTGGTGATACAATGGATCCTGTAATAGGTGATTTATTTGAAGGTATTGGTTATCAGAATCCAAGCAAAGTCTATATTGCTCCATATTATTATATAACAGGAAACTGGTCTTATTGTTATAATGGTAATTTCGACTCACTACAGTCTGGCGCTATAGTTAATATGTCTGCTACTGCATATAATCTTATAGTATCATACAGATACACCGGACCTTCTGGCACCTATAAGGTCTATAATGACTTCTTCCCATGGGATTTTATCGCAAAGCCAACCGCTCCTGATACCTTAGATATGGTTGCAATAGATTCCCTGGTTGAGGATGTCCTTGGATGGTTTGGATATTCTTCAGGTGTAAGTGATAGGATATTCGAACCTGAGAAAGTAATAAAACTACTTCCTGTGGGTATTGTCACTGAAGAAGCAATGATTCGGTTTTACTTACCAGAAGAAACTATGGTTAACCTTTCTATATATGATAACACTGGAAGGCTGGTGAAGAACATAATTAATGGTGAACTTAGCGCTGGTCTTCATACAAAAAGATGGAATGCTAAGGCTTCCGGTGTTTATTTCTATCGCCTTAGTACCGAAGAAAAAACACTTACTAATAAGATGGTGGTTATTAAATAGGGTTCTGGGTTCTGGGTTCTGAGTTCTGAGGAAGGATTAGAAGTAAGTATATATAGTTGAGCAGGGATTAAGGAGTAGGAATTAGGGACAATGATCAATGTTAAATTTTGAATTTTAAATTATAAATGAAAATCAGTCGATATCTGTGAAAATCTGTGTCTATTTCCTTTCTTACAACAAAAATTATTCTTCTCTGTGTTCTCTCCTGTCTCTGTGGCTAATTAAAATATTCCACTGCATTCTTGAAAACCCGCAGACCCTCTCCCCCAACCCTACCATCTTGCCAATCGGGAGGAGAATGAGGAAAGAGATTTCTCTCAGGATGAGGCATAAGACCAAAAATCCTTCCTGTTTTATCACATATACCTGCAATATGCCCATCCGAATGTGTTGGGTCATCTAACTTGTAGCGGACTACTATATGATTCTCTTCTTCCAATTTTTTCATTACAGAAGGAGCCCTGACTACAAACCTGCCTTCTGCATTCGCCATTGGCAGATAGAGTTGTTTAATTCCCCTGGTAAATACACATCTATTACTGTTTACCGAAAGATTAAGCCATTGATCTCTAAAGAAAGCTTCAGGATTAAGTGTCAGGGTAATACTCTCATCCTCAAAACCCGGAAGCAATCCCATCTTCACCAGAATCTGAAAACCATTACATATTCCTATTATTAAATTCCCTTTATCAACAAATTCCTTTAGTTCATCTTTAATAATATTTAACCTCGCAGCCATTACCGTTCCAGCACCAAGGTCATCCCCATAGGTAAAACCACCAGGGATGGCGAGGACTTTCGAATCAAGAAGCTTCGCTCTATTCTTTAATAGTGTATCTATAAAAATGTATCCTACATTTGCCCCTGCCAGCTTGAAAGCATACGCTGTTTCCATATCACAATTCGTTCCGGGTCCGCGTAGAATAAGCGCTCTTACCAATTTATTGCCTTTTCCCATCTCTTATAAAGTTCATCCACTGGTAAATCAATAATACCATAATTCCCATTAGAAATAACAAGTGAATTACCAACAGTTCTCCCAATCAGATAATGGGGAACTCCTTTTAATAACCTCTCCACCTCTTCATGCTTCTCGTCCTCTACCTCGATTAGAAATCTTGAATTAGATTCACCGAAAAGGAGAATATCGTCCCTGAGTTCTGAGTTAATCTCTCTTAAATTTACCTTGCATCCTATTCCGTTGGAAAATCCCATTTCGGCAAGAGCAACACCCAATCCACCGGATGATAAATCATGTACCGAAAGGAAAAGACCTTCTCTTATCCCTTTACTCACCTTTTTAAAGATTATGGGAGCAAGCCTCTCATCAACGGAAGGGACAACTCCACGAACATTCATAATGCGCATAAACTCACTGCCTCCAAGTTCATCTTTAGTCTCTCCCACCAGATATATAAGATTCCCTTCCCCCTTGAAATTTGATGTCATTGCATTCCTATAATCCGGAATTACTGCAATAGAAGAGATAAGGAGTGTAGAAGGAATGGAAAACCTTCTTTTTTCCTCAGTAAAGAAATTATTAAGGCTATCTTTACCAGATATATATGGAGTTCCAAAGACAATCGCATAATCATAACAGGCTTTCGTAGCCATAAGAAGGTCACCCAGAATCTTCTCATCGGATACATCTCCAAAACAGAAATTGTCAAGGAGCACAGCATTCCGAATATCCCCTCCGGCTGCAACTAAATTCCTTAAGGATTCATCAATAACGGATGCAGCCATCCTGTAAGGGTCTTGTTTCCCATACAGAGGGTTGATACCAAAACCAAGCACCACTGCTTTTCGAGAATGAAGTAATGGTCGAACTGCAACACCATCTGAGGGGCTCCTATCCCCAGAAAAAGAGCCTACCACATTCCCTGCTTGAACCTCGTGGTCATACTGCCGTATTATCCACTCCCTGCTTCCAATATTATCCGAACCGATAAGCCTTAAGAGAATTTCAGAAAGATCCTCTGGTGCCTCAAAAGAATATGGTGCCTCTCCCCTCTCCTTAATTTTTGCAATCTTCTCCGACAAAGGAACCCCATTAAACAAAAAATGGGGGTCAAGGTTACCAACAACCTCCCCACTATATTTTATTATTAGACGCCCACCCCCAAACTTCCCTATTACTGCATATCTTACATTCTCCTCGTCAAATATAGCTTTTAGTCCCTCCAGGCTTTCTGGTGGAACAGCAAGCACCATCCTTTCTTGTGCTTCTGAAACCCATATCTCCCACGGGGAGAGTCCTTCATATTTAAGTGGAGCCCTTTCAAGCTCGACTACTGCCCCCACGTTTTCCCCCATCTCACCTATTGCAGAGGAAAACCCCCCTGCGCCGCAATCGGTTATTGCCCTGTAAAGATTAGCATCCTTAGCAACAAGGAGGACATCCAGCATTTTCTTCTCTTCGATTGGATTACCAATCTGGACTGCCCCCCCGGATACCTTCTGCGATTCTTCTTCAAGACTAAGAGAGGAAAAGGTAGCACCATGTATACCATCTCTTCCGGTTTTCCCACCCACTACCAATATTAAATCTCCTTCCTGAACTTCTTTGTTTAGATGTTTCTTTTTAATAACCCCAATACTTCCCACAAATACGAGGGGATTATAGTTAAAATTCTTATCAAAGTAGACTGCACCACCAACTGTGGGAATCCCCATTCTATTCCCATAATCCCGGACACCAGCCACAACCCCCCTTACAATTCTCCTGGGCTTTAGGACCCCCTCTGGGAGTTCGGAATTATCCGTATCCATATCACCAAAGCAAAAAATATCCGTCGAGGCAAATGGTTTTGCGCCAAGTCCGACACCCATAGTATCGCGGATCACTCCACCTATACCTGTTTCTGCTCCACCATATGGTTCAAGGGCAGACGGGTGATTGTGGGTCTCCACCTTATACGTTATAGCATACTCCTCATCAAACTCGATAGCCCCTGCATTATCAGAGAAGGCAAGTAAGACGCGCCTGGCGCCTATCTCTTCTGTTGCATCCCTAATCGAAGCAAACAAGTTTTCTTTATCGTAAGAATATTCTCCTTTAACTTTGATAGGTGATTTGAATGTTTTATGAAAGCAATGTTCACTCCAGGTCTGTGCGATAGTCTCAAGTTCTAAATTAGTGGGCTCCCTTCCCCCTTTTTTAAAATACTCCTTTATTACTTTCATTTCATCTGAATTTAAGGCCAATATTCCCTCTCTTGAGACTCGGAGGAGTTCAGCCTCATCTGCTTCTCTTATGGGAATGATATTCTTTTTGAATCGATAAGGGACGGGTGTCAGGAAATCCATCCTGTCAACCTCTACTTCCATTTGAATAAGCTTATTCATAAGTAGCCGATCCCTGATCACATACAGATCGCTCTTTTTGATATTACCTTTAATTACATAACGTTTCCCGGTCTTTACATTGCCAACTTGATATCCGAGGTCATCTGCTACCAGAGATAATGTTTCTGCTTCTGCATCAAAGACACCTGGCTTATATGTTACTGTAATGTATGCGCCTTCCCTCTTTAAGGGCATACCAACGGAATACTCCTCCAGGATTGGGTCAATGAGGACTTCACTTATAAAGCGCTTTAATGTATCAGGTGTAATATCACCCTCGATCCAGAAAACATCGTTTATGTATATTTCTTCTACATTAGTTATACCAAGTAGTTTGACATCCTCTTTTAATACCACTGAGCGCGGATCTATTGTTTCCTTCTTTACACCCTTTTCGATATATAACATATTCTTTTTATATATAACAATCCTGTAGATGTCAACTGGTTATTTATATCCCTTATCCAACAATGAGAAGTTCAGGTATTGAGCTATTTTCGACTGATCGATACCAGAGAGATACAATGCAGGAGGGACATCCTTGTTTCGATGGCAGAGAGCGCAGAGCAAGCTCCAGAGGTAGATAAACGCCTTATGTCATAATAATTTTGGTGAGCCCGAGTAAGGCTATGAAGCCTACTACATCTGTAATAGTAGTGAGAAATATACTGGATGCATGGGCAGGGTCTACTCCTATCTTCTCCAGAACCATTGGAATAAGAACACCAAACAAACCTGCCGAGATATGATTTATTATAATGGCAAGGCCAACGACAAGTCCGAAAAGCGGATTACCCTTCCAGAGATAGGCAATAAGAGAAGAAACTACCCCAACGGAAATACCGGTCAGGAAGCCAACACTTACCTCCTTCCATAATAATCTTTTAACATCCTCATATCTCACCTCCCCAAGTGCAATAGATCTAACAATGATTGACAATGTCTGTGTTCCAGCACCTCCCCCCATTGCAGCCACTACGGGCATAAAAATCGCAGCACCAATAAAAGCGTGAATAACATCTCCAAAGTACCCAACAACCATTGCGGCAATAAGAGCAGAAAAAAGTTTTACATATAACCAGGGTATCCTCGAGTTAAAGGAACGCCTGGGTGGGAAGAATGCTGTTTCTATCACACGGAGACCTCCAAGATGCTGGATATCCTCAGTTGCTTCTTCCTCTACTACATCAAATAAATCGTCTATGGTAATAACACCTAAAAGGTGTCCAAAGTTATCAGCTACCGGGACCTGCAGGAGATCGTAGTCTATTGCTACATTTGCAACATCTTCCTGGTCCGTATCTGGAGTAACTGAACGAATAGGTAGAGCGATTTGGTTTAGTTTTGTATCTGGATCTGAAGTAAGTATTTTCCAGGGAGTAACATAACCCTTTAATTTCCCTCCCTTGTCCAATACATAAATATATTTGTACTCCTCCTCCTCTTTTACTCTACGTAATCTTCTCTGGGCCTTTTCTATATCTTCATCCCCTTTCAGGCTCAGGTACTTCAGTGTCATCTTACCTGCAGCAGTCTCTGGCCCATATTCAAGTAAAGACCTGACCTGCTCAGCGTTTCTTACTTTATTGACAACTTCATCTCGACGCTGCACGGAAACTTCGGAAAGTAAATCCACCGCCTCGTCTATATCGAGGGTATCAGCAATTCTTGAGAGCGCATCCGAATCCAGGGCTCTGATAATCACTTCCAACGAATAATCGTCAAGCTCTGTAATGAGTTCTGCTTTTCCATCTAAGCTGAGGAGAGAAAATACAAGCAATTTCTCATTCTCTGAAAGGTGTCCTGTTAGATATGCTTTGAGAGGAAGTTCAAGGGTAGAAAAATATTCCTTTAAGCCTTTGTCGTCACCTTGTTCAATAAATTGCATTAAACTCTCTCTAATCTCTTCGTAATCTTCCATTTTTTATTCCCTTTTGATAAGAACCTTTTTAATCTTTCGTTCAGTGGCGTCAAGGATAGTCATCTCCATACCATCTACCTTGAGCTTACGTCCTTCATGGGGAATTTCCTGCAACTTTCGGATTATATACCCGGCAAGGGTATCCTCTTCTGTAAGGAGGCCAATAGTATCCGGCCTTATATTACCATCCACAATAAAAGTGCCTTGTTCCCTCTCTGTTATTTCTAAATCTTTTCCGATAATATTGAAGAGGATATCATCAGTGGAGACAAAACCTTCTGTGCCGCCATATTCATCTATTACTATTGCGCATCCATTCTTATCGGATAAAAGTTCGGGGAGAACCTCTTCCAATCTTCTATCCCCATGTATAAATTTTATGGGCCTTAATATATCTTTAACCTCCCAGTCGCCTCTTCTCCTTATAATATCCTCTTTGAATAATATGCCAATTATGTTATCAATCGTGTTTTTGTAAACCGGCATTTTAGCCACATTTGGGTCCTTACAAACCTCTATGACTCTGTCTATTCGATCCCCAAAATTGATTGCTTTAATCTCTATCCTTGGAATCATTATATCCCGAACATTTGTTTGGGAAAGTCTTGATATCGAACGCATTGCGGCATATTGTTCGGAATCTATACCTCCTGCAGCCTTCACCTCTGCCACTGCAATATTCATTTCTTCCTTCGTAATATTCTCCTTACTTTCTCCTTTTATTCCAACTATCTTAAGAATGCCATCCCCTACACCTTTTACCAGTAATATCAAGGGAAAGAATAGCCTGTAAAAGAAGAATAGAGGAGGAGCAGTTATGGCCGATATAGCTTCGGGATTTATAATCGCAAATGACTTAACCAATATTTCACCTACAATAGAAATAATAAGGGTGCTGAATATTAAACCCCGGGTAACCCCTATCTCTCTTGTCAATATCATCGAAAATAGAACCGTCATCAGATTAATGCCTATAAGTACTGTAGAAAAAAAGATGCCTGATTCTTTTTTAATCTCGTTTGCTACTCTATATTTTCCACCCCTGGAGTGAGCAAGGTTTGACAATCTGGCTTCATCTGACGCTACCAGGGACATTTCTGAAGCCTCGAAGTATATTATAAATAAAAGGATTACCGTAAGTACTAAGAATATCATTGCTTTTTCTTTATCTTCACCTTTCTTATATAATTATCCCTTGCATCCATAATAGTAAATTCGTAATCTCGAAAAGAGAATTCTTCTCCTTCTCTTGGAATCCTTTCCAGGAGAGTATAAACGAAACCCGAAATTGTCCTGTAATCGTTGGACTTTGGTATGGGAATTATTCCCTGTAACTCATCAATGTCAATGGATCCTGGAACAATCCATATATTCTCTCCTTTCTGCAAGGCAACATCTTCCTCGATTTCTCCAATAAGTTCATTCTTAACGTCTTCCATATCCACAACCCCTGAAGTACCTCCATATTCATTGATTACAACAAACATTTTGTGCCCTGTTTTCTTAAATATTTTGAGCAATTGAATAACAGGAAGGTTCTCTGATACAAATATGGGAGGGTACACAAAATCGCTTACCTTTCCCTTCTTTCCGTATAGATTCTTGGTTTCAAGTATCCCTGTTATCTTATCCCTGGTTTCAGCATACACAGGAATTCTTTTATGCCATTCCTCCAGGTTTCCCAGGACTTTTTCGACGGTCTCGTTCTGTTCAGCAAAAAGGACGTTAATGCGGGGTGACATTAACTCCTTTACTTGCATTTCATTCAAACGTGATAACCTAAACATTATAGCATACTCCTGTTCAGTGATGGCCCCTTCTTTTCTTCCCCTCTGAACAACCTCTCTCAAATCACCAGGAGTAAATCGTTTCTTACTCACTTTTATTTTATTTAAAGGTTCAAAAAGGAATATAAATGGATAAAAAATATATTCGGTCACGAGAACAATAGAGCTGAATGAACTTGAGATTACCTTTTGCTTCGCCATTGCAACCCTCTTCGGGACATATTCTCCTAATATTAAAATCAATGTAGTAACTAATAATGTAGAAATAATTATATTCAGTTGCGTGCCTAATAATTCCTCACTAAAGGAGGATATTGCAACATTTGACAAGACATTCGCTATTATAACTGTAACTATTACTCTCCTGGGATTCTTCATAAGACGTTCTATTAAAGGATTATCTTTTCTTTTGTAAGAAGGGAGGGCAAAAAGCGCAGTCTCAGAAGAGGAATATATGAACGAGAATATAAGGAATACAGGGATTAATAACCACATTACTTCAAAAGATACTCCTGCTCTTTTACCCTCATTTTGCTCCTGTCCTCTTCAGTCTCGTCATTATAGCCTGCGAGATGAAGTATTCCATGGATAGTAAGTAATTTTAATTCCAGGAGGATACTATCCTCTTTTTGCTTGTTTGCCTGTTCAAGAGAAATATAGATATCACCAAGAAGTTCGGGAACTTCAAAGGGAAAAGATAACACATCAGTAGTTTCCTCTCTACCAGTATATCTCTTGTTAAGAGCCATCATCTCATCATCATCAACAAATGTAATGCTCAGTTCTCCATCCAGATTTTCACCCTTGGTTACTCTCTTCGCTACCCTCCTCATCTCGTTTTCGTACTCCGGAAGATTGTTAACATGGATTCTCATTCTGACTCCGGATAGGTGGGACGGCGGTGATAAAGGCCCTGGAGGGTTTCTGCAAATTGGTGTGACATAATCGAAAGATCTTTAATTGAGAGTTCACTCTTACTAAACTGCCCTCTGGAAAACTGCTTGTTTATGTGATTTGTTATCATCTCCTTTAATTCACTCTCTGTTGGATTATCCTTTGATCTCGCTGTAGCTTCCACCATATCGGCTAACATCAAAATGCTTGCTTCTTTACTCTCGGGGAGTTCGGTATCGTATCTAAAATCTTCCTCTCCTACATTATCATAGTATCTTTTGGCTTTCTCATAGAAGGAGATAATAAGAGCGCCTCCCTGATGTTGTTTTATAGCATTTACAATCTCCTCAGGTAATTTATACTCCTTAGCAATTTTGATTCCATCGGAGATATGAGACTTTATAATAATAGCTGAAAGCTCTGGTGGAATATCATCATGAGGATTTTTACCATCCCGGAAGTTCTCTGCAAAATACTCTGGCCTTTCCAATTTTCCTATATCGTGATAAAGCCCTGCCACCTTTGAGAGTAATGGGTTTGCTCCTATTGCTTCTGCTGCACTTTCTGCTAATGTACTAACCATTAGTGAGTGTTGATAAGTCCCAGGTGCCTCCCTGGAGAGACGTTTCAACAATGGATTGTTAAGATCTGCGTATTCCATCCATGTAAAATTAGTTGTAATATTAAAGGCACGCTCAAGAATAAAAAGGAGCGCAAATAGTAGCAGGATGGAAAGGAAACCATTGGTAACCCCATAGCTAACCCCAATTAAAGTATCTCTTAGAGCAGATTTACTATAAAATTCAATCGATAATATTAGAAGACCCGTAGTAAGGGCAACAATAGCTCCGGTCCCGTACCAATCCTTCCTGTTGCGAGAATCAACAAGAAGGATACCTCCAACCAAACTCCCCGTGAAAACAGGGAGAATCTTTGCAATAGCAAATTCCTGATAGAAAAACATTATAAGTGAACTGGAAAGAGCAAATAATATTCCGAAATCAAGATCAACTGCCAGTGTAAAGAACATCACCATACTAGCTAAAGGCAACAGATATAGCGGGAAGAAGCGATAAAGAAGTAGTATCAAAAACATATTGAGAATAAAAAGATAAAGATATCGCCTGCTCTTATAAACCTTTTCTTCCCTGACAAACAAAAAACCAAGTACGAAAATCCCTACAAGGATGAAATATAATTGGTTCTGAGCTATAGTAGAAACTATAGAGTATGGATATTCCCGTGATTGCTTTTGCCTGAGGGAGTATAATTTGCGGTACGCTCCCCCTTTAACTACTTCATGGGCTCCAACTATCTTCTCACCCTTCCTTACAACTCCAATTGAATCCGGTACTGAATTTCGCGCTTCTTCCCTCCTTCTTTCTGTTTCTGCATAATCAATAAGAAGATTGGATTTAATAGAGGATTGGATGGCTTCAATAATACTTAGAGCATCCCGAGAATTTCCCAATAATTTCCTAACACTTTTACTAAAGTATTCCCTTGCCTCCTCTACGTCGGGGATTTTATCCCTATCAACCATCAGACTTGTATCCTCTCTTAGTACTAAATATTTATGACTCTCCGATTCAGGTAATGACTTCTTATCAGATATTACACCATTTCCGAGAATATTAAGGAAAAGATTTATTATGGACTTTTTGTTCTTCCTAATGCGCCATTTTATGGGGGATTCCCTGGCAATATCAGTAATAAGGGAATCAAAAACATTAATAGTTCCCTCCTTATTAGGGAACTCGATAAATTGAAGGGTTGGGGGAACTCTTAGTTCCGTCTCCCTTCTTTCTTCCTTTAACTGTTCCTCTGACTTTAATATATTGAATGTGTACGGAGCGATGATATCCCTTGAAGCTATGTCTCCTTTCTTCAAAAGGACTACCTTTCTTTTATAGGGATATAAAAGGTTAAAGATTAGGAGAAGTAAAAACAGAAATATAATATGTACTCTATTTATCCTTCCTCTCTTCATATTTCCTATAAGCCCTTACTATTTTTTCGACAATTGGGTTTCTTACTACATCAAGAGCAGTAAGATATACAAATGAGATTCCTTTAATGTTACCCAATATATCTTGTATTTCAACAAGTCCAGAAGTTTTACTCGGAGTCAGGTCTATCTGAGTTACATCACCGGTTATAACTACTTTGGAATCCTCCCCCATTCTTGTGAGGAACATTTTCATTTGACTGTGTGTGGTGTTTTGTGCTTCATCAAGGATAATAAATGAACCCTTAAGATCTCTCCCTCTCATAAAGGCAAGAGGTGCTATTTCTATGAGTCCTGTATCCATATACTTCTGTATCTTGCTCTGCGGTAGCATTTCATAAATAGCGTCATACAGGGGCCTTAGATAAGGTTTAACTTTTTCCTCATAATCTCCCGGAAGAAAACCAAGACTTTCTCCAGCTTCCACTGCAGGCCTTGCAAGTATTATCCTGGAAACCCCTCTGGACAAAAGGGCTGAGATTGCGGAAGCCACAGCAAGATATGTCTTCCCTGTTCCTGCTGGGCCAATTGCAATGGTAACCATCTGTTTTTCTATTTCTTCAAGATATCTGGCTTGATTGGCTGTTCTTGGCTTTATGACTTTATCAGGCAACACTATAATATTTTCCCTACCATTCTTTGCATAGAGATAATATTCAATATCCTTTGTAGTCAGGTTTCCCCCATCCTCCAAAACCCTGGTAAGTTCCCCAATTAAGCGCACTGATTTATATACTCTATCCTTTTCTCCCCTGATGATCAACTGAGGGCCCCGTGCAGTAATTCTGACCCCGAGGCGTTTCTCAAGGAAGACCACGTTTTCATCTTTAATACCTAATAACGCTATAGGGGGGATATTCTTTATTTCCAGTGATTGTTCAAACATAAATTAAATGTGTATCAGCCCCCTTACTCAATGAAGAATAAGAGGGCTGATCCATTGGGTCAAGAGATAATACAATTATGGACGAGGAACGAAGAGCTTCCAACCGGGATATATTAGATCCGGATCCTTTATCTTAGCCTTGTTGGCATTATAGATCTTTGTCCATTTGGCAAAATTACCATGTCCATAAACCGTGGAATACTCAGCGAGCTTGGATAGCCAATCGCCATACTTGACAACATAATAAGATCTTGCTTCCACCTTCTTTTTGAGCTCGTTTCTCTTCTTTTCAAGTTTGGCTATTTTATCATCAAGGGTTGCGATCTCAGCTTCAAGGCTGCTGATTTCCCCTTTTAGTACATCAAGTTGAGCTGTAAGATCTTGCTCTTCTTGAATATATTGCTGAATTAAAGCTTCGGCTTCATTGGGCTTTAATTTCTCTTCCTGGGCTGCAAGAGTGAACCCTACAAAGAGAATTAATATTAACAGGAAATATCTTTTCATCATAACCCCCTATTTGAGTTTCTTCTCTAACTCAGCTATCTCTTTTTCCAGCATAGCCACTTTGTCTTCTTTCATTCTCTTCTCATCCATCAAATCTGCTTTCTCGCTCTGAGAATCTTTTATATCACTTTTCAATGCTTCAACTGCGTCTTTTCTAGCCTGTAGTTCGTCAAGCTGTTCCTGAGATGCGTATTTGGCACAGCCAGCCATTAGGGCAAACACCATAACAGCAAGTAAGACTTTTTTCATAGATACCTCCTTTGTTTTACAGGTTCAACAACTATTATAAACAACTTTTTCTACTTTGTCAAGTATCTTTATAGCTCCGAGGCGGGAAAGTTCATGCACATGGTGGTACAGTCAGGAGGGTCAGGAAATTGAATGTAATGTCAAAGGAAAGCACTAAAAGATTAAAAGTTATGATTAAAGGGTTGAAAAATAAAAGAGGGGCCTATATTAGGCCCCACTATGAAAACAACAATAATGTATCATAATATAGCAAACAATAATCTAAAAGACAAGGCCCTGATCTACAATTACCGAAGAGAGATGGTGGAATACTATCTAGGAGGTTCCTCATACAGGGATACAGCGAGTTACTTTGAAGTGAATGTGAAAACGATAATAAAATGGGTAAAGAGATACAAAGAGGAAGGTTTAGAGGGTTTAAAGGACAGGAAAAGGTCCCCGAAAGTGGTTCATAATAAAATGAAAAAGGAGGTAGAAGATTTAATAGTAACCTTAAGGAAACAGAGCCACTTTGGGCCCAGGAGACTAAAAGAGGAGTTCGACTTACCCGTAAGTAGTGGTGCAATATACCGGATTCTTAAAGAAAAGGGGTTAATCAAGAAACATAGGAAGAAGTGGGAGAAGAAAAGGGATCTACGAGAAATAAAGAAAAAACTTAAGCCCTTTGAGAGGATACAGGTAGATATAAAACATCTGGATGATATTCCTGAGTTTTATCCCTTTTATAAAGGATTAAACCTACCAAAGTATCAAATAACAGCCAGGGATGTAAGGACTGGAGCATTATACTACTTCTACAGTCGTGAGAAGAGTGTGGCTGCTACTATAATGTCAATGCAGATCCTATTGGGACATTTATTGAGATATGGAATAAAGCCTGAGGACATAACCATACAGACGGATAATGGTTCTGAGTTCAGCGGTGGTAGGATATACCATAATAGGGGCTTTAAGGCTTACCTTAGGCATATAGTTGGAGTAAATCACATATTTATCCCTCCCAGGTATCCCAATGCCAATGCAGATGTAGAAGCCTCCCATAAGTTAATAGAGAATGAGTTTTATGAGTTAGAGAGTATCAAAAGTAAAAAAGACTTCCTTGGGAAAGCTTACACCTATCAGGTATATTTCAACCTGATGAGAAAGAATTCATATAAAGGATGGAAGACTCCGGCAGATATATTAAGTCAATATAACCTACCCACCGAAATATTGGTATTGACTCCTGTAATCATAGATGATATCTTGTATAAAGATAAGTTTTTTAGAATAAGAGAAGATAGGAGAGATTACTTCCAGGATAATAACAACTATGCTAAATTATATAGTCAGGTGTACCACCATGTTACTGAACATCCCGCAGGAATAAAGTAAGAGGAAGCGGGTTTTTCCCTACCAGGCTCCGCCGCCGCCTCCTCCGCCTCCTCCACCAGAGAACCCACCTCCTCCAGAAAATCCACTGGAGCTACTGCTTGGGGCTGCCATAGAAGCAGACACAGTACCTATTAAGTTCCCCAGAGAGTTTGAAACAACAGAGGCATATATTATATTGCCAGTCGTGGCCCTGGAAACATACCAATCTGGGCTCTGTATCGTTAAACCCTCAAATCTTTCAGCCCATTGGTCTGCTACTCCAAGTGCAATGGCATAGGATAAAAAGTCAAAGAAAATATTGGGGTTCTCCTCCAGCATCTTCTCTAACCTTGGTTTTTCAACCCTTGCAAGAAATTCTCTAAATCCCAAAATTTCTCTGATTTTTTTCATCCCTTTCGTGGTTCTCTTGGGCATTCCGCGGCTAAAGGCGAGGAGAGTGATACCCACAGTCATGAAAAATACTGCCCACCTGGGGGATAATATAATAAAGAAAGGAAACCCGAAAGTGATAATAATACCAAGTCCAAAGTACTTGGCCCTGATAGTTTCAGGATTTCCATGAAAGTATCCATCCTTTGTAAGGTTCTTGTACAGGCTTTTCTTAACACTCTTGACAGTTGTGTAGAATTTTCCTTTTAGCTTACTAAGCTTAAACTCCTCACCAAATTTACGAAGCCCATTGAGAAATTCTTTCTCGTGCTTCTTTAAGCCCTCTTTCTCTTTGGGAAAGACGGTAATCCTGTAGTCTGTATTCTTGAGAAAGAAAAATTTCTTACTCTCCAGTTCCTCTATCTTTAGATATCCTTTTTTTGCAAGGTCAAAGAGTATAGAGACTATATCCTTTGCGTCAACCACTTCATCAAGTATTGTTCCTGTCGCAGCAGCCGTGAGACCTTCAGGGGATTTGTATCTAACTGCAATTGGTCCAGCGCTCTGCTCCCTGCCGGTTCTCCACCATTTGATAAATATATATATAAAGAATAGAAATCCAAGAACAATGGGTATGTTATTCTTTAAGCGGAGCAGAAACAGAGAGAAACCAGAGGGTTTGACAAGATAGGGCTTCGGAAATTTTATATCAACGGTTAATCCGTTACCTGAAGAAAGCCCCCCTGATTTTATAGTAACGCCGGTTTCATCTATTACTATAGAACCCTTACTTTCTCTCTCACCCCTTTCTCCTGTATATAGTTTTACATCTGACCTGTTTAATTCGATTGGTTTGTAGAATGATATGAATGCGTTAACAGAGTCAATATAGGTTTGCCATTCGTCTCCGGTAATATTCCAGTACAGTTCATCGTAATCTTTAAAATACCTTGCCCCGAGAAGCACATAGTATTTTATTTCATATGTGTGTTTCCCCGAGATAAGGATATCCCCTTTGCCAATCCTGATTCTCAAGTATTTTCTCCCGTAATCCCTGGTATGGGACTTTTTCACAGTTGCAGTCCTACCATCTGTTTTTACATCTAATATACGGAATCCTAATTCAAAATTCCCAAATTTTCCGCCAAGATCAAGTGGTATATCCCTGTAGATACCGTGATGTTTCTCATTCTGAAAGTTCACATTAATATTCTCGGTTATCGTAAGAGACCCATTCTCGTGTAGATCAATAGTAGAGTTAAAGCTGCTTATATACCAGGATAGAAGTAATAGTACCACTAGAAGCTCACTTCAGGAGCTGTCCTTTCTCCTTCTTCTATCTCGAAGAATTCTTTCTTTACGAAATTAAAGATCCTTGCTATTATGTTGGATGGGAAGGATTCAACCTTGATATTAAGGTCACGCACTACTGCATTGTAATACCTTCTTGCATTCTGGATAGCATCCTCGATCTGGTTTAATGTATTCTGCAAATCCAGGAAATTCTGATTTGCTTTCAGTTCCGGATAGTTTTCAGCTACAGCAAATAGTTGCCTTAATGCTCCGGTGAGTACATTTTCAGCCTCAGCCCTCTTAGCAGGAGTCGGTGCTTCACTTGTAGCTGCCCTTGCCTTTGTGACATTAATGAAGACATCTTTTTCGTGTTTTGCATAGCCTTTTACAGTGTTTACAATGTTGGGTATAAGGTCGTATCTTCTCTTTAGTTGGACGTCAACATCACTCCAGGCATTGTTATAAAGATTTCTTAATCTTATAAAACCATTATATGCGCCAATAGCCCAGATGATAACTAAAGCAACGATGATTAAAATAATCCATAATCCTATCATTATGCCTCCTTGTTTGATTTTTCGCTACATTATATGGAAATTTTTCTCTTTTGCAAGGATTTTCTTAATATGAAGTTCTAATATTATTAGCCACAAAGACGGTCGCTTCGCTCCAGTCTTTTAGTCCTCTGTCAACATTTATTAGTCAAATAATTTAGTTAAATGATTAAATAGTTGAGTAGTTGATTTGGAATCCTGTCCCCTTGATTCTTGACACTGGACACTCGACTCTAGACTAATTCCCACATATCACATATCACATACCACATATCCCATATCACGATAATCCTCACCCGATTAACCGACCAACCGTCCAACTCATATGCTCATTTATCCATTTTCTGTATCCTTTTTTGCTTATATTTCACAGTAAGAAAGGGGTTGACAAATGTAGTGTAATCTGTATAATAAGTTAGGGCAGTAGCTCAATTGGGAGAGCACCTCCCTCGCACGGAGGAGGTCGGCGGTTCAAATCCGCTCTGCTCCAGAGAATTACAGAGATTTTTTTTAGAATAGGTCCTTTGTCAGGATTGGCAGAGGTTAATGCTATTTTTTGTTTGCGCTGGTGTAACTCAGGGGTAGAGTAACTGATTTGTAATCAGTTTGTCGGGGGTTCAAATCCCTCCACCAGCTAAGGATGAAAGGGTTTTTTGGGGAGGTTCCCGAGTGGCCAAAGGGGACGGACTGTAAATCCGTTGGCAAAGCCTTCGTTGGTTCGAATCCGACCCTCCCCATATGCGGGAGTAGCTCAGTTGGAAGAGTTACGGCCTTCCAAGCCGTGGGTCGCGGGTTCGAATCCCGTCTCCCGCTTTAAGGTTGCCCATGTAGCTCAGTGGTAGAGCGCATCCTTGGTAAGGATGAGGTCACCGGTTCAAGCCCGGTCGTGGGCTTTTTAGAGAAAGTGAAAAAATTTAAGAAAAAGTAGGAGGTATAAATGGCTAAGGAGAAATTCAAGAGGACAAAGACGCATTTAAATGTAGGGACGATTGGACATGTAGACCATGGGAAATCCACGTTAACCTCGGCTATGACGAAGGTATTAGAAACTA
>Ga0307435_1000012_pt1 | contig 77867 bp, 64 predicted proteins | sample SalMarWE160470MG_FD_202164 | JGI IMG/M metagenome (GOLD analysis project Ga0307435, IMG submission 202164) | Salt marsh sediment microbial communities from the Plum Island Ecosystem LTER, Massachusetts, United States - WE1604-70 | ecosystem: Environmental > Aquatic > Marine > Intertidal zone >... | reverse complement strand
CGGGACTCAAACAGTAACAGCGAGTATAACCGACTGCGACACCAGCAAGGAAACACAGGTATATGTCTGTTGTAAAGGCGAGGCGTGCTGTGGGGAAGAACATTATGATACATCAACCCAGCAGTGTTGTGATGATTTTTCCCCGTATTTCTATTATTTATGTGACATCAATGAAACGTGTTGTCATGGCGAATGCTGTGACCCTGAAAAATGCGAGAGCTGTTTTTTTGATATATATTGCGTGGTTTGCGGAGGCGACCCGAACCTGACCTGCCGTAATGGCAACTGTTGTTGTGCTCCGAACGGATGTGGCCCTTGTGGTGGACCAGATATTATTCCCGATAATCCAACCGGATGCGATGATACAAGTTTTCTTGGACCTTGTAATGCACATGATGATTGTTACGGGGAATGTGGTAATAATAAGGGTACCTGTAATTCAAATTTTTTAGACGCAATGTTGGAATTTTGCACTGGAAGCAATTGCGGACTTCCGTGTTTTGAAGCTGCTCGCGCGTATTACGGAGCTGTGGATCTTGGAGGCCAGGGCGCATTTGATGCCTCCCAGGCGTGTTCCTGCGGTTAGAATTAATAACATTACAAATTAGGAGCTTTATTATGAATATTTTTGATACTTCTAAAAAAATATTGACAGTATTCATTTGTTTATTTGCCTCGTCTATAACCAGCGCTGGAATATTGTGGGAAAAAGAATTGGTATTGGATGCAAATACAAATTCTGCTCCGCTTGCTTCCTGTTTGAACAAAGATGCAAGCGGAGTAATTGTATCTACAATCGAGTGTCCCAAAGGTTCGTTTCCTATAAAGGGCGACAATATACTTTGGGACATAAAAGGCGATGATGCAATTCGTCTTATGCCCAGAAATATCGATGGAAGTAAGGTTTGGACAAACGCTATTCCTGTTGGACCTGGTTGCGCGATAGCCAGTGACAGTAATGGCAATCTCTTAACTGTAGGAATATTAGGTAAACAAAAAGCTGAAAAAGAACAAAAGGTTGCGGTTATTTCAAGATCTGACAGAGAAGAAAAGATAGTATCACCTCTAAACTCTATAGAAAGTCATTCAATAAATAAGATGATAGCATTGCAGGATAATACGTTTGCTTTGGTTGGAGATAGAAACAGTGATGGAATGTTTCTGCGAATTGATGGACAGGGAAGAATAATTCAAGAGAAATTATTTGATTTGGGACGGACAGATATATTTAGCGATATTGATAAAATGGCTAATTTGGATTTAGCTATAGTCGGGGTATCGATAAAAACTTCCGAAAAAGACCCTAACGAAAATATAGCAGAATATTTTTTATTAATGTATGACCCTAATCTGAAAACAGTCGGGGAAGATTATTTTACAGGAGGAATGCCTAGAATATTACCTAAAGTATGCTGTCTCGAAAACGGTGATATAATAGTGCTGTATAAGAAAAATAATGAATACTCCAAAACACTATTAGAGGCAAGATGTTATACGAAAGAGTTGAAACTTCTATGGGAGAAAGAAATATTTGTTAAGGACTGTCACGTTTTTTATTCTGATGTGTCATCTTGGGGCACAGAAGGTTTTGTAGTCGGGGTCGTTCAAAATGAGCTTTTAGAATTTTATTGTTTTGATCAAGAGGGTATAAAACTTGACTATATCAGGTACGAGGGTCCTCCTGGTGGAGCAGTTGGCATAAATGGTTTTAATTTAATGCGTGTAAACGATAGGACAATTTCTGTATTCGACGAAGGAACAGCAGGAAATATCAAGGAAGCATCTATGAAAGCCAAGGTTATTGCTTTAGAATAAGACAAGGACGAGTTCAACGACGAAATTGAAAATAAGAAATCTAAATACAACGCCGGATCTTGTCCCGGTTGCCGAGCCAAACAATCCCTAAGGGACAGTTCCGCCAGACTAACGGCGGATAAAAATATTTCACAATTCAGCCCTCGTGTGGAAAAAAGGGGTCAGCCTGTCCTGCTTGTCCCTGCAAGCAGTAGGCAGGGGAACCGCCTGTGGTGAGCTTGTTTATCCTGAACTTGTCGAAGGATTCGAACCGTGTCGAAAGGTAGCTTTTTTTTTGATACTCAGGTAACCTGATACCCACTACCGTGTAACCTTATATCCTACTAACCTAAAACGAGCAATCCACAGCTCGGCCGCATCCTGACAGACGCTCTTCTCGGTGAAAATACGTCTAATCCCCGCCCCTTATGCGGCTTTGGGTTTTTTCTGGCTTTGGGGACGGCCACGAGTATAATCTGGCCCAAAGCCCCGGCTATGGAAAGCCGGCGGCAAGCTGAAATCCGCCAAAATCGAACAGGTATGAAGGCAAAGGCACTGAAGCTTGTAATTTCAATGGCACTTTCGCTGCCGATAATTCTGCTGGCAGGCATAATCAGTTCAGCCGGTGCGATTGAAGGCCCGCAGGCCGGCGCATTTCTCGGCCGCGATGTTCATATCAGCGGCGATAAGCTGCTCAGCTACCAGGGCCAAAACGGCGAGAATTCCCTCGTCATCGAGGGCAACTGTTCCATATCAGCCGGGGCCGATACCTTCACAGGCCAAAGTGCAGTAATCTGGCTCAGGCAAAAACCGGAACCCGGCGCAGGGGTAAGCATCTCGGCCTATGTGACGGGCAAGGTCTCCGCAAGGAGGAACAAAGGAATCCGGCTTCCCGGCCTTAACTGGCAAATGGTCGAAGCCGAGAATGCAATTGTTGTCTGGTTTGTTGCGACCGGAGAAGTTTTCGTTACTGCCGATAGTAGAGAAGCTGCTGACGTTCGTGAAAGCGATTTTTACAGCAAGGCATTCTCGTCGGTTTCGGCGCTCAGCGAGGATTTCTCGGCGCAGTTCCAGTCGCTTGCCCCGGTTCGCCTCGAGCCACGTGTTGAACCACAGCCGCCCCGGGCGGTCGAACCGAAGCGGGAGGCCATTGAGCCGACGACTGAACAGCCGGGTCGCAGGGAAAGCGGCGAAGGTATATTCGGTTTTATTGACCGGTTGTTCGGCCGAAAGAAAAAAGCACAGGCATCTGCTGAACCGGGCCAACCTAAGGTGACAGTGAGATACCCGGTGAACTTGGCGCCTGCGACGGACCAGGAGCCCAATGTCGAATGGGGCGGCACACTCGAAGGCGCCGACATTACCACGATAATCGGGCGATTCTACCTCTGGCAAAAGCAGGACCAGCGAGGCGGACTGCTCGAGATGCAGGCCGACGCCGCAGTTGTGTTTTATTCCAGCCAGAAGCTAAGCGATGAGGGACAACAGGGCGGGATACAGGACATCGCCGCCAAAGGGGCGATACAAGCGGTTTATCTTCAAGGCGACGTGGTGATGACGGAAGGCCTGCGCACGATAAGAGCGGACCAGATGTATTATAATTTCGTCGCCAAACGGGGGCTGGCGGTCAATGCGGAGATGAGAAGTTTCGACCCCGGCAGGGGAATCCCGATATACATTCGAGCGGCGAAGCTGAGGCAATTAGCGGAAAATAAGTTCGCAGCAGAAAACGTGGTTGTGACCACCAGCGAATTTTATGTACCGCAGGTTTCGGTCGAGGCATCGAGTGTGCTTGTTACCGATACCACGGCACTCGACCAGCAACAGGGCCAAATTAAGGACAATAGCTACGACCTCGAGATGCGCGACGTCCGGCTAAAGGCCGGAAAATCGACCGTCTTCTACTGGCCTTTTATGCGCAGCGACCTTGAACGCCCGGACGTCCCGTTCAAAAGCTTAAGCGTCAGTCACGATTCGATATGGGGAACTACGGTCGAGAGCCGCTGGTATCTGTCCCGGCTGCTCGGCCTGCAGGAGCCGGAAGGAACCGATGGAACATTTGAGCTGGATTACTACAGCAAACGAGGCCTGGGCACTGGTATAGATGTGGATTACGCGACCGAAGACCGATTCGGCAGCATCGTCGGCTACATAATCGATGACAGGGGCGAAGACCGCCTCGGCCGCATTCGCAGCAGGCGCAACCTCGAACCGCCCGAACAGCTTCGCGGACGATTCGGCTGGGTCCATCGTGAGTTTATGCCTTACAACTGGGAGGTGACGATGGGCATAAACTACGAATCAGACGAGAACTTCGTCGAAAGCTATTACCGCAGAGAGTATAACACCGGACCCGACCGCGAGACATACGTGCACCTCAAAAGAATCGAGGACAACTGGGGGATGTCGATTCTGGGCAAGGGCCGGCTCAATGACTTTGCCGATGAGATGGAGGAATTTCCCAGTGCCGAATATCACCTCACTGGGCAATCGCTTTTAGACGACAAGCTGACATTATACAGTGACAGCGAAGGCGGGATGTATCGCCAGCGGATAGGTGACTATCACGCCACGGCGATGACCGAGGAGCACTTCACCTTCGCCTGGCATCGAAGCGAGCTTGATATGCCCGTCTGGGCGGGCGAAATAAAGACGGTGCCTTATGTTGCCGGCACGGTCGGCTTTGACGACCGGAGCGGTTTCAACCGGTCATTGGTGGACGGCAGCAACGCCGGAATGGCCAACGAAGACACTGTAGTAATCGGCGAGGCGGGCCTGCGGGCGTCGAGCGAATACTGGAAGGTATACCGCGGGGTTAAATCCCGGCTTTGGGACCTCGACGGCCTGCGACATACTATAAGGCCGGAGCTGGCTGCGGCCGTCTTTGCTGAAAGCGACATCATCGTAAAACAGCACGACATGATTTATCTCGGTTTGTCACAGCGATTGCAGACCAAACGAGGACCGGACAATGACAAGTCAACAATTGACTGGATGCGGCTGAATGTCGGGGCGACGTGGGTCGGTGACAGCGAAAAGCAAAAGGACGGATTCGGCCCGGACAGATTTATCTGGAATCGCCCGATGACGCCCCTGCGGATTTATACTATGCCGGGGATTCTTAACGGCGACCTCGCTGCGGGCCTGAAAAAGTTCGAGGTTTACGGGCCGAGAAGAAACTACTTCAGTGCCGACTATGCCTGGCAAATAACCGATACCACCGCCTTTGTCAGCGACGGATACTTCGATATGCAAAGCGGAACAGTTGACCAGCTCGACGTCGGCTTTTCACGAACGCGCTGGCCCGACTTGAGCTACTATATCGGCTCGAGGTATCTGCGAAACGTCAAGGTCCTGAACGAGAAGGGTTCCAATGCCTTTGTCTTTGCAGCAAGCTATGTCCTCGACCCGCGATATACCCTGGTGCTCTCGCAGCAGCTCGATTTTGACTACGGCGCCAACGTCGAAAGCAATATTACGCTAATCAGGCGTTACCATCGTGTATTCTGGTCGCTGACCTTCAGCGCCGACGAATCGCTCGACCGCCAGGCGATAGTATTCAGCATCTGGCCTCAGGGTCTTCCCGAGCTGGCTTTAGGCAGCAGACGTTACACAGGTATGACCGGCCCCGGCGGATACTAATCTTCATTTGCCCTTTGGAAAATTCAACCTCGTCCTTCGACCTCGCTCAGGACAGAGTATCTTCTTCAGGGAAGTTCAGGCGGGCGAACTTCCCGTGGTATTTCTTCGCCGCCTCATCGTATGCCTTCGCCGCCTCAACCTCGTTATCAAATCGCCCCAGTGACACTCTTTTTTTCTGGAAGGTTATACGAGCATGCCATTTTCCGGTTCTTTTCTCAAACGATACACCAACAAATCTCGAAGAGGTTCGAGGTTTTTTTCGCCTGTTATGGCTATTCTGCCCTCGCGTCGCAGGGCGAAGGTTCTGTCTTCGGTTGTCTAATCCGTTATTATCGGCGTGGTCAATCATTTTGCCCTTCGGCGGCTTTTTAATTTCGTTATGCATCCAGACTAATTTCCTGCTTCTTTTCTCAGCAACTCTAGCGCATCGCACGGCATACCAGGTGCGACAGCTATATCTTGCGCGCCATTTGAACCTGTTCAGCCCGTCGAAGTTATCCGCATCGACGATGGCGAATTTGTATCTGGTCAGTGGTATCAGGCGGATGTTTTTGCCGAACCGCCGTCGGCAGTAAAATAGATACACCGCCTGCACTATGCGATGCAGCCAGCCGGAATTCCTGTTCTTTCTTTTCATAACCTATCCTCCCTTCATTGTTCAGTGTTCATAGTTCATTGTAAAAACCACATTGCCCGCCTTCGGCGGGACAAACCCCCCAATAAATTGGGGGGCTAAATTTGCCCAAGGAGCACCACAAGTGCCTCCATCCTATGGCGCGAACTTGCGCGCTTTTGTCGAAAACCAAGGGATTTCCTGATATAAATCGAAGGGCCAAAATGCACTTAAGTGCTTATAAACAAAGGAGTAAAAAATTTTTTAAAAAAGTCGGCTTCTAAGGGTTTTCGACATGCGCGCTTTTGTTGAACATTTGTTTAAAACAAATGTTTAATACGTTTGTTTAATCTCGCCTATTTTAACGCCTGTCTCACCGCCCGGCACTTTCCGGCCGGAGCACAATATGTTATAATGATTTCTTAAAATTATTGATTTTCTCTTTGATTTTAGCCGGAGCATATTATGTCAAAGCGCAAAGAACCTTTCTTCCGCAGCCCCGCCTGTCGGAGGGCAAAATTTAGTGAAGGGGGATTCACGCTCATTGAACTGCTTGTTGTCATCGCCATAATCGCCCTGCTGATGGGCATCCTTATCCCGGTCCTGCAGAGAGCGAAGGCCCACGCCAGAAGAATCCAGTGTGCCAATAACTTAAAGCAGATTTACGTCGGTCTGAGTATTTTTGCCGACCAGAAAGGCGGTCAGCTGCCGCTTAATCACGGCGGCTGGTGGCTCTGGGATATTGCCTATAGCACCACGGATTTCATGATAAAGTTCGCAGGAGCCGAAAGGCAAATCTACTATTGCCCGGCCGATAATACTAAAAACGGCGACATGGCAATACTTTGGCAGTTTAACCAGCCCCCACCTGCCCCCCCTGTTCCGTGTGACGCGAAGGTCGGCGATGTTCCTGAGCCGCAAACTGGTCGTGATGCTTGCTACAGGGTTACTGGCTACTTCTGGATGATGGATACAAGACAAGGAAGAGAGGAACAGCCGCTGGGTACCCCGAAAAAACGCTGGGTCAAGAGCTTGACCGAAAAGCAGCCCTCGACAACGGAGCTTGTTACCGATGCAACACTCAGTAACACATCTGATGCGGATACGGCAGACTTTGAATTTAATGAAGGCGGCTTATTTGGATGCGGCATATACGACCGGACCAATCACCTCAAAGACCACAGACCGTGGGGCGGAAATATTCTGTTCCTCGAAGGACATGTAGAGTGGCGCCCGTTTAAGGAAATGCAGGTGCGTTTTATCGCCCCTGGAGGCAGACCTTGTCATTGGTGGTAGTAGCACATCGCCCTTCTTTCAACCGATTTCTCAACCCCCGCCGATTCGGCCTCATTTGTGACTGTCATAGCTATCCATTGTGTTTCATCCTGAGTTTAATGAAGCTTTTCCGCCATCCGTGTGGCGGGTTCACCCGATATATGTTTGGTCGGATATTTTGCAAAGGCCAGCGAAGGCCCTGCGATAAATTGGGTTTTGGAAAAGAGATGAAAGGTCAGGCCCGAAGCTTTTCTATTTCCGCTTGGATTTGCTCAATCACTTCGGGATTGTCTGTCTTGGCCTTCTACTGTCGCCTCGAGAAGAAATTCGTGAGCCGAACTGGAGTTTTCGCGGGTCCACTTTCTTGTCGAACTTTACCGGGTCTCTGAAAATATATGGCAGCTCTGTAATGGCTTTGTCGTGATTGACATGCCCGTAGGGCTGCTTCGTAATCGTGATGTCTGCGTCGTCGAACATCATTTTCTGGCCAACGCCTAATTTTTCTTCTATCAACGGGATAAAATCAGGATTGGCCTCATATCCAATTGAGTTCCGGCCGAGATTTAGTGCCGCTAAAGAGGTGGTCCCGCTTCCCAGAAACGGGTCCAGCACCGTTTCGCCGACAAAGCTGAACATCTTAATCAGCCGGCGTGGAATTTCCTCCGGGAACATGGCAAGGTGCTTATCCTGCTTCTCGCCTGCAATGTTCCAATGGCCTGCGAAGTACTGGTTCCACTCATCTATAGTCATCTTCGACTTTTCTTTGACGCTTCTACTTACGCTCGGTGATGTGCCGTGTTTTTTGAAAAGCAGGATAAATTCGTAATCTATCTTCACAATGCCATTACGAGGATGAGGGAAAGAACCCATTATTGTCGCGCCGCCGGTCGTGTTGCACGTTGTAACCTTTTGCCAGATTATGGCGCCCATGTAATCAAAGCCGGCTGTCTCACAAAACCTTATTATCTCGGTCCGTATAGGAATGACTTTGTAACGCCCGTAATAGACCGAGCGGGCAAACTGGTCGCCTATATTAACGCAAAGTCGACAGCCGTCGTGTAATACACGCCGGCACTCGCTCCAGACAAGATTAAGGTTGTTGATATATTTTTCATAACTGTGGTCAAAACCAATCTGACTGCCGTTGCCGTAGTCTTTTAGCTGCCAGTAAGGGGGTGATGTGATTATAAGATGTACGGACTTGTCTGAAACGTCCGTCATACATCTTGAGTCGCCGATTATTATTTTATGATGAGTCATGCTCAACTCTGGTCGGAAGTCCTCTAATACTAATCCCAGACTAAGCCCATTATGCTCGAAAAGCTGCGGCAAGTCAATTCCGACCCTGATATGGCTCCCGGTTAAAGCCGGGCTAAGTATTTTCTTTGAAGGCGAAATCCGTGGTTGCTTTATCTCTGTGCTCTCTGAGGCCTCTGTGGCCAAAAAATCCGTGTAAATCTGTGTAATCTGTGGTTTGAAATAACCGGCCAATTCGCTATACTGTTACCTTTGCCCGCTATGTCCGGCAATACAGAACTGTAGGCAGTGAACCATAAACAATGAACTATTAACCATGCGGTGAAGGAGAACGATATGCCTTTAGTAACGACCAAAAAGATGTTTGAAATGGCCTATAAGAACGGCTACGCCGTCGGGGCGTTTAACGTCAACAATATGGAAATCACGCAGGGTATCATCCAGGCCGTCGCGGAAGAAAAGGCCCCCCTGATACTCCAGGTGTCGCGTGGGGCGCGAGAATACGCCAGCAACAGCTACCTCACGGCCATAATGAACGTTGCAGTGGCCGAGAACCCCGATATACCGATTACCACGCACCTCGACCACGGCGATAACTTCGAGACCTGCAAGCAGTTCGTCGACGACGGCTTTACCTCGGTTATGATAGACGCCTCGAAAATGCCCTTTGCCGAGAACATAAAGGTCACAAAACAGGTAGTAGAATACGCCCACGACCACGGAGTCGTGGTTGAGGCCGAGCTTGGCCAGCTTGGCGGTATCGAGGAAGACGTTGTCGGCGTTGAGGATGTTGACAAGCACCTCACAGACCCCGACCAGGCCGTCGAGTTCGTCCAGAAGACCGGCGTCGACTCCCTAGCCGTCGCCGTCGGGACCAGCCACGGGGCCTATAAATTTAAGACCGAGCCAAAACTCGCTTTGGACCGTATACAACAGATACAGGACAAGCTCCCCGGCTTCCCGCTGGTTATGCACGGCTCAAGCAGTGTCCTGAAGGAATTTGTGGACCTTATCAACAAATACGGCGGAAAAATGCCGAACGCCATGGGCGTCCCCGAATCCGCAATATCCAAAGCCGCAAAAATGGGCATCTGCAAAGTTAATATAGACACGGATTTGCGGCTGGCGGTGACGGCGAAGATAAGGCAGGTTTTTGTTGAGAAGCCGAGCGAGTTCGACCCGCGGAAGTATTTGGGGCCGGGCAGGGAAGCGATAAAGCAAATGGTGAAGCATAAATTGCAGGTTCTGGGCTGTGCAGGCAAGGCGGGCGAGTGCCTGTGAAGGATTGATTATTGATGAATGACCGAGGCGGGTGAACGCTTGTAAAGGATTGATTATTGATGGTTGACCGAGGCAGGCGAATGCCTGTAAACGATAGATTATTGATAATTGATTACTTGTCCGGCGCAGCTTTAGCGAAGACGTATTGATGATTAATGGCGGTAGGTGGGTGCCTGTAAAAAATTGACGATTTTTTATTGATGGCTGATGATTAACGACATAAAGCAAAAGAGAGCACAAGGGCAGAAGAAAACAAGGATTATGATTTTTGCATCTGTGGTGTTTGAACTTGTGCTTGTGATGGTTCTGGGATGTTCGTATTCGTACGGGGCGTCGCTGAGCATCGAGGTTCGGGGGGGCGGTTCGGCCAGTGCGAGTGTGTCACAGCAGGAGGCGGTAAATGAGCCGAATAAACCGGGGAACGTCGGGACGGAGCGAGAGATTATCGAAACGGCCTGCGGCCTGATAGAGGAGGGAAAGTTCGACGAGGCTAGAGAGCTTGTAAAGGCATCGGAAGGGCAAAAGGACCAGGAGCAGGCAGCGCAGCTTGAGGGAATAGTCGAGAAGTATGACCAGATGCAAAAGCGGCGTGGTGAGCGGCGTGAGGAGGCGTACAAGGAGCAGATAACGGAGCTTGCGCGGCTCAAATCGGTGGGCCTGGATGGAAAAGGTAAAGTCGAAGATACGAACGATGCGAATGACGCCAACAAGCCGGTCGGCTTTACGGCGGTGCTGGCGACGGTGACTCGCGCGATTGAGTTTGCGGATGAGGGGCAGAAAAAAGAGCTTCTCAGTGATTCGTTTGTGCGCGAGGCGATCGACAAGGCCAAGGCGGAGGCGGGCCAGCTCGAAGCGAAGGGCAAATGGCTGGAGGCGTATATTGTGTGCTATAGCTGGCTTTCTGCGCTGGACCCGAATAACAAGGAGTATAAGGACTACTCGGAGCAGCTTATAGACAAGGCGGGGATAGCGGCATCGTTTCAGGACAGCCCGTGTGAGACGGGCAAACAGAGATTTGAGGGGGTCAAGAGGCGGATATTTGTTCGCGCGGTGGACGCGCTGAATTTCAATTATATAAACAAGATAGCGTACCGTGAAATGGCGGGGAAGGGCGTACGGCAATGCCGGCTCCTGGCGGAGGTGGTGGAGGTATTGACAACGGAGCCGAACGCTGAATCGCTGGGAAAGAGTTTCGAGAATTTCGTGCAGGACGTGAACTCGTTAGAGAAACTGCGCGGGTCGCTTTCGGCACTGGAGAAGGAGATAGATGAGTGGCCCGAAGGGGCGGGCAAGGACAGGTTCATATCAGTTTTCGAGAAGGTTTTGGAGCTTAACCTGACCAGCGCGCGGCTGCCTGAGGAGGTTGTGATTGCGCATTTTGCGGAGTCGTCATTTTCGTCGCTGGACCCATATACGGTAGTCGTTTGGCCGAGGCAGGTGCAGGAATTCGAGAAAATGATGACCAATGAATTTTCGGGGATAGGAATCGAGATAAGCAAGCAGAAGGGACAATTGACGGTGGCGAGCCTGCTGCCTGATACGCCGGCGTATAATTCGGGGCTTGATGCGGGTGATGTGATAGAGAGTGTGGACGGGATGGCGACGAAGGATATGTCGCTGCCGTGCGCGGTGAAGCACATCACGGGTCCTTCGGGAACACAGGTGAAACTTATGGTTAGGAGCGAAGGTCAGCAGGAGCCGCGAGAGCTAACGATAACCCGAGCGAAGATAATTGTACCGACGGTTCGGGGCTGGGAAAGGAACAGTGAAGGCAAGTGGCTTTATATGGTTGACGAGCAGGAGAAAATCGGCTATGTCCGGCTGACAAGCTTTTCGGAGAAGACGGCGGAGGACATGGAGGAGGTTTTAGGCGAGCTTGAGAAATCCGGGATGCGAGGTTTGATACTGGATTTGCGTTATAATTCGGGCGGCTATTTCGACAGTGCCGTCGAGGTAGCGAACGCTTTTTTGGACGAGGGGCTAATAGTAATAACGCGGCCTCGTTTTGGTATACCGATTTATTCTACGGCGCGCAAGAGGGGGACGCACCCCGACTATCCGATTGTTGTGCTGATAAACAGCGGCTCGGCCAGTGCGTCGGAGATTGTTGCCGGCGCGCTTGGTGACCCGGAACACGAGCGTGCAACATTAGTCGGAGAGCGGACGCACGGCAAGGGGGTTGTGCAGGGAATAACGCACTACCCGGGCGAAGGCGCTCAGTTGAAATATACAATGGCGTATTATCATCTGCCGAGCGGCAAACGAGTGAAGAGCAAGGAAGAGGCCGAGAAGGAACACACTAATGACTGGGGCGTCGGGCCGGATGTAAAGATGGCTCTTCGCAGCAACGAGCTTCGCAAGATGTTCGACGTGCAGCGTGATAACGACGTTCTTGTCAAGGCGGGTCACGATACAGAGACGGCACCGCTGAAGAAATACACCGTCGAGGAGACGATTGAGGCGGACCCGCAGCTCGAGACGGCGATACTTGTTATCAAGACCAAGCTGATTGAGGAACAGGCGAAGTCGGCGAGGAAGAAAGCGGCGTGAAATTTCGTGAAGCGTATTTCGTTCCTTCGACTACGCTCAGGACAGGGAAGCGTGAGGCGATAAAATAGCGTATAGCGGACAGGTCAAAGTTCATCGTTGGTAGTTCGTAGATAAATACTTGACACCGAGGGAGACAAGACCCAAGACCTAAGACTCAAGACAGGGTCAAAATCCTAAATCATAAACAGTAAATCAGAAATGGTTCGACATGCTCACCATCCCAAGCAAAGCCGAAGGACAAGTCTTAGTCACCAAAGGTCTGAATCTCGAAACCTAAAAGGTGTTTATAAGTTGACAGTGGGGAATTTTCGTGAAGCGTATCTCGAATTTCGTATTTCGTGGTTCGAGGATAAATGCTATATATCGCCAGAAAATGTTCGGCAATTGGCGAACTGTAAAAGATTGTTTTCTATCACGATTTGAAAACATAATATTCCTATAAGGATGGCGGATAGCTATCTCTTTACCTTTCAGTATTTGCGATTCGGCAAACAATTTATGATTGATGTAAATCAGGAATATATAAGCGAAGCAATCTGTAATCTTTTCGGATTAGTGGGAGCCAAGGAAAATATCTATTACAATTCTTTATATACACCTTTTAATAAAGGAAAAATTAAAGAATGTATTAAAGAGATTGCACAATACCTAGGGCTTCCGATCGAAATCATTCTTTCTTACGTTCCATCAAACTATGTTCCAACGCATTCAGAAAGCCAACGATTTACGAGCCCGTCATTGGTTGCAACTGATAGTAACAAAAGAGGAAGGGCTGGGATAACTGCTGAAGTATATATACCCAACAATTTACCTTTATATGGAAGCTCTAGTCTTAAAAACTTTCCAATTAAAGTGAAGATAAGTGAAAACATTAACGAATACCCAGATACATTTATGGTCGTTATGGCTCATGAACTATCTCACATCGTTTTATATTCATTACAACATAGTAAAAAAGAAAATGAAATTTACACAGATATCACAGCAATGTTATTAGGTTTTAATGAAATTATAAGTAATGGTCGTAAAACGGTAAAACAACATGAACAACGTTCGTTGCTTTCAACAACAACTATTACCGAGACTGTAACTTATGGGTATTTGACGGATAGTAATTTTAACTTTGCACACAATAAGATAAAAGAAATTGTAAGTCAAAATAAATCATCAAAAAAGATTTCGTCAAGCAAAGCACCATCTTACATAAACAACTTAAAACATTAAAAAGAAACCTTCTCAAATTCAAAAAATATATGCTATTTCTTGATACATATCATAGACCAGTGATCAAGCAAATAGATGCACAACAAATTGTCTCGTTCCATCAACTTGGATATTTTGATACAATAGAAAATTTATTAAACAGGCTTGAAAAGAAATTAGCAAAAATACAGACTTACAAAACCACAAAACATTACTTTTTAGGCATGTTTGACAACTTAAATAAAGATCTTGCCACTATTAGCTCTGAAGTCTATCAAAAAAAAGAGCCGCTTGAAAAAGACTTAATAGTATTAAAAAGAAATATCGATTTTATAACAAGAATGAAAATAAACTTAATATCATTTATTAAAGAATGAAAATATGGGAGCACCACACGAATTTCTCGAAGGATTTATTGTCTTAAACGCGATTCGCGAAATATTAGCAATTTTAGATTTGAGATTTAAGATTTGAGATACCAAAAAAGCGAACCTTTAGCGGCTAAATACAAACAACCAAACAGTGGGCGTTTTGGGGGTGGGACGAAAGGTTCTTTGCCGGTGGAGTGGTGGATGGTATAATCTTGCGGCCAATTTTTATGTAAACGTTTGGGAGTTTAAGGAAATAAGGTTTTGACGGAACGGAGCAAAGATAAATCGGGGCAGGTTCCCGGCGGGAAGTTGGAGCAGTCCCGCCAGGAGAAGCTTCGCGCGATACGCGAGATGGGAATCGAGCCATACGGAGGACGATACGACGGGGCCCAAGCCGCGGCGGATATAAAGGCGGGGTTCAAAGACGAAGACGACAGCCAACCTTTCGACTCGGCTCAGGGCAGGCAGGCGAGGTGCGCGGGGAGGATAGTCCTGCTGCGAGATATCGGCAAGCTGATTTTTATGACGGTGCGTGATTCGAGCGGCACGATACAGGTGGGGCTGAGCAAGAACCTGCTGGAAAAGCAGTGGCGCTTTATGAAGCTGTTAGAAGTTGGGGACATAATCGGTGCGGAGGGCAAGTTAGGCAAAACAAAGACCGGCGAGATAACGATTTGGGCAGAAGAGGTGACACTGCTGAGCAAGTCGGTAATGCCGCCTCCTGAGAAGTGGCACGGCTTAGCGGATATCGACTTGCGGTACCGGCAGAGGTACGTGGATTTGTGGGCGAATCCAGAGGTGATGGAGCTATTCAAGAAACGTATAGCAATTCTGCGGACGATAAGGGAATTTCTCAGCGAGCGGGGCTTTGTCGAGGTCGAGACGCCAATGATGCAGGCGATAGCGGGAGGGGCGGCGGCGAAGCCATTTGTTACGCATCATAATACTTTAGATATGGATTTGTTCCTGCGGATAGCGCCGGAACTGTTTTTGAAGCGGCTGTTAGTGGGCGGGATGGAAAAGATATTCGAGATAAACCGCAACTTCCGCAACGAGGGGCTTAGCACGCGGCATAACCCGGAATTCACGATGCTCGAACTTTACCAGGCGTATGCGGATTACAACGTAATGATGGATTTGACGGAAGAGCTTGTCTGCCTGCTGGCTGAGAAGTATTGCGAGAGTGGTAAAGTTGAGTTCGGAGAGATGACGGTCGATTACGCCAAGCCCTGGCGGCGGGCGAGATACGCGGAGCTATTGAGTGAATACGGCGGGTGTGAGATTGGGGACATAAGCGGTATTCGCAAAAAGGCAAAGACGCTGGGGATTGAACACGAGAGGATGGACGACGCGGTGGTAATTAATGAAGTGTTCGAGAAGACGGTGGAAGAGCACCTGATTAACCCGACATTTGTGATGGATTATCCGGCGGCTCTGTGTCCATTGACAAGGCGAAAGAAAGATGAACCGGAGACAGCTGAGCGGTTCGAGCTTTATATCGCGGGGATGGAGCTTGCCAATGCGTATACGGAGCTGAACGACCCGGCGGTGCAGGAGGAGAACTTCAGAAAGCAGCTTCGGGGACAGGATGAGAGTATGGCGACGATGGATGAGGATTTCGTGACGGCGTTGAAATACGGGATGCCGCCCTCGGGGGGACTTGGGATAGGTATAGACCGGCTGATAATGGTGTTGACGGACGCTACGAGCATTCGTGACGTAGTGCTATTTCCATTGTTGAAGCCGGCGAAGAAATAACTCACCGCAGTGTAACAAAATCGAACGGGTAATAGATGCTGAAGCTATTTTTGTGGCTGCGATACCTTGGCAAGAGGAGGGTGGTGCTGCTGAGTGTCGCGGCTGTTGGCCTTTCGTGCGCACTTCTGATAGTCGTAGTCAGCTTATTCAACGGATTCATCGGCGCGTTCGAGCAGAGCGCGGTTGACGCGATAGGGGACGTTGTTTTGTCGCCGGGGAGGAAGTTCGAGCACTACGATGAGCTTATCGAGCAGTTAGAGGAATTGGGAGTGGTGGAGGCGGCGACGGCGACATTGTCGGCACAGGGTCTTTTGCATCTGGACAAGGGAGACGTGCGGGCGGTGGAGATATGGGGAATCGAGGTGCAAAAGCGAGGCAAAGTGACGGCGTTCGAGCAGTCACTGCTAAACGAAAAAAAGACTCCCACTTCCATTTCGTCTGAAAAGGGAATCGAAAGTTACATCGGTGTTGGGGTGCTGGCTAGGCCGGATGAGAAGACGGATGAGTATGACTTCAACGCCGTGCGCGAGGAGATAGGGCAGGAGGTTGTGCTTACGACTGGTTCGACAACGCTGGCCACAGGTGGTTCGGTGGCCGGGGGGCAAGGCGAGAAGAGGGAGTTCAGAAGAACGACGATGCGATTGGTGATTGCTGACGCGATATTCACCGGCGTGTATTATCTCGACAACCGGGTTGTGTACGTGCCGATAGAGCGGCTGCGCGAGTCGATTTATCCGAAGTCGGGGCCGATAGCCGGTCAGATTCAGATTAAGCTACGAAAAGGTTGTGATATGGAGGTTGCGCTTGCTGCAATTCGCGGCGTGTGGGGGGTGTTCGCCTCGGAGCGGCTTGGTTGGGAGCCATACCAGATACAAAGTGCGATGATTGAATCGGCCAGCCAACTTCAGAGCAGATACGTGGTTGAGATTCGCAAGCAGATGGGAGTATTGCTGCTGATATTCGGAGTGGTGAGTATGAGCGCGGTGCTGCTGATATTCTGCATTTTCTATATGATTGTGGAGACGCGGCGCAAGGACATTTCGATAGTGAAAAGCTGCGGGGCGAGCAGTGTGTCGGTGGCGGCTGTGTTTTTGGGTTTCGGAGCGGTTGTCGGAGTGGCAGGCGCGGCGATTGGAACGGGACTTGGGTACATCGTGACAAGGAATATAAACGCGGTAGAGCATTCGATTGGAAAACTGCTCGGGCTGAAGCTGTGGAAAGCAAGTGTGTATATGTTCAGCAGGATACCGGATACGGTCGACTGGGCAGGTGCAGTGCCGATAGTCATTGCGGCGATAGTTGCGGCTGCGGCTGGGGCGCTGATACCGGCAATTATCGCGGCGAGGACCCGGCCGGTGGATATTTTAAGATACGAATAGGTCGATGAGTCGTGTATAAAATCAAGCTGGCAATTCGGTATTTTTTCAGGAGGCGAATAAGTTATCTTGCGCTGGGGGCGGTGGCGCTGTGCGTGTTCATTGTCGTTGTGGTTATGACGGTAATGACGGGACTGGTGGGGGATTTCAAAAAGAAAAACCACAGCTTTACGGGCGACTGCGTAGTGGGGACGGAGTCGTTAGTAGGGTTTGTATATTACGAAGATTTTGTGAAGATTCTGGGAGCAACGGATTTTGTAGAAGCTGTGTCGCCGGTGATAAACAGCTTTGCGCTGGCCAATTCAGAGGGGGCGGAGGGCAGCGTTGGGTTGGAGATAATCGGGATTGACCCCGTGCTGCACAGCAGGGCCACCGGTTTCGCAGAGACGCTGCACTACCACGGAGATGATGCGGCGATAGCGTTTCAGCCGGATTATGATTCGAATCTTGCGGGCTGTGTGGTTGGGGTTGAGCTGTGGCTAAATAGAAATTCAAAGGGCGAGTATTTTTATGACTCAAGCCCTGTTGAAGCGGCGATTTCGGTGACATGTTTCCCGCTGACGGCGAAGGGCGCTTTGGCGAAGGCGGGGACAGATGTGGTTAACACGAAGACTTTTTATTTGAGTGATTTTTCAGAAAGCGGGCTGGCGAGGGTGGATTCATCGGTGATGTATCTGCCTTTTGAGGACGCGCAGGTTCTTTGCGGGATGGGTGGGCCAGCCAGGCGGGTGTCTAGGCTTCATATAAAGTTCAGGCCGGGCGTTGCTCTCGAAGAAGGCTGTCAGAAAGTACGGGAGCTGTGGGCGGAGTTCAGCGACAAAACAAGCAGTGAGCAATACGCGGGTCTGTTGGCAGGTGTGAGCGTGCAGAGCTGGAAGGAGCACAGGCGGGAGTTTATCGCGGCGATGGAGAAAGAACAGACGATGATGACGGCGATGTTCGGCTTAGTGGGACTGACGACTGTGTTTGTAGTGTTCGTTGTTTTCTATATGATAGTCAGTCATAAGACCAAGGATATAGGGACGCTAAAAAGCGTGGGTGCATCGAACTGTGATGTTATGGGTGTGTTTTTGGGTTTTGCGGTGCTCTTAGGCGCTGTGGGTTCTGCAGTGGGTGCTGCGGCGGGTCTGGTTTTTCTGAGGAATATAAATTCGATAGAGGGATGGCTGTTCGAGCGATTCGGATTTCAGTTGTGGGACCGGACGATATATGCGATAGGAGAAATACCGCACCGAATGGAGCCGGCGATGGTGCTGGTGGTTGCGGGGTGTGCGATTTTGTCGTGCGTTGCAGGTGCGGCACTGCCGAGTATTCGGGCGGCGAAGGCGAGGTGCGTCGAGTCATTGCAGGTGAGTCAGATATGAGCAAAGATGATTTCATAATAGAAGCACAGGATATTCACAAGTCATATCGAATGGGCGCGGCGGAAGTGCACGTTTTGAAGGGGGTTGAGCTGGCGGTCAGGAGAGGGGAGTTTCTGGCGATAGTGGGGGCGTCAGGAAGCGGTAAAAGCACGCTGCTGCATATACTCGGTGCGCTGGACAGGCCAGATAAGGGTCAGGTGTGTTATGACGGGCGCAAGCTTAGCGAAATGAGCGGGGGCGAGTTGAACAGATATCGCAATAAAATGGTAGGGTTTGTGTTTCAGTTTTACCATTTGTTAGACGAATTAAGTGTATTAGAGAATGTGATTTTACCGGCGATGGTCCCGGCAGGTATAATACGATGGCTGTCGGTCCGGGGCGCGGTGAGACGTCGCGGACAAGAGCTACTGGAAGAGGTGGGGCTGAGTGAAAGGGCATCGCACAAGCCATATCAGTTGTCGGGCGGGGAGCGGCAGCGTGCGGCTATAGTGCGGGCGATTATGAATGAGCCGAGCGTTCTTCTGGCGGATGAGCCGACGGGAAACCTTGACTCAGCGACGGGAAATGGTATCCTTGATGTGCTCGAAAGATTGAATCGTGCGGGGCAGACAATAGTGATGGTGACGCATGATGAGAGGGTTGCTCGGCGGGCCGGGCGGACAATTACACTGGCCGACGGCAGGATAAAGTAGACCTGCTTTTATGGCGAAAGAGGACTGAGGAAAGGTTTATGGCATTGAAGATTTGGCTTGGTGACAGACTCGTCGACGAGAAGGATGCAAAGATAACCGTGTTTGACCATGGTTTGCTATACGGAGATGGTGTGTTCGAGGGTATTCGAGTTTACAGCGGGCGGGTGTTCGAGCTGGAGGCGCACATAGACCGACTTTACGACTCGGCAAAGGGGATTCGGCTCGGGATTCCGATGAGCAAGGAAAAGCTCACTGATGCGACGCTGAAGACCGTCGAGGCAAATAGCGTGATTGATGGTTACATACGGCTGGTTGTTACTCGAGGAGTAGGTACGTTAGGGCTGAACCCGTTTATATGTGAAAACCAGGTGGTTTTCATAATCGCGGACAATATCCAGCTGTATCCCGAGGAGCTGTACGAGAAGGGGATGAAGATAATCAGCGCGACTACGGTTCGAAATCATCCGCTTGCGATACCGCCTCAGATAAAGAGTATGAACTACCTGAATAACATACTTGCGAAGATTGAGGCGCTGGATAACGACGTTCCAGAGGCGGTAATGTATAATCACGAGGGATACGTTGCGGAGGCGACGGGAGACAATGTGTTTACAGTCAGGAGAGGGGTTGTTTATACGCCGCCAAGCGAGGCGGGGTGTCTTGAGGGGATAACCCGGGGCGTGGTGATTCGGTTGGCGAAGAAAGAAGGTATAGAGGTAGTAGAGAAGAACCTTACGAGGTTCGATTTGTATACAAGTGACGAGCTGTTTTTGACGGGGACGGCTGCGGAGGTGATTGGTATTGTGGAGATAGACGGCCGGGTAATAGGCGACGGCAAGCCGGGGAGGGTGACGAAACTGTTAAGGGACAAATTCTTCCGCTACGCACACGGAAAGGAGAAGTAGCACCCGCGTCTTGCTGTCGCAAGACGGCAGCGGGGGCTGCGATTGGCTATATGCAACCATCGTCACAAAAGGGCAGGGCCACCGCCTTTAATTCGGGGGTTTCCGGGGGCAGGGTTTCGGCCTTTTCCATAGTGTCCAGCGAGCTTGCACAGGTAAAGTCATTGATTGAAGAACAGTTGCGGAATTGCAGTGAGCGGGTTCGGGAGCTTGCGGAGCATATCAAAATCGGCGGGGGCAAAATGATAAGGCCCGGACTGGTTTTGCTTTCCGGCAGGGCGTTCGGAGAGTTGAGCGAGGAGCATATTTACGCGGCGGCCATTGTGGAGATGATACACAGCGCGACGCTTCTGCACGATGACGTAGTTGACGAGGGCAGGAGCCGGCGAGGAGTAGCGACGGTCAACTGGCTTGAAGGCAATGAGTCGGCGGTGCTGCTGGGAGATTTTCTGCTGAGCAGGGTATTCAGGATGTGTGTTTGCCTGGATGGTCACGTGGCGGAGAAGATTGCGTCGGCTGCGGCACAGACCTGCGAAGGGGAATTGAGGCAAATAGCCGAGCGTGGCAACCGTGGGCTTGGTGAGACGGAATACATCGAGATAATAAGCCAGAAGACGGCGGCATTGTTCGAGGTGGCGTGTGTGCTCGGGGGGATGCTGGCGAGAGCGGATGAATCGCGTGTGCAGGCGCTGGCTGATTACGGGCGCAAGACGGGCATTGCATTTCAGATTACCGACGACGTTCTTGATTTGATTGGGGAAGAGAGCGAGATTGGAAAGCCGGTCGGCAGCGACTTAGGGGAGCGTAACCTGACGCTTCCGATTATCCATTTGCTCAGGACGGCGGTGGAGGGGGACAGGACGACTGTAAAGCGGATTCTGGACGCACCTGTACCGCGAGAGACAGAAGCCGGGATAAACGAGTGGTCATTACTAGCTGAGAAGCTGCGAACGCACGGCAGTATCGAATACGCTCAAAAGCGTGCACGTGAGTTTGCCGGCGAGGCCATAGCAGCAATAGCGAAACTTCGGGAGAGCGATGGCAAAACCGCACTGATTGAGATATCGCGGTTTGTTACGGAACGGGATGCTTAGTGTAATTCATTTCGCCTCGGATTAAAAAGAAAAGGCCGGTTATCACAGCCGGCCTTTTTTTAGTGTGAACTTGCTGTTCATCGAGGGCATCAGGAGCACTTAGAATTTCCAGCCGATGCCGGTGCCGAAGGTCCAAGCGTCCCCTGTGAACTGAAATTCGCCATAGATGGAAGCACTTTGGTCGAGGTCGACTTCCAAGCCGACATAGCCGCCGAACATTGATTCTTCTTCGAGGTCAAAAGTGGCGCTCATGCTTTCATAAGTTCCTTTCAGGTCGCCATTAAGGAAGTAGAAGAACGGGCCGCCGTAGATGCGCATTGTATCGCTCAACTCGTAGGTCGGTCCGACAGCTATTGTCATCTCATAGTAATCAAATTCAATGTCTACGCCACTAACCTTGTCCTCGCTCTTATTCCAGTCGATTTGGAACATTGCACCCCAGGAGAGAGATTCATCCCTTGCGAAGGTGTACTTTGTTCCGAGGCCATAAGCAAAACCATAATCACCGTCGAAATCAAGGTCATCGGCCTGGACGTTGGCAACACCCAGGAGGACGTAGAATTCCCAATCATCGGTTATTCCATAGCCGAGGTTTGCCAGGAAGGCATTTGATTCGACGTCTTTCAGCGTTTCACTGATTCCATGACCACTAACTTCGAGGTCGGCTTCTCCGATAGCGTACTCAAAAGCGGCACTAAACTGGCCTTGCTTGAGGCCCGCCGTTGGAGTGCCCAAGGGAGCAACAGCTAATGCAGGTGAATAGGTCATAGTGACCAGTAAAAATGTAACAGCTAACAGTAGCAATCTCCTCTCCATAACCAGTTCCTTTCAAAAAATCACATTTTACCATTGTTAAAAACCGCAGCTTTGATTGATGAGCGACGCACTCATCGCAACGCGGTTTCTCTACCAGACGCAGTCACTTATTTTCAAGGGGCCACTTCCTAAGCGGAGAATATATGCGGAGAGCAGATGAAACTCAAGCCCAAAAATATTTTTTCTTCCTATTTTCGCAAGTGCTTTTATAATGGGTTGTTACGAACCGGAATGCTGAGCACAATTCGGAGTTTTTTCATTCGGTAATGTTAGGCACATAAATAACAAGTCTGATTGTTGATGGAGACAGGTTATTGAAATGAAAGAGCCGGCGTGTATATAAACCGGCTCTTTTCGATTGCAACGAATCAATTTTACTGGCTTAGAATGTGTATTTTACGGTAAAAGTCGCCCAGATTATGTCATGGTTGGGGCTGACGCCCTTGCCGTAATAGCCCAAGTCCCCGTTATCTTCCATTGTTATCTGGTAGTTGAGACCTGGGGTGAATATCAAGTTGTTGCCGAGATCGAAGTCGGTAGAGACACCCATCACGAAATTGGTCCAGTCGGAATCTTTATACCCGCCACCTGGTCTTGGGTCAACGCCGTCATTGTAGACCAACTCGGTATGGAAATTGAGTGTCTGCTCAGGGGTCTCGGCGGTCAGGCCGGCAACCGGCAGGGCGTAATCGAGCATAAAGATATGGGCAAAGCCGGAAGCACTTCCGCCATTTGGGTTACCGCTGGCGACCCACGACCCGCTGTTGGAGGCCCAGAGCTTAACGAGGCAATACCTCGGCACAAGCCCCTTGACGCCGAGCAGGTTTGGCCAGGACAGCAGCGCGTTAATTTCCTGAAGGTCGGCGCTTTGTCTGGTGTGGCTGCTCAAATCTGGATAGTTGTAATAGACGTAGCTCAACTGATAAGCGGTGGCGAATTCATCCCCGGCCTCACCGAGAGTGTTCCTGTAGTATAAGGAGTAATCCCAGCGTTCGTTTTGCTCATATCCTGAGGAATTGGCGCGATGCGCCGTAACGTTAATTCCGAAGCCGGTACCCATCAGGTCGAGGTCAACAAACGGATGAATAGCAGTCTGGGAGCCAAAGGGCTCGAATCCGCGCCAAACATAGCGGGTACCGTAAGTAATCCCCGCGGCACCGTGCAGGTCGCCATCCTGGGCCTGGGCAAACCCGATTGCAGCCAATAACACCACACCTACCAAAAAGCATTTTTTTCTCATAATATTGTTCTCCTTAAAAAAGTACCCTCACATAAAAGATTTTAACTTCGTTTCCCCCTTATCAACCCTGTTTCATACGTTTATCGGCTCTGGCAGTATTAAAAGCTGAGACAATTACACAGTATAACACCCCAGATTCCGCTCGCAAGATGGTTTTGGCCCCCGTTTTTTTCAAAGAACCTCATATTGGGCTATATCACTGTTACAAACCGTTTTTTTATCGGTCTATATACTGTAAAAGATTTTTGTTATCGAGCTTTATTTTGTCGAGCAGGTCACCATTTTCCGGTTTTTTTTGCTTCTGCCTTCGGCAGGTTTGCCAGAGGCGCCGTGAATTTTTCGAGGTCCTGTTGCGGCAGCTCGTAGTCGATGAGTTTTCCTGAGAAGTATGCGTCGTAGCCGGAGAGGTCCATAAGTCCGTGGCCGCTGTAGTTGAATAGAATCACCTTTTCCTTGCCCTCTTCTTTTGCTTTTTGGGCTTCATCGATAACTGCTACGATGGCGTGGCTTGTTTCGGGCGCACAGATAGCTCCTTCAGTTCTGGCCCAGGTGACGGCCGCCTCATAGCATTTCAACTGGTGATAAGCCCTGGGTTTCAGCAGGCCCTCGACGATTGACTGGCAAACGAGCGGGGCCATACCGTGATATCTGAGCCCCCCTGCGTGAATCGGGGGCGGGATGAAGGCGTGGCCGAGCGTGTACATAGCGAGAAGCGGGGTTGTGCAGGCGGTGTCGCCGAAGTCGTAAGCGAATGGTCCTCTTGTCATCGTTGGACAGGATTCCGGCTCGACGGGGACGATTGAGATGTCTGCGCCGTTGATTTTGTCCGCGACGAACGGGAAAGCGAGTCCGGCGAAGTTGCTTCCGCCGCCGGCACAGCCGATGATGACGTCGACTTTCTTTTCACCGGCGATTGCAAGCTGCTTTTTGGCTTCGAGGCCGATTATTGTCTGATGCATCAGGACGTGGTTCAAGACGCTGCCGAGCGCGTACCGAGTCTTGCCGGTTTTGTCGGTAACTGCGGCTTCGACTGCCTCGCTGATTGCTATTCCGAGACTTCCGGGTGTATCGGGCATCTCAGCGAGGACTTTCCTGCCGGCGTTTGTTTCATTGCTGGGGCTTGCGACGCAGTTTGCGTCCCAGACCTGCATCATAATTTTTCTAAATGGTTTCTGGTCGAAACTGATTCTGACCATAAAGACCTTGCATTCGAGTCCGAGGATGCAGCAGGCGAATGCCAGGGCGCTACCCCACTGGCCTGCGCCCGTTTCGGTGGTCAGTTTTTTTATTCCGAACTGCTTGTTATACCAGGCCTGGGGTACGGCGGTGTTTGGCTTGTGGCTTCCGGGCGGGCTGTAACTTTCGTCCTTGTAATAGATTCGTGCTGGGGTGCCGAGGTGCTTTTCGAGGTTGACGGCGCGTTTTAGGGGGGCCGGGCGCCAGCGGTAGAGAATCTGAAGAATCTCTTCAGGGATATCTATCCAGCGTTGTGTGCTGACCTCCTGCTCGATGAGGTTCATCGGAAAGACGGGCGCCAGCATCTCCGGACCTATGGGCTTTCCGTCAGGCCCGAGCGGCGGCAATAACGGGGTGGGCAGGTCGGCTGCGAGGTTGTACCACTGGCGTGGTATGTCTGCTTCTTTTAAGTTGATTTTGACTTCCATAGTTTTTCTCCAACAGATTTGTGCTGCATCGGACTTTTGTCTAAAGTCCTAACAGGTAAAGCATTAACTCGCCGCTGTCAAGAAAATTTGCCGAATATTTTTTTATGCCGGCCGGTGGCTTTACAGTGGCATAACTTATGGAATCATACGTTCAGCTAACGTGCGATTCCTGTGTTCCGGGTTGTGTTTCAGGAGTGATTTGGTGTATGATGGTGGTTGAAACGAGAAGTGTTATTTGCGAGGACAAGGAGCAGTCTGCAATGGAGGCAGCGATGAGGGAGTTGTTTTGCGATGAGGAGAAGTGTGAATCTGCGAGTTGCCGTTTTTCTGATGATGCTGGCGGCCTGTCATTGCTGCCGGTCGGCGTGGGGTGCGTATTGTACCGCGAAGGGCGGCTGCGATGAATATATCCAGAGCGTTGTCGTGGGGACTATCGTCAATACCGGAACCGGCTGCCACCAGTATGCTGACTATACGGCGTTGTCGACAACGATGGAGAAGGGCAAGTCATACCAAATTACTGTAACCAACTGTGAAGGCTTTTTCGATTATGACTGGTGTGGAGTCTGGGTTGACTGGAACCAGGACGAGGATTTCTATGATGACGGCGAAACCTTGGAAATCAGCGGAGACTATTATATTTTCACGGGGACGATTACACCACCTGTTGACGCACTAGAGGGGGATACACGAATGCGGGTGCGGATACGGTATACTGGATTTGGCGAGCCGCTTGAGCCATGCGGGCCGACGACTTACGGGGAAGTGGAGGATTACACGATAACTGTTACTGCAGCCACTACGGGTAATATAAGGGGTATGAAGTTTCACGACGTTGACGGTGATGGAATCAATGAATCAAATGAGCCGGGCCTTGAAGGATGGAAAATCTATATCGATGAGAACGGGAACGACTCGTGGGACGAAGGGGAACGGTACGATATTACCGATTTGAACGGCGGTTATGAATTTGCGGGCCTGCTACCGGGTTCGTATATTATCGTCGAAATAAATCAGCCCGACTGGAAGCAGACATTTCCGGCAGGTGACGGAAGTCATTTAGTAGATGTCACGGCGGGCAATACGGTCGAGAATATCGATTTTGGCAATTCGCCGATTAGCTGCGGCAGTGCGTGGGGCGGCCTTGATGAGGACGGGGACGTGGATATTGAGGATATGGCAATACTGTGCGAACAATGGCTGATGGAAAGACTGTTGGCGGATATTGTTCCGTATTGTCCCGACGGCGTTGTCAATTTTTCGGATTGGGTGGAATTTGCCGCGGCTTGGCAGAGCACGCCGTCATCACCAAACTGGAACGTCAGGTGTGATATCAGCCCCCAGGGCGGTAACGAGATAGTCGATTGGAATGACTTGACTGTTTTATTCGGCGAGTGGCTTACACTTGGTGCGTATTGTGGTGATATTGCCCCGGTGCCGAGTGGCGACGGAGTAGTCGACGTTTTTGATTTTGTCGCGTTGGCCCAGAACTGGGTAGATTGATTTTAATCAGCGGTTTGGCCTCAGATGCAGGGGATATGCCTTCGACAGTAGTGTGTGCTGGACGTATAATGTGATTTATGGGTGTAGGCAGGGATGAAAAGACGTTGTTCAGGGCGTCCGAGCGGGCAAGAGTATCGGCAGCGGCGCCGCTGGCAGTGCGGATGAGGCCGAGGACATTAGATGAGTTCGTGGGCCAGTCGCATTTCATCGGCGAGGGTAAGCTGCTTCGGCGGATGCTGCAGGCCGACGCACTTAGCAGCTTAATTTTCTACGGACCGCCGGGTGTGGGCAAGACGTCGCTGGCGAACGTGATTGCCAATCATACAAAGGCCCGGTTTTGCTACCTCAGTGCGCCGGCGGCAACGGTTAAAGATATTCGGCAGATAATCGCAGAGGCGAAGGACCGGTTAGCCAGTGGGGGCGAGCGGACGGTGCTATTTATCGATGAGATTCATCGGTTCAATCGGGCGCAGCAAGATGTGCTCCTGGATGACGTGGAATCGGGGGTGTTGATTTTCATCGGTGCGACGACGGAGAATCCATTCTTTGCGGTCAACTCGCCACTAATTAGCCGAAGCACTGTGTTTTATTTCGAGCCGCTCTGTGAGGAGGATATTGTCCAATTACTAAAGCGAGCGATAGCCGATAAAGACAGAGGGCTTGGGGGTTTTGATATTGAGGCCGATGAGAAGGCATTAAAGTACCTGGCGGCGACCTGCGACGGCGACGCGAGAAAGGCGCTTACGGCGCTGGAAGTTGCGGTTATGTCGCAGGCCTCGGGTAAAGGCAAAAAGAAAGTAGCGATTGATTTGCAAACAGCGAAGGATTCGATTCAGGGCAAATCAATCGATTATGACGGCACGGGTGATACGCATTACGATTTGGCCAGCGCGTTTCAGAAGAGTATGCGCGGCAGCGACCCTGATGCGACGGTTTACTGGCTTGCGAGAATGATAGCAGGCGGTGAAGACGTGCGGTTTATAGCGAGACGTATAGCGGTTTGTGCGGCTGAGGACGTGGGCAACGCCGACCCGATGGCAACAGTGCTGGCGTCGGCGGCGGTTCAGATGAGCGAGTTTGTGGGGCTGCCTGAGGCGCAGCTTGCATTGGCACAGGCGGCGATTTACGTGGCGTGCGCCCCGAAGTCGAACGCGTCTTCGTCAGCGATATGGGAGGCAGTGGCCGACGTGCAGAATGAGCCGACGGTTCGTGTGCCGAAGCACCTCAAGGACAGCCATTATCGTGCTGCGAAGAAGATGGGTTTCGGTGCCGACTACAAATATCCGCACAGCTTCGACGGTGGGTTCGTTGTACAGGAGTATCTGCCGGAAGGCGTGGCAAAGAATTATTACAGGCCGACCGAGCGGGGTTACGAAAAAAATATTCAGCATTATTTACAAAAGCTAAAAAGCTTGATACAAAAGAGCAGGGTCGTCACACCCAAGGACGGCCTAAGGGCGAGACCGGAAAAGGTGCAGGGTGAATAGGCGTTCGTATGGATAAGGCGCAATTGAGGCAGGAGCTGCAGAAGTGCCTGCTTGATATACCGGCCGAGCAGCGCAAAGACAAGAGCCGGCGTGCGTGTCGGCTCCTGGTTGGGACGCCCGAATTCCAGAATGCCTCAGCGATTATGATGTTTCTATCGCTTCCCCATGAGCTTGACACTTCCGATGCGATACTGGCCGCGTGGCAGTCAGGCAAGACGGTGGTTGTTCCGAAGGTATCCTGGCAGCAGAGGCACATGATACCGGTGCAGATAAACTCGCTTGATACGGGTTTTTCGTCGGAAGTTGCGGGTCTTCGGAATCCGATCATCGGTGCGCCTGTGCCGTTTGAGAGTATCGATTTGGTTGTGGCGCCGGGGCTTGGGTTCGACCGCAAGGGCAATCGGCTGGGTCGTGGCGGGTCTTATTACGACCGGTTTTTTGCCAACAAGGAGTTGAGAGCAGTAAAGTGCGGTCTTGCGTTTTCAGAGCAGGTGATTGAGTCGGTGCCGGTGACGGACCACGATATGCCGATTGATTTGCTGGTGACCGATGAGGACGTGCTGGGCTTCGAGAATAAAGACGGCGGGTCGATGGCGAAGCTGAAGAAGAAGCACTGAAAGCAGTAAGCTAAAAGGAGTTAAAGATGGCTATTTACCCGGGTGGTTATAATAGTCGGGGCGACCGGATTCGGATGGTTTCCTACATCGTGGCTGCCGGGGTGTTCGTTGGGATTGTGCTTGCGATAGGTTACGTGTGGGTGGTGCGAGGTCGCAGTGCGACGGTAGTTGCTGATTTGCCGCCGGCGGCGCCTCTTGCGGAGGTGGTTGAGGAAAGTGCGCCTGCTGAGCCGGAAAGTGTTGAACAGCCGGAGGCAGTCGAGCAGTTGCAGCCAAAGGGTGCCGGTGAGGAAAAGGTCCCGGAGAGTACTATAATGATGCAGCCCGAGACCGCTGAGCTGCCGGAGTCGGAATCACAATCCCCTGCTGGGAGGGTGGCTGCGGCGGAAGTTGATGATACGGTGCCGACACTTATTGCCGAGTCGATGGAGTTGTTGAGCCGTCGGCCGCCGAAGGTTGTGGAAGCGAGAGACCGGCTAAATGAGCTGCTGCCGATGGTTCAGGCCCAGCAGCGGGAGTTTGTAAAAGAGCAGCTTGCCAGTCTTGCCGAGCAGTGGCTTTTCAGCAAGCTGGTTTACCCCGGTGACAAATTGTGCGGCACCTACAAGGTAAGCCCGGGTGATATGCTTTCGACAATCGGCAGGCAGTATAACGTTCCTTATGAGATTTTAATGCATATAAACGGCATCGACCGGCCAGATCTGCTGAGGGCGGACGATACGATAAAGGTGATTAACGGGCCTTTTCACGCGAAGGTTTTTCGGTCGACTTTCACGATGGATTTATATCTTCAAAATACGTATGTGAGAAGTTTTCCGGTGGGGCTTGGCAAGGCGGGGATGGAAACGCCTCTGGGACGATGGCGCGTCAAACAGGGCGGCAAGCTGGTAAAGCCGATATGGACCGACCCTGTAAGCGGCAGGACATATCACCCGGAGGACCCTGATTATCCGCTGGGTTCACGGTGGATAGCGATTGAGGGCATTAGCGGGGAAGCCGTCGGCAGGACCGGCTTCGCGATTCATGGGACAAAGGAGCCGGAGCAGATAGGCACGCCGGGTTCGCAGGGTTGTATTCGACTGCATAACGGCGACGCAATCCTTGTATATAACCTGCTGACGCCGGGCGTTTCGCTGGTTGATGTTGTTGAGTGATTTTCATTTTCGGTGTTTTCGGGGGCAATTAAGGATAAGGCGGAACTTTGGCCGATTTTGTTGACCAGGGATTGGTTAGGAAGGGGCGGAGAGTAAGCATTCGTGCGTGGGGGGTGTCGCTTTGCGTTCATGCGGTTGTGCTTAGTGTTTTTGCGGCGGTGAAGTTTTCGCAGCCGAGCAGTGATGTTGTACAGTCGGCTGCGATTGTTGGTGTCAGTCAGGTAAAAGCGATGGAGAAGCTTCCGACGGTAAGACCCAAGCCGAAGGTGGTCAGCGCCGGGCGGGGAATCGGCAAAGCGAGCGAATTAGTGCAGCCGACGGTCCAGCGTCGGTTATTCGAACCGCCAAGAGCGGATTTTCAGAAGCCGATAGAGGCGGACTGTGGGTTGGTTGAGCGAGCGGAGTATGCTCCGGCGAGGATGGAATTTTTCGGCAGTGTGGGGACAGGAAGAAGAGTTTGTTACGTTGTTGATTGTTCGGGCAGTATGCGGGGATTATGGCAGCGTGTGCGGGAGGAGCTTTACGAGTCAATTGGTCGATTGCAGCAGGACCAGTATTTCTGCGTGATAGTCTTTACAGGTGACAGCGTGCTGGAATCCGGAGACGGCCGGCTCGCGCGGGCTACAGAGCAGAATAAAAAGCAATCGTATGGCTTCATAGATACACTTGTGCCGGCGGGCTCAACCGACGCGCTCGCCGCGCTGGAACGGGCAGTGAAGATTCGTGACGAAGGAGGCATTGGGGCTTCGGTGATATATTTTTTGACTGATGGGTTTGATTTAAGCCCCGGCGAGTACCCGGAGTGCCGGAGTTTTGCGCATACCGTTGCGACGATGCTGAGGAGTTTTGCGCCGAAGACACAAATCAATACCATAGGATTCTGGCCGGGCGAGCAGGATGCAAAAGAGCTTGGTATGATTGCAAAACAAAGCGGCGGGCAATTCCTCGCTGTAACAGATAACAATGGTGCCGAAACGGCCCAGATGGAGAGGTGATTGTGCGCAAGTGGTTTTTACTTAGAGCGGTTTTTCTTGTGTTGCTTCTGGCGGTTGTGGCGGGAGTGATAGTATCTACTATGCGCGGCGGAGGACAGCAGGGGATGCAGGTGGGTTCGGGGCGGACGCTTTTTGTTCAGTTTGTCAGCTCGGGCGGGCCGATAGTCTGGTTTATCCTGATGCCGATGTCGCTGGTAATGGTGTATCTGGCGGTTGAATACTGTCTGAGCATCCGGCGAAAGGTGCTGCTTCCCGCCGACGGAGGCGCTGAGATAATCCGGCTGGCGCAGAATGCGGAGCTTAATCGGTTTGCGGTTGAGCTGAAGCAAAAGGATGATATTGTCAGCACGGCGATTTCGAAGTCGCTGGCCAAGGGGGTTGACGACTGGTTCAGGATGCGCGAGGCGATGTTCGAGTCGGTTCAGGATGAGTCGATGCGTCTTATGCGGCGAATAGAGTGGATAAACCTTATCGGCAACGTTTCACCGATGGTTGGACTGTTCGGGACGGTCGTCGGGATGATAAAACTTTTCAATGCGATAGTGGTTGCAGGAGGCCAGCCGCAGCCGGCCCAGTTGGCCGAAGGCATATCGGTTGCGCTGGTGACGACGTTTTGGGGACTGCTGATAGCGATACCTGCTCTGGCGGTTTATGGGATATTTCGCAACCGCGTCGAGACGCTTGGCAACGAGGCGCTTGCGGCCGGCGAGGAGATTTTGCCCCAGGTCAGGCGTATAGTGCGCAGGCGAATAGCAAAATTAAGTACCGACGCGCCGGCAGCAGAGGCGGCGAAGCCGGCGATTCGCGAGATACCCGGCAAGCGTGGCCGGCAGGACAGGCAGTCGCAGATGCGGCAGTTGTAGCGCGAGGGCGTATGCGGTCGAGAGCTATTAGCTTTAGTAACCTCGGTACGCCGGGTGCTTTTAACCTGACGCCGGTGATAGATATAGTTTTTTTGTTGATTATATTTTTTGCGGTGGTTTGCAAATTTCTCGAGGCGGAGAACTTTCCCGTGACAGTGCCGGGCGGCTGTGATTCCGCACAAAACCAGGTCGAGTCGCAGGCCGCTATGGTGACGGTTACCGTGATGAGGACCGGCGCTGGCGTGAGTGAATTCGCAGTGGGTTCTGAGAAGGTTTTCGCATTGAGCTATGATGATGTTGCGGCGAAGCTTGCCGGGCTGATAAACGAACGACTGAAGACCCTGCCGGCGGATAGCAGTGTGGTGACTCTGCGTATTGACAGGGACGTCTGCTACGGTGAGGCGCAGTATGCGCTGGCTGCGATAGCGGAAAGTGCGGCGAGGGATATTCGTGTTTCGGTGCTGTCTGAAGAGATTGCAGAGTCGAAGTAACCGCAGCGAGCTTTGCAGGCGTGCTTATGGCGGATGGTGGGGTGTGCTTTCTATGGGTCTGGGGTGGGATAAAAGGCCTATAATTCGCTTGATTTATGACCTTTAGGTTTGGTATCATATTTAGCGTATATTTAACCACCCCCGGTACGCCGGGACAGGAGGTGTTGTGGTGAAACGGTTGTTTTTTGCAGTTTTTATCATTTCAGCTTTTTTTGGCATCGCGAATGCTCGCGCAGGGGTAATCTGGGGTTGGGGCTACAACAATTATGGCCAGATTGACCCGCGTGGCAGCACCGATTTCGTGGCGGTATCCGCCGGCTGGGGTCACAGCCTGGGATTACGTGAGGACGGCTCGCTTGTGGGCTGGGGGCGGGATGATTTCGGCCAGGCGGACCCCTGTGATGGTAATGATTTTTCTGCTGTGGCCGCCGGCTGGTACCACGGGATTGCACTGAAGAAAGACGGTTCGCTCGTGGGCTGGGGACGAGACGATTCCGGTCAGGCGACGCCTCCGACGGGTAATAACTTTGCGGCAATAGCCGCGGGCGGATATCACAGCTTGGCCTTGAGGACAGACGGCAGCATTGTCGGCTGGGGCAACAGTGATTATGGCCAGGCGACGCCTCCTGCCGGCACCGATTTTGTGGCTATCGCAGCCGGCCGGGATTACAGCCTGGCCTTAAAGAAGGATGGTTCCATTGCCGGGTGGGGAAATTGTTTTACTCCTCCAGCAGGAAATTATTTTGTGGCCATCGCCGCGGGCGGCAAGCACTGTCTGGCCCTGAAGACCGACGGCTCGATAGTCGGCTGGGGCGCGAATGAATATGGTCAGGCCACACCACCAGCAGGCAATGACTTTACGGCAATCGCGGCAGGTATGTATCACAGCATAGCGGTACGACTGGACGGCTCTGTTGTCTGCTGGGGCAGCGATGAGTTCGACCAGTGCACCGCTCCAGCGATAACAAACTTTGTCGTAATAGCGGGCGGAGGATACCACAGTCTTGCGGTTTACAAGTTCTTCGAAAGTGACATTGACGGCAACTGCAGGATTGATTTTTATGACCTTGACGAGATAGTCGGCGACTGGGGCAGGTGCAACGAGCATGACGAGATTTTCGGCTGGGGCCTTGCGGCGACTCCGAAGGCCGACCTTGTGGACCTTGTGGATATCGACGCGGGTGCTTATCACAGTGTAGCGTTGAGAAGCGACGGCGCTGTTGTAGGTTGGGGCTACAATGACGCCGGCCAGGCAACGCCTCCCGACGGGAATGATTTTGTCGCAGTCTGTGCGGGATTATGGCACAGCGCGGCTTTAAGGTCCGACGGCTCGATAGTGTGCTGGGGCGACAATACCGAAGGGCAGACGGACGCTGCCGACGGGAATGATTTTGTGGAGGTGGCGGCGGGCGCGTACCACAGTGTGGCCTTGAGAGAAAACGGCTCGATAGTTTGCTGGGGCGATGATTCTTTTGGACAATGCAGTTCTCCAGGTGGATATAACTTTGTATTGGTGGCCGCGGGCGACTATCACACTCTTGCGTTGAAGCAGGACGGCTCAATTGTCGGCTGGGGATACGATTATTACGGTCAGGTAACGCCTCCGGCGGGCAATGATTTCGTCGCGATAACAGCGGGTGCGTCTCATGGTGTGGCTTTGAAAGAAAACGGCACAGTTGTCGCCTGGGGAGACAATTACTATGGCCAGACGGTTGTTCCCGACGGCAATGATTTCGTGGCAATAGACGCGGGCGGATATTCCAACTGGGCTTTGAAGTCGGACGGCTCAATCGTTAGCTGGGGCAGATATAGCGAGCCGCCTAAAGGAAAAGGGTTTTCGATTATCGCAGTGTGCTATTATCACGGCCTGGCGATAAAACAGGACGGCTCGTTTGTCGGCACGGGTAACAATGACTATGGCCAAGTCAGCACGATTTCCGGGCACGAATTTATGGACGTGGCTGGGGGCTTGCTTCACAACCTGGCACTGACCAGAGAGGCAGGCATAATCGGCTGGGGAAATAATGATTACGGCCAGGCGAGGCCTCCGGCGGGCAATAATTTTGTTGCAGTGGCCGCTGGTGATTACCACAGTCTTGCCTTGACAAAGAACGGCGAAGTGGTTGGCTGGGGGGATAATTCCTATGGTCAGGCGAATTCCCCGACGGGGAGCGACTTTACCGATATAGCCGCCGGCTGGGAACACAGTGTTGCACTGAGACAGAACGGCTCGATTGTCTGCTGGGGCGATAACTCCTCGGGTCAGTGCAACAGGCCGTCGGGGTATAACTTTGTCGCGGTTGCTGCGGGTGGGGCGCATAATCTGGCCCTGCGGTCGGACGGCTCGATTGTCTGCTGGGGCGATAATGGTTTTGGCCAGGCCAAAGCTCCGGCCGGGAAAAACTATGCGGCTGTAGCTGCGGGTGACTATCACAGCATCGCGCTGAAAAAGGATGGTTCGATAGTCGCCTGGGGCGACAATACCTTCGGCCAGACGAAGCCTCCCGCGGGCAATGATTTTGTAGCGATAGACGCGGGCGCAGACCATGGTCTTGCATTGAAGAAAGACGGAACGATTGTTGCCTGGGGCGATGATTACTACGGACAAACGATGGTCCCCGAGGGCGATGGCTTTATAGTGGTTGCGGCGGGAGCGTATCACAATCTCGCCATACACAGAACTTATTACAGCGCGTTTATCGGCGATTTTAACGGCGATTGCAGAGTCAACTTTTACGATTTCGCGGAAATGGCATCAAACTGGCTGGCGGAGTGTGCCACGCCGGATTAGGATTTCACGTTGTGTGGCGTTAAACAACACCGGCCCGGCGGGGGAGGTTGTTCCGTTCATGCGGATTCCTTTCGGGTCTTTTTGTGTTTTGCCGTGGCCAGGTCGGCATTACCCTCGACGATGTCCTGTGTGATGACGTATTTAGCGGGCTTCGGCTCTTCGGGCAGTTGATACATCAGGTCGACCATAAGCTCCTCTGCGATTGCGCGAAGGGCGCGGGCTCCGGTATCCCGCTGAAGCGCCTTTTTTGCCAGGGCGTGCAGGGCGCCGTCGGTGAACTCAAGCTCTGCGTTTTCCATCTCGAAGAATCGCTGGTACTGCCGGACGAGCGCGTTTTTGGGTTTTGTCAGGATGTCGATAAGTGCCTGTTCGTCGAGGGCCGAGAGGGTGGTAATGACCGGCAGTCGGCCGACCATTTCGGGTATCATCCCATACTCGATAATATCTTCGGGGATGACCTGCCTGATGATGTCGCTGTATTCGCTCTTGTCGTCGGTTTTGCCTGAGAGCTCGGAATTGAAGCCAATCATTTTTTTGCCGAGGCGTTTTTTGACGATGTTCTCAAGCCCGACGAACGTGCCGCCGCAGATAAAGAGGATATGAGTGGTGTCCATCTGGATATAGGATTGTTCCGGGTGTTTTCTGCCGCCCTGGGGCGGGATGTTTGCGGTGGTTCCCTCAAGCATTTTCAACAACGCCTGCTGAACGCCCTCGCCGGAGACGTCTCTTGTAATGGAGATGTTTTGCATGGTCTTGCCGATTTTGTCGATTTCGTCGATATAGACGATTCCTCGCTGGGCTGCTTCGAGGTCGAAGTCGGCGTTCTGCAAAAGGCGCAGCAGGAAATTTTCGACGTCCTCGCCGACGTAGCCGGCCTCGGTGACTGTTGTGGCGTCGCAGATTGCGAAGGGCACGTCGAGAAAGCGGGCCAGTGTGCGGGCCAGGAGCGTTTTTCCCGAGCCGGTCGGGCCTATGAGCAGGACGTTGGATTTATCGACCTCGACTTCGCTTTCTTTGCTGTCGACGTGGCGCAGGCGCTTGTAGTGATTGTGCACGGCGACGGCGAGATATTTCTTGGCGTGTTCCTGGCTGATGACGTACTGGTCGAGGTATTCCTTTATCTGTCTGGGATTGGGCAGTTTTCTTGAAGTGTCGGCGGCCCGGCTGGCCTGCCTGCGATTCTGTTTGATGATGTCATTGCAGAGTCCTACGCAGTCGGGACATATAAAGACCTTGCTGGGGCCTTCGATGAACGTGTCCTGCTGGCTGCTTGCCCGGCCGCAAAAGCTGCAAATCGCCCTGGTTCGATTATTGTCCGATTGTTTTGCCATAGCTGGTGTTATCCTTTCGGAATTATTACCGTAACCGCCTTATTGTAAATCGGCAGTTTGTTTGTTGCAACTTAATTGGCTTTGGCTGAATGGGCCGGGACGCCCAATAGCACGTTTTAATGCAATATCTGTCTTTTCAGAGCATCGAGTTTTTTCGCCCAGGGAGCCGGTATGACTGGATACGTGTTTTCGAGGACTTCGATTGTGTGGTGAAGGTCCGGTTTGTTTATCGAGGGCGTTTTCGCCACGCAGGCAAGCTCGTGGTATTTGGCCTGCCACCAGGACCAGCTTTTACGGTTTTGTGCCGGGCTGTCGTTTCGTCGAAGCTCGGATATTTTGGCCCAGAGTTCGGCTGATTTCTCGAAGTTTCCCTGTGTCATCAGCAGCCGGGCCTTGCAGCGGAGCCAATAAACGTCGTTTTCGTCGGCCAAGGGATTCAGCAGATTTTCCGCCCGGTTCAGGTCGTCGGTGAAAACCGACACTTCCGCCAGTGTCAGGGCGGCTTGTCGGTCATTGATGGATTTGTAAGCGAACTCGGCGAGCGTGTTGCAGTCAGCTAGCATTTGTTTAAAGTCTGCCGCTTGTTGTTCCCACACTTCGATTCTGTTCACTATAGCGGATATGATTTCGTAAGCGACAGGTGACATTGAACCGCTGTCGGGTATGATTGCTTGCGACATATATTGAGCCGATTCTTCGAGACGGCCGAGTTGAAGCAGTGCCTGTGCTCTGAAAAATTCATATTGCAGGCCGGGAGTCGGCTCCGCGATGTCGAGAATCTCGAGGACCTGTTCGGCCGAATCGTTGCTGTCTTTGATGAGTAGCTGTTCGCAATATATGTTCATCGCTTCCCAGCGAAGCCGGCGCTTCGGCTCTTCTGAGCCGGTGCAGCCGAGTATAAAACCGCGCAGCGGACTTAGGATTTCATTCGGCTCGTTAGGCCCTGTCGGCGATTTTAATTTGAACTTAAGTAATTCAAGAGTTGCTCTGTCCTGCCAGATGGTCTGTGAGCTGCCGGCGAGCTGCGACAGCATTTCGACGGCTTGATTCTGTCTGCCGCAGTCGTTTAGCAATGTGCCGTAGAGATACTGCATTTGTTCGGTCATCTTGTCCGAGGCAATTCGGGCTAAGTTGTCGAAGGCAGAGAGGGCTAATTGGCAGTCAATTTTGTCTTTACCGAAGCGGTCATAGGCGAGCTGGGCCGCCTGTTCGGCAATTGCATCGGCCTCGAGGTCGAGGAGCACGCTTTTCTGCTTGTGCTGGAGCGAGCTTGCATCTATGAGCAGCGTGATGGTTTTGTCGGGGTCGGATTCGATGACCGCAATTCCGGCAGCGTAAAGTGTCAGAGGCGTCCTGAACTTGTCGATGTCGCAGAGTTTTAGAAGTGATTCCTTGTATGCAGATAGCTTTGTTGTCCAGGTGGTATATGCGGCAAGCTCGGCGTCGGTGATGGTGAGATTGTTCAGGTTTGCCGGCTCGGTGTCCTGCCTGGATATATCGGAAAGTATCAGGTGGCCTAAAATTGGTCTTGTTTCCGGGAAGGTCTGCGTGCTCCCGGCGAAACCGTCGGGTTCGTATTTACGCTGTAAAAGCATTACAGAAAGAATCAGTTCGAGGTGCCGGTCCGAGCGATTCTGCTCGAGAATTTTGATAAGGGAATCGAGTAGTTCCGGCGTGGCCCGGCTGAGTAACTTTATTCTCTCAATCTCTGCTCGCACAGGATGTGCCACATCTGAATAAATCCTGAAGACCTCAAGCTCCTGCAGTGCTGCTACTTTTTGGTTAGGGTCAGTTCGGGCAAGCCGGACCAGTGCGCACGCTTTTATAAGTCGTGCGTCGATATTGTTGTATTCTCGGTCAAGGTTTTCCGCCTGCCGGATGATATCCTGCAGTATCGCGTCGCCGTGCGCGGGTTCTGCCGAGAGCGCGAGATAGTAATCGATTTGTAGTTTGGAAAGCGTCGTTTCATAGAGGTCGCGAGCGAGCTTTCGCCAAAGCCCCGTGGAGCCGTATCTGGTTTCCCAGTCGGTGCCCTGATAGTCTTCGATTTGTTGTTTGAAATTTCGCTGGGTATCGGCGAGTTGCTGTAAGTCGTTGGCGGCTTTTTCCGCGAGTTGATAAAGAATGAGTTTGTCCTGCGGATTTATGAATCGGTCATAGTATTCATAACTGATTCGCAGGTCGAACGTCTGCTGCAAAAAATCGTCATAGATACGCTGAGCCTGCCCGGAGAGATTGTTTATATCATCGGCGGTGGGCGGCTCATCGGCTGATACAACGGCACAGAAAATAAACAGTATGCAAACGGAGGATGCGAGCAGGATTGGGAATTGCCTGTCAGCCGGGACCTTCATCGTTCGGCGGCTCCGTCATCTGAAAGGTGATATCGGTTAATCCCATTCCGTAGAGGGCATTGTAGATTCTGGCGACGAAGTCCCATTTCACCCCGGCTTCGCAGGTGATTTCGATGGGGTCGGATACGTATCTTTTTTGCTCGAACAGGCACTGGCTGGTTTTTTCTATAAGTGCGGCAAGACCCTGCTCGGGATTCAGTGAGGCGATATCTACAGTGCCGGAAGTGCCGATTTGGACGCGGCAGCCGGTGTCTGTAGCGAGGATTTGAAAGGTCAGCGGCTCAGGTTTTACAAGTGTTTGTGTTCCGGCTGCGGCAGTGGCCAGTTGCAACGGCAGGTAGTCTTCTTTGGGGCGGTAGTTTGCAGCGACGAGGAAGAAAATCAGCAGCAGGAAAATCATATCAATCATCGGTGCCATTCGCAGGCCGATGCGGGGACGGCGCGAGGTATTCGAGGTGTCGCGGGTGTTTATCTTATTGCTGATGTGCCCGAACATTTTCAATTGCCGAACCTCCGTGGTCAGCAGTGTATTTTTTAACCGCTTTTTTCTTTTACGAATTGTGCGCCTTTTTGCAGGGCCTTTTTGTTGAGCGGTATCATAATGTGGTATCGCTCGGCGAGAATGTCCGGCAGGCAATCAGCCGCCGCGTCAGGACTGAAAAGGCCGGACTTCTGCAGGAAGGCGCCGATGGCGACCATATTGGCGACCTTTGCGTTGCCAAGCTCAATCGCAATTTCCTCCGCGGGCAGTCGGACAATCTCAATCGAGTCATCGAGCTGAGGTGTACTGTCAATCATGGAGCAATTCATCACAAGCAGACCGGCCTTTTTTAATTTCGGGGCGTACTTTTCCAGCGACGCACGGTTCATAACGATGACGGAATTGGGTGTATCGACCACGGGGGATGCAATTTCATCGTTTGAAATAGTAACCATACACTTTGAAGTCCCGCCTCGAACCTCGGCCCCGTAGGAAGGCATATAGGTAACATGCTTGCCTGCCTTCATCGCAGTTTGCGCCAGCAGTTTGCCCGCGAGGATAATACCCTGACCTCCGAAGCCGGCGATTACAACTTTTTCACATTGATTGTTGGTTGGTTTTCCCATGTGAACACAAGTATTCCCGAATGCGGGGCCTAACCCTTGCAATATGTAATTGCGCTATGATGAAGCCGCAAACACTACCTGTGATTACGGCGATAGTAATGCCGCCAGTAATACCACCGATACGCCCGTAGTAAAACTTTCCAAATGCCGTCCCTGCTGCAATGCAGAGAAACATTATTGTACCCAATATCGTGTTCAAAAGAAAAGTGCGCCAGGGTGTACGGTCGCTCATGCGACATTCTTTCCATACTTCTTTACGGGTTTCTTCCGGCAGGTCTTCCAGTTCAGGAATCGAATTATACGACCAGTATAGTGTCATAGGTCAGCCTTTTAATCGACCGAGCGGAAAGACCTTAGTCATTTCGTTTTGAATCCAGAGCATCGCGTCGGGCGGAGATAATCGCCAGTAGGTCGGACACGGCGAAAGCAGCTCGATTAGCGAAAGCCCTTCTGCTTTATTTAACTGCAGCTCGAAGGCGTGCTTCAGGGCCTTTTTTGCGGCCCGTATGTGTGAGACACTGCACAGCGCGCATCGTTCGACGTAAGTCGCGCCGGGCAGTATTGCCAGCAGCTCGGCAATCTGTAAAGGATAGCCGTCATGTGCGGGGTCTCGCCCGGCCTGGGTGGTTGCGGTGACCTGGCCTAACATCGTTGTCGGCGCCATTTGTCCGCCTGTCATACCGAAGACGGCGTTGTTGATGAAAACGACCGTTATCTGTTCGGCCCGGTGTGCGGCGTGAATTATTTCGGCCGTGCCGATAGCCGCTAAGTCGCCGTCGCCCTGATAAGAGAATATAATGTAGTCGGGGTTGGTTCTTTTCATACCGGTTGCGACGGCAGGCGGTCTTCCGTGAGCGACTTCGACCATATCGACGTCTAAGTAATCATACGCCAGCACCGCGCAGCCGACGGGTGCGATGCCTATGGTTTTCCCGCGGATACCCAGCTCGTCAACTACTTCGGCAATAAGCCGATGCGCAATGCCGTGCCCGCAGCCCGGGCAGTAATGCGTGGGGCAGTCTTTAAGCGTTTGCGGTCTTGTAAAAACTTTCTGCATCATTTCTTTTTCGGGTGAATTGTCACTTGCTGAATTTTTTCCAAAACCTGTTCTACGGTTGGCACGCCGCCTCCGGGCCTTCCCCAGAAAACCACCGGTGCTTTGCCTGCTACGGCTAAGCGAACGTCCTCGACCATCTGGCCGCAGCTAAGCTCAACGACGAGAAAAATCCGCAATTGTTCTGCCGCCCGGCTTATCTGCTCATACGGAAAGGGCCAGAGCGTAATCGGCCGAATCCAGCCGACCTTGATTCCCTGTTGTCTCGCCTTTTGGACTGCGCCGCGAACTATTCTTGCCGCGATGCCGTATGCGACAACGACTACGTCGGCGTCGTCCACTTCGTATTGCTCGCAGCGGATTTCATTTTTCTCGATTTGGCGGTACTTGGCCTGAAGGTCGTAGTTATGCTGCTCGACGGCGCCTTCCGCCAGCCACAGCGAGCGGACGATGTTTTGTTTTCTGCCGTCTGCGCCGGTCAGCGCCCAGTCCTTTTCCGGCAGCTTTCTGCGGGGTTTTTTCTCTATTGTAATCGGCTCCATCATCTGGCCTAAAATGCCGTCGGCTAAAATCATAACCGGGATTCGATACTGGTCCGCCAGGTCGAATGCAAGCGGCATAGTATCGACGAACTCCTGAACGCCTGATGGGCCGAAGACGATGCAATGGTAGTCGCCGTGTCCGCCGCCTTTTGTTGACTGGAAATAATCACCCTGCGACGGTGCGATATTACCCAGGCCGGGGCCGCCGCGCATAACGTTGACGATAACCGAGGGTAATTCAGCGCCGGCTAGATAGCTTATACCTTCCTGCATTAAGCTGATACCGGGGCTTGAGGAGCTGGTCATGGCGCGTTTACCGGTGGCCGATGCTCCGAAAACCATATTTATGGCGGCAAGCTCGCTTTCGCTTTGTATGAAGACCTTTCCCTCTTCGGGCATCCTTTTCGACATATAGGCAGTGACTTCGTTCTGCGGTGTGATGGGATAGCCGAAGTATGCGTCGCAGCCGGCCTGTATCGCCGCCTCTGCCATTGCCTCATTGCCGCACATTAGGACTTTTCCACTCACTTTGACTCCCTGACGAAGTTATTTATTTTGTTTTTTTTAGCGGGGCCTATGGATTTTACGTTGCCGGGCTCGTCCCGCCAGACCTCAATTGCACAGTCGGGGCAGATGATTGCACAGCTTGCGCAGCCGGTGCAGCCGGCGGTGTTTGTGACCTCCGCGGGGAGATAGCCCTTGCTGTTTAGCTTGTCGCAAATGGTGATTACGCCGTGAGGGCAGACCGTCACGCAAAGCTGACAACCCTTGCAACGTTCCGCATCAATTACGATTTTACCGGCCATTTGGGGCATTATACAGGTATATACGGCGGGTGTAAAGGGGACTTGGCCGAAGGTATCAATAGCCGGATTTCAGGAAGAGGTAATACAGCCGTCCTTCCTGGTAGGTATGGCCTGCGAGTTTTCCGGCGGCATCACCAACGCCAAGATATATGTCGCATCGGCCTGGTGCGCGGATTGCGCCGCCCGTGTCCTGATCGAGTGCGAAGCCGGCGTATGGGTCGATGTGGATTTGCCCTGCTATATCACGGGGCAGGCGCGTAGTGTAAAACGTAAGGCAGGCGCGCGGGAAGATAGATTTATCGGTGGCGATGGTTCGGTAAGGGGTAACCGGCTCGTTCAGGCTGCCGTGCGGCGGATTGTTTTGTTTTTTGAAGAAGATAAATCTTGGATTCAAGTGGGTGTAGTGAGGTATCAGCGATGAGTTGGCTTTGAAATAATCTATCATAGCAGCCAGACTGACGCGGTCGGCGGGAATTCTTCCGTCGCTGACGAGCTGTTTTATGACGCTTTTGTACTCGTGGCCGTTGTTCGCTGCGTAGCCGTATGTGATGAGCTGTCCGTCGACCATACGGATTTTAGCTGAGCCCTGTACGTGAGCAACGTAAACTTTGAACGGGTCGTCAAGCCAGATTATTTCATTACCTTTGAGAGGGTTCGAGTTTTCTATCTCGGCCCGTGCCGGGTATTGGGAGATATTGCCGTCGGGATTGCGCATCCCAAGCACCTGGCCGTTTTCGTCTTTGACGAGGTTGTCGGGCTGGCGATAAAGGGGATATTTGAAACGTTCTGTGGGAGTGGCCGAGCCGTCGAATATTGGTGTGTAGTAGCCGGTGAACAGGACCGTTCCGTAGTCGTCACAGCCGACGGACATATAAACATCGAATCGCTGCCTGATGGCGTCGTTAAGCTGTCGGCCCGTCAGGCCGGAAACAAGCAGGTCTTTGAAAGTAGTGAGTGATTTTACAGCGTGCTCATGGGTGATTTCGGCGTAGGGGAAGAAACGCCGGCTGGATGGTTTTCGCAGGTAATTGAGCGAATTGTCAATGGCTGTTGAGAGATTCGAGAGATTGTAACAGGCGTCGGTGAAGTCCGGGATATTGGCGGGATTGGTGATTTTGCGTAATGCAGGCTGGCCGGGCGGCAGTGGCCTGTCGTAATCCGGTGCGATTCGTGCCTGAGGTTTCTGGCAGCCAATGACCGTGAAAACAATTGCGGCTAAGAAGCCGGCGAGTGCAATTCTGTTTTTCATATATACCCTGTACCTTTTGAAGGATTGAGCTTTGAGCTAATGATGTGTCGGCGAAGCGAAGAATTATTCTTTAATAAGACGATGGTTATGCGGCAGTTTTTAGGACTTTAGAAGGGTGATATAATTTTTAGGCTGTCAGAATAGCGCAAAAAGAAGGAGCATCACTGGGGTTCCCACGAGCACCCACACCCAAAATGCTCTCCGAGAGCCACGCAGGTGATACTCCTTGTATCTTGATACTTGCCTCTAATTCGCCGTTTTTATAAGAGGCAGGATATAATCCATCTCACTATTATATTTATAGGCCGAATGGGCCATTCAAGGCAATCAGAACAATCCTGATTTTGAGGGTCGAAATACCTGATAGAGTCGATTTTTTGTGTGATTATGCCGGCAAAGTGCCGGATTTGAGATTATGTTTCAAGCGACGTAAGTCCTTTGCGTATAGCATACTTGGTTAATTCCGCAATAGTATGAACGTCTAACTTGCCCATTATTTGTCTGCGGTGCGTCTCAACGGTTTTTACGCTGATGTGGAGTTTGAGGGCGATTTGTTTTGTCGAATAGCCCTCTGCTATAAGCTGAAGTATCTCTCGTTCTCTATCGGTAAGTATATCTATGCTTTTGAAGTCGTCCAATGAAAGCCGATGCAGATAGTCATCGATGACAAGGCCGGAAATGGCGGGGCTGAGGTAGGTTTTACCGTCGATTACGGTCTTTATGGCCCTTGTAAGCTCCTCGAATGCGCAGTCTTTGAGCAGGTAGCCGGCGGCGCCGCTTTTGAGCATCTCGGTAACATATAGCGAGTCGGAGTGCATTGATAGCGCGATGACTTTGATATCAGGGGATTTTGAGACGATTTGCTTTGTGGCCTCGACGCCGTTCAAATCGGGCATAGCCACGTCCATAATAACTATGTCAGGCGCCAGTTCATCGGCCAGACGGACGGCGGTTCGGCCGTTCTCGGCTTCGGCCACCACTTCGAAATCCGGCTGTTTTTCGAGCAGCGAGCGAAGGCCCTGGCGGGTGATTTTGTGGTCGTCTGCCAACAGGATTCTCGTGCTCATTTTTTGCCTCCTGCTTTATTTTTGGTTTTGTTTTCAATCGGGGCCGTCAGTGTAACCGTGGTGCCGAGGCCGGGACTTGATTGTATATCGACATTTCCGCCTATCTGGTCAAGCCGTTCTTTTATATTGAACAGGCCAAATCCGCCTTTTGTGTAGTCTCCCGACGCCCCAGGGTTTACGGCAGGTTCGTCGAAGCCCACACCGTCATCTTCAACGGTTATCCGGATGCGGTTTCGATACTTGCGAGTTGAGATTTTTGCCCTGGTGGCGCTGGCGTGCTTACCGACATTGACAAGAAGCTCACGGACCGCCTGGAACAGCAGCACACGAATGTCGTTATCGAGAGGTTTTGGCCTGCCGTCGTCAGCGAATTCGACTTCCAGGCCGAAACGCTGCCTGGTCTGTCTGGCAAGCCAGCCGATTGCTGCCTCAAGACCAAGCTCATAGAGAACAGGCGGGCTCATCTCGAAGGTTAGAGTTCGGGTTACTTCGATAGTCTGAGCGATTAGTCCTGTTATTTCATCGAGAGATTTGGTCAGTTCTTCCCGCGAAGCGGTATCGGGCAGTGATTCGAGTTTCATTTTGGAGATGGCGAGGTTTTGACTGATATTGTCGTGCAGTTCTGTTGCGATTCGGCGTCTGAGCCGCTCCTCGGCAAGCGAAAGCTGTGAGGCCAGCGAACGCAGTTGCTGCTGGTAATGCATGAGTTTTTCTTCGGCTTTTTTGCGTTCCGTGATGTCCTCGGCTGTGCCCTCATAGTAGATGATGTTGCCTTTTTTGTCCTTGGCGGCAAAGGCACTTTCACGGACGAACAACCGGGTGCCATCGCGTCGTATCCAGATAGACTCAAGACCAATGACTCTGCCGTCTTTTTCGATACGTTTCTTGAACATTGAGCGTGGTGTGGACGGGTCGAGACCGCCTTCTTCGAGATTCAACTTTGCCAGCTCGTCAAAGGATTGAAATCCCATCATTTTTACCAGGGCCGGGTTGGCAAGCAGTATCCGGCCGTCAGGTGTGGTTCTGTACAGACCGACTAAGGTACTTTCGAAGATAGTTCTGAATCGATGTTCTGCCCTGCGGAGGGCCTCCTCGGCGCGTTTACGCTCGGCAACTTCGGTCTGAAGGTTGCTGACGGCTTTGGCTAGGTCGGCTGTTCTCTGCTCGACGCGGCTTTCCAGTTCGTCATGTGCCTTTTGAAGCTGCTCTTCGGCTTTCTTGCGGTCAGTGACGTCGTACATAACTCCCTGGAGGTACATAGGTTTTCCGTTGGCGTTTTCGACAATCCTACCCTCATCTCGTACCCAGACGACTCGGCCGTCTGTTGCAATCATCCTGTATTCGGAGCTGAACGCCTGGCCTTTCTTATGGCTCGACTCAATCTCCGCCAAAACCCTCCGGCGGTCGTCAGGATGCAGGAGTTTTCGCCAAAGGTCCGGGTCGTGGCGATAGTCTTCCGGCGAGATGCCCAGTATATCCTGGACCTGCGGGCTTACGTAGAGAGTTGTGCTTGCTTTGTCCAGAGCCGCTGTGTATGCGACGGCTGGAAGCTGCTCGACGAGAAGCCGGTACCTTTGCTCGCTTTCGCGAAGGGCCTCTTCGGTGCGCCTGCGCTCTGTTATATCGGTAAACAGTCCGACATTGCAGGGCCTTTGGTCTATAATAACATTGGTTGTGTTGATGTCCGTGTATAAAATAGTGCCGTCCTTGCGAAGACAGGGTATGTTGGGTGCCAGTATTTTTTCACCGCGTGTCTGGGCCTCGAATTCCAACAGTACATTCGGCAACGACTCGTTTGGGTGGATATCTTTTATGGCAAGTTGGGTTAGCTCTTCGGCTGTGTAGCCAAGCATTTTACAAATGGCGGGATTGGCGAATTTGAACCGTTTTGTCTCGATATCAATAACGAGGATACCTTCAATAGCCGAATTGAATATGGCCTTATATCTGGTCTCGGATTCCTGCATCGCTTTTTCGGTCGCTTTACGTTCGGTTATTTCCCTGTTTGAGCCGATGATGCCGACTATCCGGCCCGAGCTGTCACGCCAAGGTAGTTTTGTGCTCAGCGACCACCAGGGTTTTCCGGTGACGGGGTCAACGCCGCTTATCTCCTCATTGACCATAGGTTCACCGGTTGCGATTATCTCCTGCTCACGAGCATAGTATTGCTGCGCCTTTTCTGGCGGGTATAAGTCGAAATCACTTTTGCCGATTACACTTCCGGCGGGATGAATTTCGGCAACTTCAGAAACTGCCTTGTTGCAGACGACAAATCGTCCTTTTGTATCCTTGACGTAAAGCCCTTCAGGCAATGCATCTATAAGAAGCCGCAGGAGGTTAAGCTCCTCAATAAGCTGTTCTTTGGTTTTATCGGAGTCGTTCATCGACAACTTGCTTTATGGCTCTATACCGAAAGTTTTTAGCCAGAGGTCGGTTTCACTTTCCGTTAGTCCGCTTCGTTTGGCGGCCGGTTCTTTGTTAGGCCTTTTCCTGCTGAGCCGTTTTTTGACGTTGTTCCAGAAATCTTCCGATTTTACGGATTTTGCCTTTCGTGCCGCCGCGGCGTCGCGTAATCTGCGGTCGGTGCTCACGATGGTCAGATGAGTCGGGTCGGTGCTTGCGAGTATTCTGTGCTCGATTACCGTGTCGCAGTCGCTGTTACGGCCTGAAAAAGCGACTTGGATATTACTTACCAGGCCGAATTCGGTTTTGTTCGGCGGGCCTGTCCCGTCGAATACGATTTCGGCCTTTTCGCGAACCATGCCGAAGTAGGCGTCGAGGATTCGGCACAATCCTGCGTCGGTTATCGAAGCATTGTCTTCCGAACTCTGGATGGACCACAACAGATTGTGCCCGTCGATAATAACCGGCATTGGTAATCTTTTCGCCTCCGGGACCGCAGGGCGCACAGTCCCGATTTTATCGGGATTCTCGGCGGTCGCCCCTAAGGGGTGAATCTTATTTCCCCGCCGACAATCGTTTTTTCAATCTTCGACCTGACCGTCCATCCGTGGTAAGGGCAGTTTCGGCTTTTTGAACGGAACTTGTTGACGTCGATTTTGTATTCGGCGTCGGGGTCTATAATAGTGACGTCGGCCTGTTTGCCTTTGCTCATAGTTCCCTTGTCTACGCCGATTATCTTCGCGGGCTTTTCAGTCATAAGCCGAATCAGCTCCGGCCAGTCGATGATGCCCGGCTCAATCAGCGCCTTGACGTATAGGCCGAGTGCGCATTCCAGCCCGGCGATGCCGAAGGGGGCCGTGAGAAACTCAAGCTCCTTTTCGCTTTGCAGGTGCGGTGCATGGTCCGTAACGACCGCGTCGATGAGTCCGTCCGCTATCGCTTCTTTAAGCGCTTTGATGTCCTTTTCGGTTCGCAGCGGAGGATTCACCTTGTAATTGGTATCGTACTCGGCGCAGCATTGCTCGGTCAGAAGCAGGTGATGTGGTGTTACCTCGCAGGTGATTGGCAGGCCCTGTTTTTTGGCCTCCCGAATGAGTTTGACTGAGCCGGCCGTCGAGATATGCTGTGCGTGGTAGCGGACGGTTCCGGGTCTGAGTTTCTTTACAAGCTGTATATCACGCCAGAGCATTGCCTCCTCGGCAAGAGGGTCAAGGCCGGGCAGCCCCAGTATCGTCGAGTAATAGCCCGCGTTCATCACGCCGTTGCCGGCTATTCTGTCGTCCTGGCAGTGCTGAGCGATGACCACGTCGAACATCTGCGCATATTTCAGCGCCCGCAGCATTACGGCCGGGTCCTGAACGCCGGAGCCGTCGTCGGTAAAACCGACCGCGCCGGCGTCCGCCATAAAGCCCATCTCGGCAAGCTCTACTCCTTCTTGGCCTTTTGTGATGGCGCCCATCGTATAGACGTGCGTTTTTCTGGCCTTGCGCGCCTTGCGATGGATATACTCGACGTCGGTCTCGTCTTCTACAGGGGGATTTGTATTGGGCATACAGACTACGGAGGTGAAACCCGCCGCGACCGCTGCCGTTGAGCCGCTCGCAATTGTCTCTTCTTCCTCGTCGCCCGGCTCGCGAAAATGAACGTGGATGTCAATCAGGCCCGGAACGACGAGTTTGCCGGTTGCGTCGATTGTTTTGGCGACCGGCTTTTTGATGTTGCCGACCTCGACGAATTTCTCGTCGGCAATCAGCACGTCGCACTTTTTGTCGATGCCGTTTGCCGGGTCTATTACCCGGCCGTTTTTTATCAGCAACTCGGAAGCCATTAATTATTCGACCGTCTTGATAGTTACCGTGCTTACGATTGACATTGGTATTGTCTTTTCTCGTGTTTTCGCCAGTCCGGAAAAAAGGGTCTTTACCTGTTTGCCGGCCAAGAATCCATTATCCTCGTTCACTTCCAAAGTGCCATCAACTTCAATTTCTCCCGTATAAGTCACTTTCGAGGGTTCCGTGCCAACGGAAGCGGTTTCGTCCATGAGCGCTTTTTTTGAATTCACCTCGATTACGGCAACCTTCTCCTTAAGCTCTTTTAGAGTATACGTCGCTTCCGTTTCGATGGACGTCAGGAGCGGCACCTTGATTTTCCCAACCCACGAATCGCCTGCCCGCACGGGTTGAACCGGGTAATGAACCATAATACTTTCCGCCAGTTCTTTGAGCTTTTCCTCGGTCGTTAGTGGAAAGGTCTTCACTTGATCCTTCATCGCTTCGATTCTCTTGGTTCGAGACCCGTATCGTGCGTTTGCATTTTCAATCGCTGTCTCTGCTGCGGCCTCTGCCTGCTGTTCCGTTCTTTCCTCTCCGGTATTGCAATTCTTATTGTCTTTGGCGGATTGCTTAATAAACTCGTCTTCGGCTTGGACAATTCTTTCGGCTATTCGGTCCCGAATACCTTCGGCGTTGACCTTAACAACCTCTCCGCTTGGCCCGACTTTAATCACGAAGCTTTCGCCAATCATAGCGTTATATGTAGGTGCAAGGGGATTATCTTTCATAGTCTGCGGATTCGCTGAGTCGTAATCGAAAGAGCCGCCTGAATGTATTGTCTTTTCCTTGATAGCCCGAAAACCGACTGCTATTAACGCACAGCCCTCGGCATCAACCTCGTTAATATCAAGGCCCAGCTCGACTATCTTGCTGTGGTTCATATCAATCTGTTGGTTTTCGACTGTCTGCGAAATCCTGTCTTCGCTGATGATTTGAACAATATGCTTATCACCCGGCTTCAGATGAAGTCCGAGTTTGAGTGGGTCATCAGCAAAGCTTTGCTCACCCCGAGCACAGAAAGAGAGCAGGATACACATAATTGCCAGTTTTGCTTTTATCTGCTTCATTGTTAGTTTTCCAGGGACTATCTTGCCAATCCTTTCTACTGTGTAACCGCCTGCTGGGCGGACGCCTGGTTAACAAGGAACAATACCGCCATACGGACCGCGACGCCGTTGGTGACCTGCTGGAGGATGACACTGTTGCGTCCGTCGGCGACTTCGCTTTCCATCTCCAGCCCTCGGTTTATTGGGCCGGGGTGCATAACCAGGATGTCGGATTTGGCCCTTTTCATACGGTCAACGGTCAGGCCGAAATAGTGTGAGTATTCGCGGACCGACGGAAAGGGATTGCCGCCTAATCGCTCGAACTGGATACGAAGCATATTTATGACGTCAACTTTTTCGATTACCTCGTCGAGCGAGTAACTGATTTTGACGGGAAGCTGCTCGGCCTGTGAGGGCATCAGTGTCGGCGGGCCTACAAATGTTACCTCGGCGCCGAGTTTGGTCATCGCCCACATATCGCTGCGGGCCACCCGCGAATGTGCGATATCGCCGACAATCGCGATTTTAAGTCCCTTAAGAGTTCCTCGCAGCTTGCGAATCGTGTAGGCGTCGAGCAAACCCTGGGTTGGGTGTTCGCAGTAGCCGTCGCCGGCGTTGACAACACAGGCGCTGATATGTTTGCTCAGCAGCATAGGGGCCCCGCCTGCGCTATGCCTGATGACTACAATGTCAATACCCATCGCTTCGAGGTTGCGGGCAGTATCCAAAAGCGTTTCGCCTTTGCTGACGGAGCTGTCCTTTTTCGTGAACTCGATGACATCGGCGCTTAGCCGGCTGGCAGCCAGAGCGAAGCTGTTCCGGGTGCGGGTGCTGTCCTCGAAGAATAAATTTACCACGAGCTTGCCCCGCAAAGGCGGCGCCTTTTTGACCGCCCGGCTGCTTATTTGCTCAAAGCCAGCGGCGGTATCGAGGATGTAGCTGATTTCATCTGCGGTTAGCTCTCGCAGGCCGAGCAGATGCTTGCGGTGCCATTTGGTTTTCTTCGTTTTGGTTTTCTGGGCCATACGTTATTCGTTTATAAGCTCACATTTAGCCCGGTTTATTCGATGACGACCTGCTCTTTGCTGTCCGATTCCTTCAGCAGCACCTGGACGAGTTCTCCCGGCTTGGCATCTGCCTCATAACCGGCATAGTCGGCCTGGATTGGGTATTCGCGCCCGGCCCTGTCCACGAGCACCGCCAGGCGTATTGCTTTGGGTCTGCCAAGGTCTATCAGTGCATCCATTGCTGCCCGTGCGGAGCGACCCGTGTGAAGAACGTCGTCGACCAGAACGATAATCCTGTCGTCTATATCGAAGCCGATTTCTGTGGTACGGACCTGTGGCTGGGTATTGCCCTGCGGCGAATTGAGGTCGTCGCGGTAGAGCGTGATGTCGAGCGTTCCGCAGGGCACGTCGCCGCCGGTTTTATCGGATAATTTGCCCGCCAGCCGTTGTGCTAAGATTTCGCCTCTGCTGCGAATCCCGACCACGGCTATTTCCACGCCGTCCGGCGTATCGTCAACAATACGCTTTGCCAGGCCGTTCAGGGCTTGTTCGATTTGTTTTGCGTTCAGTAATACCTTCATTTTTAAGATTGGCCCTCTAAGAAAATGCCCCTGGGTGCGGCCGGAGTATACCAGTTTGAAGACCGAAAGGCAAGACCGGGTAAGATTAAAGCGCAAAGCTTAAAAACCGCGAAATCTCGAGTTTTATGCTCGTTGCCAGAAGGCGATGGCGACCGAGGTGGTGATTATACAGACGAAGACAAAGAATGCGGCGGGCATTGCAGATTCGGGGCCGAAGTGTGTCAGGGCCAGCGTGGTGCCCAGACCGGCGTTTTGCATCCCTATTTCGATGGCCAGCGTTCGCCTTCGGGGGGTATTCATTTTGAATAGCTTGCCGACGGAATAGCCGCAGCTCATCCCCCACAGGTTCAAGATTACAACCGCCGCCAAAACGGATATGGTTGCACGGGGCAGATAATCACGATTGAGGGCGATGACAAGCGAGCAGATAAAAATTATGAACGTCACGGATATGGCGGGGAATACCGGCAGGATGCGCTCGATGTGCTTTTTGAAATAGTGACGGATGCCGAATCCGGCGACCAGCGGGATGATAACCATAATGAGCACGTCAGAGACCATATCCCAGAATGGCACCGGGACTTTCGAGCTGGCCAGCAGATACGTCAGGCCGGGCGTCAAAAGAGGGCACAACAGCGTTGAGACGGTTGTCAGGGAGACCGAATAGGCGACGTCGGCCTTGGCGATGTAGCTCATTACATTGCTGGCCATCGCGCCGGGTGCTGCGCCTGTGAGGACCAGGCCGGCGGTTATTGCGGGCGGCAGATTGAGAAGCCGGGCGATGACGAATGCGCCTAAGGGCATAATTGTAAACTGCGCGCAGGTGCCAATAAGGACGACTACCGGGTTGCGGAGTATGTGTCTGAAATCATCAATCGAAAGGACGGCCCCAATGCCGAACATAGTGAGAGCAAAAAACGCCTTGTTCCAGCTTTTCAGCGAGACGAAAGGCCCCGGCACAAAGTATGCCAGAATACCGAAGGCGACTACCCATACGCCGAGATACCTTGTATAGAGGGTAAGGCCTCTTTTCAATACGGGATTCATAGATGTTTTACTTCTTTTTTGGTTTCGGCTTCGGCTGCTCTAATTCGGCTCTCAGCTTCGGCAGGGCCGACGGGTACTTGTCCTTTATGAATTCTATGAGTTTTTCCCTGATTTCGCATCGCAGGGTCCACAGGGTAGATGCGTCTGCTGCGCTCATAAGGGCACGCATTTCAACGGTGCGCTCTGTAGTGTTGGTAATCTGAACAACGCAGACTTTCTTGTCCCATTCCGTTGAGTTCTCCAGAAGCCGTTTCAGCTCTTCCCGGATTGAATCAACCGGCACTGTATAATCGACATAGAGAAAGACTGTGCCTAACAAATCGGCCGAGACGCGGGTCCAGTTCTGGAAGGGCTTTTCAATAAAGTAAGTGATGGGGACGACCAATCGCCGAAGGTCCCAGATTCTGACGACAACGTATGTGAGAGTTACCTCTTCGATTCGCCCCCATTCACCTTCGACAATCACGACATCGTCGATGCGAATGGGTTGGGTGATGCCGATTTGCAGTCCGGCTATGAAGGTGCCGATGGTTTTTTGTGCGGCCATACCGACGACGATACCAACCACACCCGCCGAGGCCAGAAGAGCGGTGCCGAGCGAGCGAATCCTCTCGAACGTCATCAGCATCGTCGCCAGTGCAATCAATATGACAAGAACGGTGAAGATCCTCTTGAGGACGTTTAGCTGGGTGTGCACCTTTCGGGCCTTGAGATTGTCTTTTTCGGCAACGTTGAAACGGTGCAGGACGTAATCGTCAAAGACGTAGGTCAGTTTGATAAGCAGCGCCGAAAACAGCGCTATCAGGGCAAGAGCAAGCAGGTGCTGGACCGGTTCTGCCACATTATCCGACAGCGACAGAAGCGGAACCGCTATGCGCACGGCCAATACTATCATCAGCCAGCGAGTGACTTTGCCGAGGTGCCTGGCAAATGAGTCGTCGGGCAGGCCCTCAAAGTATTTGCCGATTCGCATAAGGACTCTGAACAAAACTATATGCACCAAAAGGGCAGCCACGACGGCTCCGGCCAACACGCCGATTATTCGGGTGATTGTCTCCATTACAGATGACCTCCTTTACTAATCAATCATCATTGATTCAAGTATAGGCAGCTTGAGCGGGGATGCAACAGTTAATCCTGCCGATAGTAGAGTTGTCTTGAGACGGCAGGGCCGCGCGAAAACAAATGCACCCCCGCGTCTTCTTGTCGAAGACAAGAGCGGGGGTGCATTTGTGTGCGGTGGTTGTTGTATTCTAAGCTTTACTCGGCGCCGAGATTCAGCACGACCAGAGCACGATAGTGACCGTCGTTTATAAGCAGCAGGGCTTTGCCGGTTTTGGCTGCCTCGGCGATTGCTTCGTTAAATTCCTTGACGTTTTCTACGGGCTTTCTGTCAACTTCCATAATGAGCATTCCTGAGCTGAGTCCTTTACGAGCGGCCTGGGAGCCGGGGTCCACGCTTGTGATGACTACGCCTTTCTGGCCTTTGAAACCGAGCTGTTGAGCAAGGTCCTCTGTGAGGTCCTGGACCTCGAAGCCGAGTTTTTCGAGTGTCTTGGTTGTTGTCTTTTTGGCCTGCGTTTCGGCCGTGCGCTCGCCCAGCTTGGCTGTGATGCTTTCAGTCTTGCCGTTCCGGAAGATTGTCAGTGTAATCTCGGTGCCGGGCTTTAGCATGGCGATGCGGTTCCTGAATTCGTTTGCTTTTTGAACTTTTTCGCCGTCGAATTCGGTTATGATGTCATAGCGTTTAAGCCCCGCCTTTTCGGCCGCGGAATCTTCCGCCACTTCACTTATGACGACGCCTTCGGTTTCTTTTAGCCCTAATGATTCTGCAAGCTCGCTATTGAGGTCGCGCACATATACGCCGAGCACCGCTCGGACCAGCGGCTCGCCTTCGATGAGACGGTCGTAGTCGAATTTGGCCATATTGGAGGGTATTGCCAGACCGATGCCGATATTGCCGCCCGGGCCGATGATGGCGGTATTGATTCCGACCACTTTGCCGTCGAGAGTGATAAGCGGTCCGCCTGAATTGCCGGGATTTATGGCCGCGTCGGTCTGAATGAAATCCTGGTATTCCAGCTCGTCGATGATATTGCTTCTGCCTTTTGCGCTGACGATACCCGCTGTGACGGTGTGGCTCAGGCCGAACGGGTTTCCGATGGCGATGACCCATTCGCCTACTTCGAGTTTATCGGAGTCGGCCAGTTCGAGCCTGGGAAGATTTTCCGCGTCGATTTTAATAAGGGCCACCTCAGTATCCGGGTCCGTGCCGGTGAGTTTGGCCTGGAATTCTCTGCCGTCAAGCAGGGTTACGGTGATTTCTTCAGCGCTTTCAATAACGTGGTTGTTTGTCAGGATATAGCCATCGTCGGAGACGATGAAGCCGGAACCCTGGACGGGCCTGTAAACCTTTCGCTGCTGCTGTTGCTGCTGTTGTTGTTGCCGGGGATAGCGAAAACGCCGGCCGAAAAATTGCTCGAAGAAATCATCCTCGAAGGGATTGCCGAAAGGCCAGTCGGGGACGGAGGAATACGACTGGGTGATTGCTTGGTTGGCCCTTATACCGACGACTGCGGGAGAGGCCTTTTCAGCAATTTCGGCAAAGGCCTTGCCCAACTGCCGGAGTGTATCGATGCTTTTTGAGTCTTCGGCAGGGGCGGATAAGGGTATTAGCAGCGAGATAACAAGCAAAGATGTAATAAGATGGTGACGTTTTGGGAACAGTATGCTGTTTTGGTTGGTGGCTGTGACCATTTTTTATCTCCAAATTACCACTGCCCTGCAAAGATAGCTATTCTTTATGTCAAAGACTGATTTTAAGTATCTAATACGATTTTACCGGCATTAAGTTCGACACGTCAAAAGGTTTTGGGCGAAGCCGGCGAAGGTAACGTCCGGCCGGTTATTATGTGTTAACATTGTTGACTATTATGAGCACAAGGCGTATCTTTGACGGCCGGCGGTATTTGTGCGAGGCAGAGATTCGGGACGGTGGATATGAGATGAAACATTGTTTTTGTCGGAGGTTTTTACTATGGAATGCTTGAAAAAATCACTGGTTTTCGGCTTTTTGGTGGTATTTGGATTTGTCGGAGGCGCACTTTCAGACGAGCCGGTGCCGCAGGCGAAAATGGAGCTTCGCCGGGTTACGCTTTTCAAAAACGGCCTGGGCTTCTTTGTTGCAGAAGTAACTATCCCCGGTAAGACTAAGTCATTTTATGTGATTCCCGAGGCGGCGGCGTCGCACGGGACGTTCTGGGTATCGTACCCGCCAAAGGTCGAAGTCGAAAACGTTGTTTTCAAAGAGGTCGAGTATGAGAAACTCGTTGAGGCGACCGGAATCGTGGATTTGCTCAGGCCCAACACGGAAAAGCAGGTAAAAGTGTATCTCGGCAATAAATCTGTAATCGAGGGCAAGCTGCTTCGCGTGATTTCAAGACCACTGGATAAGCCGCCGAATCTTTATGCGCCGGGCAGTATCGACTATGGAGACCGCTCGCATTACCCGGCGTCGGATATGGTACTGTTGCAGACTGACCAGGGACAGGTTGCCGTCGGGGCCGACACAATTGTCAGGGTTGATTTTCCTGATGCTGCACCGGAAACGAAGTATGAGCAAAAAACAAAACAGGTGCGGATGGATGTCGCGCTGAAAAAAGCCGCGTCAGGCAAGTTGCTGACCGTAAGCTGTCTTGCCAAAGGTGCGACTTGGGCGCCGAGCTATATGATAGATATAACCGAGCCGAACAGGGCGACCATTGCTGCAAAGGCGGAGATAATTAACGAAGTGTGGGACTTGGACGGAGTGGAAGTGCAGCTTGTCACGGGCTATCCGAATTTACAGTTTGCCGATGTCTTAAGTCCGACTGCAATGAAGGGAAATCTTGCGCAGTTTCTGCAGTCACTTATGCGGGGGCAAAGCCCGCACGGGGCGGTGGGAGGAGTGCTTTCCAACGTGATGATGCAGAGAGCAGAGGTGAGTTTGTCTGCGGAAAGGCGAATAATGCCGATGTACGGTGCGGCTGAAGTGGGCAAGACCGCTGAGGATTTGTTCCTGTATCCGCTCAAAAAGGTTCACCTGGATAAAGGAGAAGTTGGGTATTTCCCCCTGTTCAGTGAGCCGGTGCCGTTTAAACATATTTATCGCTGGGAGATTCCGGACTACGTCAACGCCGAAAGCGGTTACTATGACCAGAGAAGCCAGATGCAAACTGAACCCCAGCAGGAAGTATGGCACTGCATCCGGCTGGAGAATGTTACGAAACTGCCCTGGACGACCGCGCCGGCCGAGATAATAAAGGAAGGCGTAATACTCGGCCAGGACATACTGGACTACACGCCGCTCGGGGACAAGGGGACGGTTAAGATTACCCGGGCGATGAGCGTAAAAGCAGAGCAGGTTGAGCTTGAGACTGACAGGAAACGTGACGCGGCGCAATGGTACGGTTATCACTACGATTTGGTTACGGTTCAGGGCAAGCTTTCGGTAACCAATTTTCAGGATAAGCCGATTACTCTTGAGGTTACCAAGACACTTTCCGGAGAGGTAAAGCTGATGCAGCCGGAAGCAAAAGTCGAAAAACTGGCCAAGGCCCTGCGCGCCGTTAACTCCAACGTCCGGCTGACGTGGACCGTTAAGCTCGCAGCGGGAGAAAACAGGGAAATCGTATATAATTATGAAGTGTATGTCCGCAGGTGAGTGAATGTTACCGATTTTTGTGAATTTTTGGCGGGGTATTGACGCCGGTGTGACCGCAGAGTAAAAGAGACAACTAATTAACAGTTTTTGGAGGGCCAGGTATGCAGGTGCTGGAATATCTCAAAAAGGCGGGGATAAAATATGAACAGAAGCAACACAAACCGACGTTTAGCGCTCAGCAGATGGCCGCCGAAGAGCACGAGCCGGGCAGATTCGTCGCCAAGCCGGTGATAGTCAAGGCCGACGGAAAATATATGATGTGTGTGCTCGGGGCAAGCTTCAAGGTGGATTTGCGGGCGCTGAAAAAAGAGCTGGGGGCAAAGTCGGTTGAGCTTGCCGAAGAGGAGGAGGTCGGTCGGCTGTTCGGCGATTGCGAGCTTGGTGCCGAGCCGCCTTTCGGCAACCTTTATGATATGCCGACGATTATGGATAAGGCGCTAGAGGCCGACGACCATATAGTGTTCCAGGCGGGCTCGCATGAAAAGTCTGTTCGTATCTCGATGGCTGACTACCGAAAGCTCGTCGAGCCGAAGGTGCTCCAGTTTAGCTACCATTTGGGCTGACAAGCGCAACGGCGGCAGCGCATAAAAAGACCCCCGACACGTCGGGGGCCTTTACGTGCGGTGTTGGTCTTCAAAGCAATTGGCTATTTCAGCTCTGCGTTTATCCAGCCGAGCAGTTCCTTCAAATCCGTCATTGTAATATCGCCCATATGGGCAATTCGGAAGGTCTGCTCTTTCAGCTTGCCGTAACCGTTGCCGAATATGGTGTTGTGTTTTTCCTGCACGGCTTTGATAACGTCGGCAACGGTAATGCCCTTGGTGTTCTTGACGGTTGTCAGCGTGTTGGAGGCGTATTTCTCGTCGCAGAAAAGCGCGAAATTTTCCTTCGCCCAGCTTCTTACAAAATCGCCCATTTCCTTATGCCGCTTCCAGACGTTCTCCATACCCTCCTTGAGCAGCTTGGTGCACTGGTAGTGCAGGCCCATAACGTGAGGTATGCTCGGCGTGGTGGGCGTCTGGTTCTTCTCGTTTGACTTGGCGAAGTTCTGGAAGTCGAAGTAATAGCCCCTTGAGGGAACGTTTTTGCTTTTTTCCAGCGCTCGCTGGCTTACCAGCGCGACTGTGAAACCCGGCGGCAGTGCGAATGCCTTCTGGACCGATGCAAAGGCGACGTCCCAGCCGAGCTTGTCGAAGTGAATTGGCAGACCCACCATACCACTGACGGCGTCGACGAAGACAAGAACATCGGGGTATTTCTGCTTCATCATTTCACTTACTTCGTAGAGCGGGTTGGTTAGTCCGGTGCTTGTCTCGTTATAGACCAGCGTTACGGCTGCGTATTTGCCGGTTGCCAGCTTGGCGTCAATCATCTCGGTAGTAGTTGCCTGTCCCCATTCGACTTTAAGCTCATCGACGTTTCTTCCGCAGCTTTTTGCGACGCCGGCCCATTTATCGCTGAACGCTCCGCAGCAGCAGGCCAGTACCGTCTCATCGGACCCGACACAGTTGCGAATTGAGGCCTCCCATATTCCCGAAGCTGATGACGTGACGAGAAAAACGTTTTGCGTCGTGAAGAAGACCTTCTTAAGCATATCGACCACTTCGCCGTGAAGTTGTGCATACTCTTTCCCGCGATGTCCCAGTGTGGGCCTTGCGAGCTGCTGAAGAACGTCGTCTTTAACCAGTACCGGGCCCGGGATGAACAGCCGTGGTGGTTTGTGCCAGTCAACCATAGAGAATACTCCTTAGAAAAAGTTAAATTCTGTGAATTGTTAAACCCGAGAAAACCTTCGGGTAGAAATACGTCGATTTTTGAGGCATCCTTTCGCCGTGTTCGGCCACGAGCCGTATCTGGCTTATTTTGGGCGGGTTCATAAAAAATACCACCTGCTTGGCCCCGGTATCCAGCATTTCGACTAATTCTTCCACCTTGTTGTTGCCGTCCTTTACGTATTCGACATACTTTCCGCCGGCAAGTTTGTCGTCGCCGATACCGAGCAGTTTTTCGAGGATAAGTTTTTGCAGGACGGTTACATCCAGCGTCCTCCAGGGCCGGCTCATATCGGGCGCTGCTGAATCCATAGCGGATGTATCGGCCAGCACCGCGACATAAAAGGCACTCGTCGCAGCGTAGATGCCGAAGGCGTTGTGGTCTTTCTGATGTTCGGTTTTCATCCGGGCGAGCATCTGTTTTTTGGCCGCCTGCTTGGTCTTTTCGGAGTCAAACGGGTATTCGGTAATGTTGAAATCACCCTTAAGGCCAGCGAACAACTTTGCCGGCTCGAAGTTTTCGAGTGCGATGATAAGCCGGTGCGTCGCCAGGACAATCAGACCATCGTGGTGCGTATTGCAGAAAGCGAGCATCTGGTATTTCGCAGCAGGATTGCCGTTTTCTTTTGCATAAAGCAATCCCGTGGTGTAGCGGTGATGGCCGTCGGCAATTATACAATTCTTGTCGCGCATCATATCGATGATGGCGTTGAGGTCCTCTTTGCTGGTTATTGCGAACAGACGGTGATGGACGGCGTCATCGTCGAGATAATCGATGAGAGGACTCTGCTGGCTGGCTTTTTGGACTGCCCTGTCGGCGATGCCCTGCGGGTCTTCGTAAAGCATAAAGACCAGGCCGAACTGCGACTTGGTGGCTCTCGTGAGATTGAGCCGGTCGGCAATCGGCTCATCGAGGATTCGCTCGTGGGGTCGCACGATGCTGCCGAAATCCTCGAGCTTGGCCAGGGCGATGAAGGTAAGTCGCCGGAAGTCGGCGCCGCCAAGCTGGAAATCCTGAACGTATGCGTAAATGGCTTCGGCTATATCCTGCGCAAGGGCGCCTGTATCGAGCCAGCTTTTGAATAGCTCCGCCGCCTGTGTGTAATGATTATCACTATGGCTGGCTTTTGCAGCGAAGATGGGTTTTGTTATTCGGACGATGTTATACTCGCTCTTTTCGTAGAGCTGCTGTTGTTGCGCGGGGTTGATGACATCATAAGGAGGCGCAATGCATCGGCTGACGTCGCCGACGACGGCCTTGTTGAACCTGAACGCCCTGAATGGTTTGATTTCCATTATCACGGGTCTTCACAATGTTAGTGACCAAAGATATAAACCACGCCAAAACTCGTGCTTGGCGGGTTTGCGAACGGGCGAGATTACCAGAACACGACTCGGTTTGTCAATTACAGAGCCGCGTTACAGAGAGTTTTTTCGCTGGAGGCAACTGAGAAAGTGGCAACAGGTGCGTTTTGGTGTGGTGTGCGTGGCTGTAGCAACGGTATTTGCTTTGACTCCCGCTCACCAACGCAGACATCGGGGGTCGGTTCCCAGTCAAGAATATCGACCAGCAGATAACGCTGGACGAATCCCAGTTCTCCTTCGAATATGAGCCGGCCGCAACTCTCGCAGTTCTGGGCACGTGGGCTGCGCCCGAGTTCTGCAGCCAGTCTACCGGCGCGATTATTGATTTGCTCAATCCTCTCGCTGACCGTTTGATGCCCGTTAAGCTGTTGTCCACAGCAAGGACATCGACCTGTTAACCTTCTCCATAAGTATCGCATTGCCGCTCCTCCACGAACCTTCTCACGGGCAACCGACAATGACGAATTGTATGCAGCGGACTGGGAAAATCAAGCAGAAATCCTACTAATTTTAGGACTTTAACCAAAAAAGTTGCTGCCGGCGGATTCTTCAGCCAAAATCTAAGGCCTCCGGTCGGATACCGGACTTGATAATGCCGGCTTCGGCAAATATGCTTGTGCCTTAATGACGAATATACAAGCAGTTATATTCGACTGGGGTGGCGTCTTGATAGAAGACCCGGCGCCGGGGCTGGTCAGCTATTTCGCAAAGGTGCTTGGGGTCGGCGAGGACGAGTACCGGCAATCATACAATCTTTTTATGGATGATTTTCATACCGGCCGGGTTACCGAATGGCAGTTCTGGGCGAATATGACAGGTCGCCTTCGTGTGCCAATGCCGAAATCCGATTCCTTGTGGGCCGAGGCCTTCGCCGCTGTTTACGTTCCAAGGGCCGAGCTTTTCAACTTGGCTGCTCGTCTGCGCGAAAAGGGCTGCAAAATCGCGCTGCTTTCCAATACCGAGAAACCAGCCGTCGAATTCTTCCATAAGCAAAAGTACGATGTCTTCGATGTAACGGTTTTCTCGTGCCTGGAGGGAACAAAAAAGCCCGAACCGCAAATTTACGAGATTACCCTTAACAAGCTTGGCACAACGCCTGCGAACACCCTTTTTATTGACGACCGGCACGATTACATCGACGGTGCAAAACGGTTCGGCCTTCAGACAATTCTCTTCGAGAGCGTCGAACAGCTCAAAAAAGACCTCAACGGGTTCTTCGATATTTAATCAGGCGGCTGTGGGTTGTCCCCTTTTGTCTCGGACTTGTCGCCGCCCAGCTTGGCGGAGGATTTTAATCCGAATTTCTTCATAAACCTGTCGAATGAAGCCCTTTGTTTATCGCCGAGAAACTTTTTTTCAATGAGCAGGCGGATTCCCAGTAGTTCCAGGCCGATTAGAGCAAGCCACGAGCCGGGGGTAAAAGGCGTCAATAGTGCCGTAAGACCCAGGATTATGCAAATGATTCCGAGTGCCTTTCTGAGGATTTTCTTCATCCCACGATTATAAATTCCCCGCCGGTTCCGGTCAAAGCTGTTGCCAAGCGCCAATGCTGTCACTATATAGAAAGCAGGATGAATTATCATTTGGTGATTCTGAAAAAAACGTATGTTGATGCGATAATCGAGGGACGAAAGACCATCGAGTCCCGCTTCTATCGAACCAAACACAAATGGCTGTCGCGGATTGAAAAGGGCGACAAGCTGTTTCTAAAGGTCAGCTCCGGCCCCGTTGCGGCGACGGCGGCCGTCGAAGCGGTAAAGCAGTTCGACAATCTCACAGCCGGGCAAATCACGACCTTGAAAGATAAATACAACCGGCACATCCTCGGCGACGAGAAATACTGGCTCGAAAAGATGAATTCACGATTCGGGATTCTCGTCTGGCTAAAAGACGTGCAGCAAATCGCTCCCCGGTTTATCACCAAAGCCGACTGGCGCGCCTGGGTCGTATTATCGCCAAAAGCCAACTTCGGTCTTCTCGACCACCACTCGGCCCCAAAGCCGTAGCAAATCGACACAGGTGCAATCTCCCGATACTTTAGAAGCCCGCAATAAAATTGCGTGGACAGCGTCTGTATTGGTGAAATAAGTGAAAAATATGCCATAGAAAGGAGCTTAAAATGACAAGAAAAATCATAACAGCCGTTATAGCGATAGTGCTGCTGGGAACAATAGCATTATTTGCCGCCCAAAAGCCAAAGAAAGGCCCGGCTGAAAAAACCGAAAACCAGGCACAGGCCGTAACTCAGCCGAAACAACACCAGAACCTGCTCGATGAGCTAATCGCCGCCTACAAGGCCGACGACAAAGAAAAAATGGGCGAGGTTATAAAGAAGATGGAGAGCCGGAGAGAAGCAAGAAGAGAAAAACAGCAGTTGGCCGGGAATTTTAATAAATGGCATCGTCGGGCACACCGTCGCTGGACAACCAGAGGTTTTGCGCCGGCCGTTTCTGGCTGGGGCAGACACGACAGCGGACCCTGGGCAACAGCCAACTGGCAAGGCCGTAGGGGGGCCTGGGCAAATCCTGCATTTCGACAAAGAAATGCTCAGGGACGGAATGCGCCGACCAGAGGTTTCGGGCCGATGCAGGGCTGGAGACACGGAGCCGGTGAATGTGGAAAAATGCAGGGCTATGGAGCGGGGCCTGAAGCTGGTTGGACACCGCGCTTCGGAGCCGGGATTGGAACGCAGGGCGGCTTTGAGCGGGGACCTTGGGCCGGCCAACGAAGACAGTTCCACGGCTGGGGCCCCGGCCCCGCAGGCCAGCGGTCACCCGCGCAAAGACAAAGACCTCAATGGGGCTTTGAAGCCGGACAGGACCCGGGGCCGGACTGGTAAAACGTATAAACGGTTTCTCCTCGATTCGCCGTTACAGGTCTTACGGCTGTGTACCACGGATGGGCACACAGCCGATTTTTTTTGCAATTGTATTTTCGACCAACCTGTGGTATAATAATCCCCGGTTTTGGAGGTATAGTTGTAACATTTGTCCGTCTTTGCTATGGTGGCGGAAAAGAGAAGTAAAGGTTATTAGTTTCAGGAAGAGGGACATACCTATGAAACGCGTAATTTTTGCACTTATGATTATCCGGGCTGTTTCAATTCCCGCAGTTGCCAAATACTCCGGCGGCTCAGGAGAGCCGAATAATCCATACCAAATCGCTGACGTCAATGACCTGTTGACCCTCGCAGCCGATGCCAATGACTACAATAAATGTTTCATCCTAACGGCGAATATCAATCTTACCGGCCAGACTTTCACCCAGGCCCCCATTGCCCCGGATACAATTATAGATTACGAGCAGAGTTTTGATGGTGCATCATTTACCGGCATTTTTGATGGTAGCAGCCATATAATATCAAACCTGGCCGTTAGCGCCTCGGAAAAAGATTACATTGGTTTGTTTGGATGTTTGGGCGCAGGAGGCCAGATCAAAAATTTGGGCGTAGTGAACGCAATTATAAATGGCAAAAACCGCATTGGCAGTCTGGTGGGATTTAACTGTGGTACTATTAGCGAAAGTTATGTAACCGGGTCAGTTCGCGGACATTACACTAATTATTATATCGGAGGGCTATGCGGAATTAATTCCAGCACGGGCTCAATCATATCTTGCTACTCCACAAGTACTGTTAGAGACTGCCATGAAGATGCAGGGGGGCTGGTAGGATCAAATTCTGGAATAATCAGCAGTTGTTACGCGACAGGGTCGGTTAGGGGAGATTGGGAGGTTGGAGGGTTGGTGGGAACTGATTACATCACTGGCACAATCACTATGTGCTATGCGACTGGCAGGGTCACTGCTAATCTTGGTTGGGCAGGTGGGCTATGTGGGATAGTATATTCAGAATCAATCATAACTGACTGCTTCTGGGACATACAAACGAGCGGGCAAACAACGACTGCTGGCCCGTTCGGGACAGGCAAAACCACTGCGGAGATGAAAACGAAAAGCACATTTACAGATGCCGGCTGGGACTTTGTCTGGGAAACCGTCAACGGGCCGAACGATATATGGGCGATTTGCGAAGGATTAAGTTATCCGAAGCTCGCCTGGCAGTTTATTGTCGGCGATTCTGATAATGACAAGGGCGTTGATTTTACCGATTTCGCCCTGATGGGCGACAAATGGTTGCAGGCCGATTCGACGCTCTACTGCGGCGGAACTGATGCGACCGGCGACGAATGGGTCGATTTGGATGACCTTGATGCGCTTGTCGAAAACTGGCTGCTTGACCTATAAATTTTCAATTTATGATTTTCTCTTTTTGATTGTGCCTAAGCTAATCAGACAAGACCGGTGATGGGTAAATATAAAATATCAAATAGAAAATGATTTTACCGCCAGTCGTTGGGGTAGAAGATTTTTGCCGGGCCGACGTTGAACTCTCTTGCCAGCGCTTCAACCAGCGCCTCGGCCCTTTTAATCTGTGAATTGGTTGAGCGGGCGTTCCTGCCGTCGGCGACAAGGCAGACTCGAATCGCCTTCGTCGAGCCGTACCAGGTATGGTCCGGCACGGCTGACCATTGTCTTTGCCACCGTTCGGTGGCTTGGATTTGACCGTCGCCGCCGCCTAAGCCGTTACAGACGACGAAGTGGCAGTTGATATCATCGCAGTTTGCCAGCCCGCTTAGCGAAGCTAATTGCTCGATATTGCCGGCCTTTGTGCCGCTGTAATAGACCTCGATGTATTCCCATCGTGCCGGGGCCGCGGCCACGCGGGACTTGACTGTCTGCCCAACAGGGTCGAGCCGGTAGTATGTCGAAAGGCAAAACGGGCCCGCTGAGGGTGGATTGTTGCCGAGGGCCATCAGGACAACGGCGCCCGCCGTCATTGATGTCAGAAGAACTACAAGAACTTTTGCCACTCTCGGCTGGTTCGACATATTGCTTTCAGTGCCCCTGAACTCTGAAATTCCCGGCCTGCGAAATACAGCCGGTTACATTAAGAATTCATCGGCACAGGCTATTCTTTCGCTGTAGATTTTGTGCGCGGATTTTCAAATTATTGAGATGCTCGCCATTTCATAAAGCCCTCCAGGTGTCGGTGCCGGAAAACACTTGACTCGAAGGGCTGGGCCTGTTAGAAATCCCCAGCAGTGCGCCGGCCATACGCCGGCAGGCGCGTATCGCTGACAATGTCGGCGTCGAGAAAGTCCAATAAAACAGGAGAGGCGAAAATGGCATCGAAATGGCGAGCTTTGACCACCGCCGAAATCACCAAATTGACCGCTCAGGGCTGCACCTGTGGCGACTGGTCGAAGGTGCAGGTCGCTGATGGTTTTAAGCCCGAGCGGGTCAAATCCGCCTGTTTTTCAGGCGACGTTCGGCTGGGAACGTTTGAAAAGGAGGTCCGTTTCTCCGGCGGGCTGACCAGACCAGCCGGTATCTGCAACGCCACCATTCACAACTGCTACATAGGCAACAACGTCTATATCAACGAGGTCAAAAGCTACATCGCCAACTATCGTATAGAAGACGATGTCGTTATCGAAAACGTTGACCTGCTGGCGGTGGACGCCCAAACCAGCTTCGGCAACGGTACCGATGTGGCCGTAATCAACGAGGCCGGCGGAAGAGAAATTCCCATCTACGACCATTTGTCCGCGCAACTGGCTTATGTAATAGCGCTGTATCGGCACAGGCCGAAAGTCATTGAAAAGCTGCGACAGATGATTGGCGAGTATGTAAAAAGCATTTCATCCTCGATGGGCTTGGTCGGCAGGGCGGCCAAAATCATCAATTGCAGAATTATCAAAAACGTCAGAATAGGTCCCGCTGCGACTATCGAGGCCGCGAACCGGCTCGATAACGGCTCAATCAACAGTTGCCAGCAGGACCCGGTTTATATCGGGCCGGGTGTTTTCGCCCACGACTTTATCGCCTGCTCCGGCTCAAAGATTACAGACGGCGCGATTATCGCCAAATGTTTCGTCGGCCAGGGTACAGAGCTTGCAAAACAATACTCGGCGGAGAATTCCGTCTTCTTCGCCAATTGCGGCGGATTTCACGGCGAGGCCTGCTCTATCTTCGCCGGCCCTTATACCGTCACCCACCACAAATCGACGCTGCTTATCGCCGGGCTTTTCAGCTTCCTAAACGCCGGCAGCGGAACCAACCAGAGCAACCATATGTATAAGCTCGGCCCCGTTCACCAGGGTATCGTCGAACGCGGCTCTAAGACCGCAAGCGATTCGTATATGCTCTGGCCCGCAAAAGTCGGCGCATTCACCGTCGTTATGGGAAGGCACTACCGAAACTCCGACACATCGGATTTGCCTTTCTCTTACCTTATCGAGCACGAGGACGAGAGTATTCTGGCGCCGGGCGTGAATCTGCGAAGTGTCGGCACTGTCCGCGACGCCAAAAAATGGCCCAAGCGAGACAAACGAAAAGACCCTAACAAATTCGACCTGATAAATTTCAAGCTGCTCAGCCCTTATACCGTTCAGAAAATGCTTGCCGGCTGCGAGATTCTCCGAAACCTAAGGGCCACAAGCGGCCAAATGAGCGAGTACTTTATATATCACAGTGTCAGGATAAGAAGCGATTCTCTCCAAAGAGGCATTAAGCTCTACGAGACAGGTATCGATAAATTCCTCGGCAATTGTCTTATAAAACGCCTCCAGGACAAAAAACCCTCCACGACTGCCCAGCTTCGCTCGGCTCTGTCACCCGATACCGACGCTGGCTGCGGCAAGTGGGTGGACCTTGGCGGTATGCTTGCGCCTGAAAAGCTCGTAACCGCCTTACTCGACGATATCGAAGCGGGCAAGCTGGACAATCTTGACCGGGTTGTTGAGGCCTTTGTCTCGATGCACGAGAAATACCCGGACTATGAATGGTCTTGGGCGGCAAACGTCCTCCAGCAGCGGCTCGCCAAAACTATCGACGCGATAGAGCCGGACGACATCACGGAAATGATAAAAAAGTGGAGCTCGGCTGTGGTGGAGCTGGATAATATTCTCTGCTCCGATACCAAAAAGGAGTTCGCCCCGACGGCGCAAATCGGCTATGGAATCGACGGCCAGCTCCCGGAACGGGCGGACGATTTCGCCGAAGTCAGGGGGACATTCGATAAAAACAGCGTCGTTAAGGAAATCAAACAGCATATTGAGGAGAAAACGCAGCTCGGCGACGAGCTTATCCGTCGAATACAGAAAATACATTAGCCCCGATTCCCCAGACGAAGCGTGATATGTCGCAAATGAAGCTTTACCTGTAGCAAAGTAAATTAGCAGAAGTCTCATAACGATTGAACAAAATTATATAAGTTGTTTATTTCAAGGATATTGAGAAAATCTTCAGAGGATTTTTAGGGCGAAGGCCGGAGCCCTGCTCGGTGAATTTCGGGGGTGAGCAAGCTTCATTCTGCTGTTTTCCATTACTTTGGGCCAGCAGACCACGATTTGGTCCTTCTAAATCTGTTAACCTTGTCCTTTATGCGCATTGGCCAGTTCTTTTGTAATTTCCGCAAAAAAATCTTGACAAACCGGATGAAGGGGGGTACTTATCTATGCGTGAGTTTTAGGAAAGCTCACGCTGTAATTACAACAAAGCCGGAAAGGGAAGATGGAAAGGGTTTATTTGATTTCTCAGCGTTTTTGTTTATTCTTTACTCATTCTGTCTTTTCACGCTCAATAAATTACACAATATTATTTTACAGGAGGACAAATCATGGTTGATTCAAAAATGAGATTGTCGGCAATGGTTGTTTTTATCACAGCTTGGCTGGTCGCTGTGGGATGTGTTTCGGCCGCAACTTATGAGGTTCATCCCGATGGCGGTGGTGACTATCTTACTATCCAGGATGCTGTCGATGATGTTGTGGACGGGGATATTATAGAACTCACCGATGGGGTCTTTTCTCTTTGGGATGGTAACGCGGATGTTAATTTCCTGGGCAAGAAAATCACCGTCCGTTCCCAGAGCGGAGACCCCACTGCCTGCATCATCGACTGCCAGGGGTCCTCGTCTAATCCGCACCGTGGATTCATCTTCGGCTCCGGGGAGGATGCAAATTCCGTTCTTGAGGGAGTTACTATAACCCATGGTTTTGTGCCCTCGTCTTGGACCGATTACTATGGCGGCGGTATTCTCTGTAAAAACTCCTCCTCGCCTACAATCAAAAACTGTATTATCTCTCACAATCGGGCGGAAGGTCATGGCGGCGGGATGCTTTGTGCAGCATATTGTGCTCCCGAGGTTAATGACTGCGTTTTTTATCACAATACGGCCCTGGACGATGGCGGGGGATTGGCCAATTTTGGTTCACCAGCGATTAAGAATTGCCTTTTCCTGCATAACCATACACCGGCACATGGCGGCGGGATGACTGATATGGGCTCGAACGTGACCATCAGCCATTGTTCTTTTTCTCATAACACTGCCGACACTTATGCTGGCGGGCTTTCAGTATTTGCCGAAATAAGCTGCTCACTTGAGTATTGCACTTTCTCCGAAAATTCGTGCAGAGGCGAAGGAGGTGCCATATACATCGGAAACGGGACACAATTGTATTTGACAAGCTGCACTTTATCTGACAACGAAGGTGACCCGAACGCCAGCGGATTGGCCGTCACATGGAATTCAAGCGCGAATCTGGAAGATACAATTATTGCCTTCGGCAGGAAGGGTGAAGCCGTTTATTGTGAAGTTGGAGCCGGCTGTAGTGCTACGCTGATTTGCTGCGATGTTTACGGCAATGCCGGTGGAGACTGGATAGGATGCATCGCAGGGCAGAATGGCACAAACGGCAATATCTCTCTGGACCCGCTGTTTTGCAATCGGCCTGCGGAGGATTTCACCTTGCACAATGATTCTCCGTGCGATGCCGTTTGTGGCCTTATGGGTGCCTGGCCTGTAGGGTGTATATACGGTGATTTGGACGGCGACGACGATGTGGACCTTATGGATTTTGCCATATTCGCCGAACATTGGCTCGATAGTATATAATGCAACAGGTAGTTCAGGATGCTGACCTGGTCTGCTTCGCAGAAGGAAAAGAGTCTAAGTTCTGACTTTGCGTGTTTTAACGTTAAATCGAATAACAAAACAAGGGGCGTCGCAAATAGCGACGCCCTTTTTGATTGAACGGTCCTTCTCACATCGAAATCTCTGTCCCATGAAATCCTTGACAGTTCAAAATTGTTTTTGTAAAATTATTGAGGCCGTATAGAGAAAATTATGTTCTGTAACCGTCAAAATGGGAAGTATCAGTTGAAAAAGAAGCATTAAGTTAATGCCAACCCAATACCCCAACCCAATGCCGAAAAGGAGGAAACTATGAGGGTCATCATTCAGCCGGACTATGGCCTCGTATCGAGATGGGCCGCAAATTATGTCGCCGGGAGAATAAATCGATTCAAACCCACCAGGTCGAAGCCGTTTGTTCTCGGTCTGCCTACCGGCTCGTCGCCTCTCGGGATGTATAAGCAGTTGGTTAAGCTCAACAAGTCAAAAAAAGTCAGCTTCAAAAACGTCGTTACCTTCAATATGGACGAATACGTCAAAATCCCTGAGGACCATCCGGAGAGCTACTACTCTTTTATGTGGAACAATTTCTTTAGCCACGTGGATATCACCGAAGAAAACGTAAATATCCTCAACGGCAACGCAAAAGACCTTGAGGCCGAATGCCGGCGCTACGAGCAGAAGATAACTCAATACGGCGGAGTCGAGATTTTCATAGGAGGCATTGGACCCGACGGCCACATCGCGTTCAATGAGCCCGGCTCCTCACTGTCCAGCAAGACACGCATCAAAACCCTCACCCAGGACACTATTATCGCCAACTCTCGCTTCTTCGATAACGATGTGAAAAAAGTCCCCAAAACCGCGCTGACCGTGGGGGTGGGGACCGTGCTCGATGCAAGGGAAGTTTTGATTATCGTCAACGGCCACAACAAGGCACGCGCTTTGCGACACGCCATTGAGGGCGGCGTCAATCATTTGTGGACCATAAGCGCGTTGCAGATGCATCCGAAGGGAATCATCGTCTGCGACGAAGATGCTACGGTCGAATTGAAATATGGCACGGTGAAATACTTCAAGGATATCGAGTCGCGCAACCTCAACCCGGCTAAATTACTGAAATAAACCTTAAGCCCCCGGGCACATCCCGGAGTGTTGCTTATGTAAAAAAAACCGGGTTCCCGACTTTGTGAGGGAACCCGGCCTGTAATTCCGTAAAGAACACCCGATTTACTTTGGTGCCGCATCCGCTTCTTGTTGATTTTCGGCAGGCGCAGCTTCCGCCCGTTTCGCTGGTGCAGCTCTCCTGCCCATTGGCATTGGCATTGGCGGTGTCGGCTCCTTGCCGGCAGGATAAACAATATTCGCCTCGGCCTTGAGCTTATCGACGTAATCCCTGTAGATGCGACTCCGCTTTTCCTGCTGGAGCGTCGTGATTATTTGCTGTTTGGCTTCCTCGAAAGGAGTCTGGCCCGCCTCTTTGCGGTCGGTCACCTTGATTATGTGGTAGCCGAACTGCGTCTCTACTATATCGCTGACGTCACCGACCTTCATCGCAAAAGCCGCGTCACTGAATGGCTTCACCATTTGCCCCTTCTCGAAAAACCCTAAGTCGCCGCCCTGCGCCTTCGACGGGCAGTCCGAGTTTTCCTTCGCCAGCGCTGCAAAATCCGCACCTTCTTTGATTTGCTTGAGTAGCTCTTCGGCCTTTTTCCTCGCCTGTGCCTTTTCCTCTTCGGGAGCGCCCGCCTCGACCTTTATCAGAATGTGACTGGCCTTGACCTGGTCGGGAGAACTGTATTCCTGCTTGTGTTCATTGTAATAGACCAGTGCCTGGGCTTCATTAACGTCTGTTTTGCCGCTTTTGCTTTCCATTAGTTTCTCGAAAGCCATACCCTGCTGGATTTGCTGCCTGACCTGCTCCATACTCTGGCCTCGTGCCTGCAGCATCGAGTTGAAACCCTCCGGCGTCGTATTTTGTTGCGTGATAATCTCGTTAATCCGGTCGTTGACGTCACTGTCGCTGACGCTGATGTTTTCCTTTTTTATCTGCTCCTCTATCAGCCGCTCGACAATCATACCTTCGAGCACCCTGGCCCGCATGTATTTGGCGTAACGTTCGGCGCCTTCCGGGCCCATCTGTGCGCTGAATTTCTCCAGTTGTGGCTTTATACGCGCATCGATTTCGGCTTCGGTTATAACGCTGCCGTTGACGGTTACGGCCACCGGATTACTCGCGACGACAACACCGCCGGCTTGGTTCGGCTCAGGCACGGCGTTCGTCTCATTGCTGGCGTTGCTTACAGCCGCCAATGCGCAAAGCAGCAGTGTGGCCACTTTCGGGTCAACTCTCATAAGGTATCCTTTCAACTTCGGCATGCTCGGTTGAGCTGCGGAACAAAAAAGGTTAACAAAATGTCAGCTTTTTTAATGATAATACGGCAACTATCACATAATAGAGGCCCGAAGTCAACAGTTTTAATACCTACGAAAACGGTCTCCGAAGGTTCTCTACCGTTCGCCGCCCAGCCCCCATTTTTGCACCTCCGAAAACTTATCGAACGGCCGGTTGCTCCCCGGCGTAATTATTCATATAAGGAGCATATTGAGAGGCCTAAATTATGAAGCTAAAATACATTTTCATTGGAATCGCAGTCTTTGCGATAGCCGCTTTCGCCGCCCGGCAGGGGGCCAAAAAAATGTCATACAGAAACCTCACTCCCGAAGAAAAATACGTAATCATAGACAAAGGCACCGAAGCACCTTTCTCCGGCGAATATCTTAATAATACCCGCCCCGGCACATATACCTGCAAACGGTGCGGCGCTGCACTTTACCGAAGCTCCGACAAGTTCGACGGCCATTGCGGCTGGCCATCTTTCGACGACGAAATCCCTGACGCCGTAAAACGCGTCCCCGACCCCGATGGCTACCGTACCGAAATTATCTGTGCCAATTGTGACGCGCACCTCGGCCATGTCTTCACCGGCGAAGATCTCACCGATAAAAACATAAGACACTGCGTCAATTCAATCTCCCTTGTCTTTGTCCCTGCCTCGACCGGCGTCGAAGAAAGCCGTGGCGGGACCGACCCGAACGACCCAAATACTCCCAATGACCCTAATGACCCCAATAAACCCGCCACCCAGAAGGCATATTTCGCAGCTGGCTGTTTCTGGGGCGTCGAATACTGGTTCCAAAAAGCCCCTGGCGTCATCTCCGTTACCTCCGGCTATATGGGAGGGCGTATTAATAATCCCACCTACGAGCAGGTTTGCACAGGCACAACAGGCCACGCCGAAACCATCGAGGTCGTCTTCGACCCCAACAAGACAACTTACGAAAATCTCGCGAAGCTATTCTTCGAAATCCACGACCCCACTCAGCGTAACCGCCAGGGCCCTGACGTCGGCTACCAGTATCGCTCCGCCATTTTCTATACCAGCCCGCAGCAAAAGCAAACCGCCGAGAAGCTAATCTCGCTCTTAAAAGAAAAACGGCTCGACGTCGTCACTTCCGTCGAGAGGGCTAAGGATTTCTGGCCCGCCGAGAAATATCACCAGGACTATTACAACAAAAAAGGCGGCACCCCCTACTGCCATTTCAAAGTAAACAGATTTTGATGTTTAGCGGATTATCATTCGATGTTCTTTTTTGTTTAGCCCCCAATCCTTCCGTTTAGGATTGGGGATTTTCATTGCTCGTTACCCCCGACTAAGCCGAGCATTCTTGACAGTTAAGTCCGTTTACCCTAAAATGCCCGCATAACACTCGCCGTGGGCCATAAGCCGGTTCATGCGGCCAAAATCCTGCTGCGGTAAAGTACCGGTATTCCGGAGACCAGCCGAATGTGCGAATTCTGCTTAAAGCATGGCGAAGGCAAAAAGTGGTACCTCCAGGCCGCCAACTACTCCGACGACCTGCTAAGTGACATTCGAAGACGCAGGTTTATCGAAGACTTCTTCACAAAAACCGACGAAATCAAACAGCACGTTCACAAATTAGACTCTCTCGCCAAAGCCCCCGCCCTCATAAAGTCCGTCGTCAGACGACTAGTCACCGCAAGAATGAAAAAACAGCATTTTGGCCAGGTTATACCCATCGAGGACGTCGAGCGTATCTTCGATTTTGTAAACTCCATTGTCCGCGTCGCCTGCTTTTGCCGCCACGTCACTCTCGGCACAGAACACCGTTACTGTTACGGCCTCACTCTCGCCCCGGATGGCGGCGAACTCGGCCGGCTCATTCGGGGACTCGACAATAGCTTTCTCGGCGGACCTGACAACCTCGCTATGGAAACTCTCACAAAAGCTCAGGCACTCGCCGCTTTCCGGGACCATGAAAAGCAGGGACTCTGCCACACCGTATGGACTTTCGGAACGCCCTTCATCGTAGGTATATGCAACTGCGACCGCGCTGACTGCCTCGCGATGCGCTGCACCCTGACACACCAGATGCCCGTAATGTTCCGTGCCGAGTATGTTGCCGCCGTTGACCCAGACCTTTGCACTGGCTGTCGGCAGTGTATGCGCCTCTGTCAGTTCGGCGCCATATCCTACAGTGCTGCCAACAAAAAAATCGTCATCGACCAGACCCGCTGCTTTGGCTGCGGAATCTGCCGTTCGCTTTGTCCCACTGACGCCATCCGACTTGAGAATCGAGCCGACGTCCCCGCCGTCGCAAACCTCTGGTAATTACCTATCCTAGCGCAACATATTTCGCCCCTCGTATCGCAGTTTACCCCTTGTTCTGTTTATTGGGGCGCAGACCTCAGAATGCCGTTATCTGGGGCCCAGGATTTCCCTGGCGAAGGCGGATTGACTTTTGAATTGAATCTGGGGTCTTGAAACCCGGGCGGTTTTAATTAGAATTATGGCATGATGATGGAAAAGCGTCGACTGTCCATAGTTGTTCTGAGGAAAAGAGGCAGAAGAAGGAAAATTCTATCTATGAGTGAATGCCTGCGATGCGACTATATCTGATAAACCCGTCCAACCCGCTTGTCAGCATCCTCAAAGTCAAGGAGAGCCGGTGGAACCGTTACCGTGTGTGGAAGCCGCTCGGTCTTATGGTTCTCGCGGGCCTGACCCCGCCGGAGTGGGACATAACGATTGTGGACGAGAACCTCGGCCTGCCGGACTATTCTGCCATGCCTCGGCCTGACCTGGTGGGCATTACCGCTTTCACCTCGCAGGCAAACCGCGCCTATCAACTGGCCGGTCATTTCCGTAGTATAGGCGTACCTGTCGTGATGGGCGGCATTCACGCCACAATGTGTCTGGACGAGGTCATTGAGCGTGTGGACTCGGTCGTCACGCGTGAAGCTGAGCACATCTGGCCGCAAGTCCTCCAGGACGCCCGTAATGGCTGCCTGAAGCGCCGGTATGAGGGAGGGCTCGCCGATATCAACGATATCCCCGTCGCCCGTAATGATTTGCTGACCGCGGGATATGCCTTGGGAGCCATTCAGACCACTCGCGGATGTCCACTGAACTGCACCTTTTGCAGCGTGACGGCGTTCAACGGGGCCACCTACCGGCAGCGACCCATTGAAGAGGTCGTGCGGGAATTCCAGATGGTCCCTGAAAAATATGTTCTGGTAGTGGATGACAACCTCATCGGCACAAGCACTGCACATATCTCCCGCGCCAAGGACCTGTTTCGCGCTATGGCACAGGCTAACCTCCGGAAGGAATGGATCGCCCAGGCCACGATTAATTTCGCCGACGATGAAGAGCTCCTCGCCTTGGCCGCAAAGGCCGGGTGCAGCGGTGTCTTCATCGGCTTTGAATCCCCAACGCCCGAAGGGCTGCTGGAGATTGGCAAAAAATTCAACCTTCTAAAGGGCCGGGACTTCCGCGCTTCTGTGCGGCGCATACAGCGGCACAACATACTGGTAATGGGTTCCTTTATCATCGGTTTGGACATCGACCAGCCGGGCATCGGCAAACGTATCGCCGAGGCGGCCAGCCATTACGGCGTCGACAATCTCAACGTGCTGTTTCTGACGCCCCTGCCAGGCACACGTCTCTGGGACCAGATGAAATCGCAGGACCGCATCGCCCTCAATGCGTTTCCGGAGGACTGGAAATACTACACCCTGACATTCCCGGTGGCACGGTATAAGCATTTGTCCTTGGTCGGCATACTCAGGGAAATGATGTCCTGCAACCGGAACTTCTATTCCCTGCCGCAAATTCTGCGCAGGCTGGGCAGCAACCTGTGGCGTCGCCGCAAGCCGCTCATCTGTTTGGTGAGCAATCTCTCCTACAGGAACAACATCCGTCTTGACTGTAAGGCATACGCGGACTTCAAGCTCCAGCGGGGCAGCGGGCTCGATTGAGTAAAATGTCAAAAATTGTGATAAAATATTGGTGGTACTGACTGCTAAAGGGCAAAACAATGAAAAAAGAAGTGGGCTTGTGGATTGACCACAAAAAGGCCGTTATCGTGACCCTCACAGATAAAGGCCAGGAAATAAAACAGATATCAGGGCATCTTGAAAGAGATGCCCAGCCTTCCGCCGGCTGGGCTGCACATTCCGGGAAGGATTATGGAGAGGATGACCGGCAGGAAAGACATTTTATGGGCCATCTCGACATATATTATGACGAGGTGATTGCGTTTATTCATGATGCTGAATCGATTCTGATATTTGGCCCCGGCGAGGCAAAGGGGGAGCTTAAAAAGCGTATTGAGAGAAAAGGTCTCCATGGGCGTATAGTTGGCGTTGAAACCGTTGACGAAATGACTGACCCGCAGATTGCGGCTAAAGTCCGAAAGCACTTTCTCAAATAGTGTCTGCCGGCTCGATTACTCGTAGCGCAGCGAAGACCCTCGTAGCACAGCGAAGATCCCGAGGGTGGGCTACTCTGGATTCGCAAACCCGGGACCCACAAATCTTAAATTTCCCGCAACTTGCCTGCCCTCGACTCAAGCTCCTTTGGGAATTGCAATCGGGGGCCTGCCCCGGCAGGTCGTAAACAGCAGGTGGTAAGGAGTTAATCGCAAAAAAGTTGTGCTTTAGTCCTCAAATGGTATAATCATCGCACGCACCGGGAGGAATCAGCTTGCGTTTTTGTGCCGAATTGCATCATCGGTGGGATATTATGAATTGGAGAACTTAAATGAACCTCGAAGATTTAAAGAAATTCATGAAGGACCTCGGCTGGGGAATATTAGCCACAGGCGACGCAGCTATTGTAGGCGCAAGGCCAATTAGCGGCTGGGCATGGAACCAAAGCGAGCTATGGTGTGCTACGGGCGAATCATCCGACAAAATCGCTCAGCTTCGAAAAGTGCCCTACGCGGAATATTGCTTCTGCGACCCTCAAGGTAAACACGTCCGTATCGCCGGGCCTTGCACCATCAGCACCGACAATTCGGAGAAGCTTTGGCTCTATAAGGCGGTTCCTGCGCTGAAAGAGTATATATCCGACCCTGCCGCGCCGCAATACGTGGTCATAAAGATGACGCCCGAAAACATTCGTTGCGTAGAAACTACAGAGCTTAGGTACACACAGGTTGAGCTAAAGTAAACAGATTTGCCGTTGAATCCTCATTTATATTTAGCCCCGATACTTGTGTCGGGGTTATCCCACGACACCCGCCATTCGTGTGGCGGGTCCTACCAACAACGAACTATCAGCTAATTTAAACGTGTGCGGCGCTAGCCCCCCGCGTATCGTTTTGCAAAGCCCCGCCTGTTTACCCCAGAACTTCGTTATCTGGGGCCCCGCCTGCCCCGGCAATGTCTTAGGCCGGGGTCTATACAAACGGAGGGTCCCGGTTTATCAAAAACAAAAGGCCCTGCCTTTCGGCAGGGCCTTTATCAAGCAACAGTTTTAACCGCTACTCCTGGCCAAGGGCCTCGAGGTCTGCCAAATCCTTTTTTCTTCCAAGCGCCCTTTTGTTGGCGACCAAGTCGGCCTTGCTTATGAAGTAAGCAGGTATATCGCCATAATTGCCTTGCACCTTGTCTGCCTGGGCCTTTTCCCAGCCGACAGCGGTAATTGAAGTCATTATATCCACGCGCACCGGCGGCATCCCAAGCTGAATCACATTGTCGGGGCTTGTAAAATCTGCTTCTGACAGTTCGAGCGACCCAAGCCCGAATTTCTCCAGAGCTTTCAGAATACGCCTGGCGTTTTCCCGGTCGGGCTTCACGAAAAGGTCGATATCGCCGGTATATCGCGGCGCCCCGTGAAAGGCCAGAGCGTACCCTCCTACGATGACGTATTCGATTTTATTAGCGTTGAATAATTCTAACAGTTCTTTGAAGTCGGATTGAATCTCCATAGAGTTGTCTCCGCAGATAATCCACTGTTGCCACCCGTTCCTCCGCGGGCCTGCTCAGCCAGTATTCAAGATTCTGTTTCGTTTCGGATATACTGTTGAGTTTGCTTCTTTTCACTACCGGCTTGATCATAGCTATATTGTACATTATTGATTCATTGCTTGAAACAAAAAAAGCCCCGCCTGTTTACCCCAGAACTTCGTTATCGGGGGCCTTTGGGGCGTTTGTATATAGCCCCGGGTTTCACCCGGGGGTGCCCGCGTGAGGTTCGCTTTATTTTTACCTGCCCTCGACTCAAGCTCCTTTGGGAATTGCAATCGGGGGCCTGCCTGCACTCGCACTCCGTCGGCGGGTGTCCTCCGAAGCTCGTTAGGGCGAAGGATGGAAGCCGGGGCACAAGTTCAATGTCCGACGAGTCCTATCCGTCCAACCCGTCCGTCCGCTTTGGGTCCTCGTGTTTGAGATTGCCGCGAAATGATTACATCAAAAGGCCTGAATTGCGATTATTGACAAAAGAAAGGGGGGAGGGTAGAGTT